>Ga0209303_1000273_pt1 | contig 43974 bp, 42 predicted proteins | sample SidtaG_3_FD_187449 | JGI IMG/M metagenome (GOLD analysis project Ga0209303, IMG submission 187449) | Marine algal microbial communities from Sidmouth, United Kingdom - Sidmouth_Asex1 metaG (SPAdes) (version 2) | ecosystem: Host-associated > Algae > Red algae > Unclassified | place: Sidmouth...
TGACGTTTATTTTGAAATGAATCGAATCAAAAATGACGCGAATACTCACTGTATTTAAGGATTTTTTGGTGAAGAGTCATTTTAAAAGAAATACTCAAAAAAGTAAATAAATTTGTGAAACAGTGTATTAGTGAAAGAAAATCATAAGAAAACCCGTCTAAATGAAGAAAATGTATTCCGTATTATTTATTGATGATAAAGAAATTAACAATTATCTGACAACAGCAGTGATTGATGTAGACGAACTACCCATCAACCCTATTATACATACTAGTCCGCTTCAAGCACTCAAAGAATTGAGCACAATTAATGACTTCCCTACACATATATTCGTAGATGTCAATATGCCCGAATTAGACGGCATTCCATTTGTCCGAAAATTTGAAGAAACCTTTCCACAAAGCGATACTCGTATCTATTTTTTGAGTGCTGCCTTGCATGATGAGATAGAAGATGAGATAAAAAATCTAAAATCTGTGCATGGCTACTTCGAAAAACCCTTCTCAGTTAAAATTGCTAATGAGGTTTTTGGTTTTGACCAAGACAAAGAAGAATAAAAACCTTAGTTTTGGGCTTTCTTTACCAGCATCTTAATTTGTGAAACTTGTGAAAAAAGACCAACTAAAGTACGACTTGCGCGGCGTTTCTGCTTCTAAAAGCGAAGTCCACGCCGCCATAAAAAACCTTGATAAAGGACTCTATCCGACTGCTTTCTGCAAAATACTTCCTGATATAGCCGCCAATGACTCAGCATATTGCAACCTCATGCACGCCGACACCGCAGGTACAAAAACCTCCCTTGCGTACATGTATTGGCGCGAGACGGGCGACCTCAGCGTATGGCGCGGTATTGCCCAAGATGCTATCGTGATGAACCTCGACGACATGGCTTGTGTCGGTTGCACTGAAGGCATTTTGCTATCTTCCACTATTGGGCGAAACAAAAATCTCATTTCTGGCGATGTCATCAGCGAACTCATCAATGGTACCGTCGAATTTGTCGAACAACTCCGCGAATTTGGCATCGACATACACCTCGCAGGCGGCGAAACCGCAGACGTGGGCGACATTGTGCGTACCATCGACGTAGGCTATACGGCATTCGCAAGAATGAAACGCGATGACTTGATTATCAACAACATACAGCCCGGCAATGTCATTGTCGGCGTCGCATCTCATGGACAGGCAAGCTACGAAACCGAGTACAACGGCGGCATGGGCAGCAACGGGCTTACCTCTGCGCGACACGATGTTTTTAGTAAGATTTATTCCGAAAAATATCCCGATAGTTACGACCATAATACACCCGACGAGGTTGTTTTTATTGGCAATAAAAAACTAACAGACACCATTGACATCGAAGGGCAACAAATCCCCATCGGCAGGCTCGTCCTCTCCCCTACTCGTACTTTCATGCCCCTTTTAAATGAAGTATTTAAAACCTTGAAAAAAGAAATCAACGGCATCATTCACTGTACAGGCGGCGCACAAACGAAAGTCCTCAAATTTGTTGATAATGTACATATTATCAAAGACAATTTATTCGATACACCGCCTTTATTTGAATTAATACAAAAAGAATCCGGCACCGATTGGAAGGAAATGTATCAGGTATTCAACATGGGCAATCGCCTCGAATTTTACCTACCCGAACAGCATGCACAAACAATAATTGACGTAGCAAAAAGTTTTAATATTGACGCGCAGGTTATTGGTCACGTCACAGCTTCCCCGACTAACAAATTAACTATCAAATCTCCATATGGAACGTTTGAATACAACGGATAAACGAACCTACGAATACGAATTAACGAGTCACGAATAACGAGTGAACAAACCATGATTATACAATTAGAACGCAATATTACCGACATCCAACGCGCCACGCTTGCAGCTAAACTCAATGGTATTCAATACAAGACGATGGAGGTTTCGACCCAATTTGGCGAATATATTATTGGTGTCGGGAAAAAAGAATTTGACATCCGCAGTATCGGTACGATGGCGGGTATTCGGGACATTCATCGGGTGAGTGATGCCTACAAATTGGTATCGAAAAGATGGAAGGTTGATGATACGGTTATCGACTTGGGTGACGGGCTGAAAATCGGAGGCGGACACTTCGAGATGATGGCAGGACCGTGTTCGATAGAGTCTGAAGAACAGATTGAAACGACGATAAATCACCTCGTCAAAAACGGGATTCGTATCATGCGTGGTGGCGTGTATAAGCCGCGTAGTTCGCCGTATGCCTTTCGTGGATTGGGGATTGATGGGCTGAAATTGTGGTATAAAAAAGCCCGCGCCGCAGGCATCAAAATCATTACGGAAGTGATGATGAGCGAGCAGATAGACGACATGCTCGAATATGTCGATATTTTTCAAATCGGTGCGCGTAACTCACAGAACTTCAATCTATTAGATGCCATTGGAAAAGTCGATAAACCCGTGATGCTCAAACGCGGTATTTCTGGTACGATTGATGAATTGCTCCAATCTGCCGAGTATATTTTCTCGAATGGAAATGAACGTATCATGCTCTGCGAGCGCGGCATCCGTACCTACGAAAAAGCTTACCGCAACTGCATGGACATCAATGCCATAGCCATATTGAAAGAGAAAACGCACTTGCCTGTTATTGCCGACCCTTCGCATGGTATCGGTGTACGTCAATTTGTGGAATCTATCGCGCTCGCAAGCATCATGGCAGGCGCAGATGGCGTGATTTTCGAGGCGCACCAATGCCCGGAAAAAGCCTTTTCCGATGGGCAGCAAACGCTTAATTTCGACGAGGCAGACGCGCTTTTTGAGAAGATGCGGAAGACGTTTAAGTTTAAACAGAATTTATAAAAGAAATGGCAGACACTTTAAAAGTGTCTGCCATTTCTTATTAAAAAACTTACGTTCCATTTCTCGCGTCTATTTCCGTCAGCCGTCATCGCCCAACTCCCCTAAGCAAAGCCCATCTTCATGTCTCAGCTCGTTCATTGTTTCACCCATTCCAAATCAAAAAAGTGCTGCAAGTGGTCAAAATCCTTATCGGTCGTGACGAGGGTGGCGCGTAGTATATGTGCGGTAGCGGCAATCTAAAGGTCATTTTTGCCCATATTTCGGGCGGTCATGCCTTGTGGGAGGGAGAGAGTTGGGTGATTGCTTTGGCTATATGCGTCTATATCAGCCATTATAGCATTTTAACAAGTTCTTCTGCCGGTAATTCATCTTTGAAAAGTTCGCGGAGTGGCAAAAAATCCGACATTTTATTCGCATATTTTTTCTCTATATGCTTCATAAATTCGGCATGTTCCTCATCGGTCATATCTTGTGGTAGTTTGTCGAATTTCGGCTCTTTTTCAGCTTCTGCCAAGTCCGCGATTTCACGCAAAAAATCCTTGTCTTCTTTGAATAGCTGCAGAATCAACGCCTTCAAAGTAGCTTTATCAACTGTAATTGTGGTGACAGTAGCGGCACCAGTTGTTGTCGTGGCAGTATCTACGCTCATAAGATTATTTTATTTTTTCACCCAAATATAAGAAAAAAACGGGAGAGTTGCCAACTCGTAACTCGCTAACTCATCTGCCTGATTGTCATCACTGTATTTTTTGTACAAGATAATGTTTTTTTGTGATAATCGAAAACGCCCGACATACACAAGCGAAGCTCATACACACACTTCAGCAAAGGTGGGTGCGCTTTCATCTTTAAAAATACATAGCATTTTGCCTGAAATTTTGTTATCTTTGAAAAAAATCGAATCATCATAAAAATCATTATTTAAATGAGTGTTGCAGTACAAGATATTCCCAAAAGTCTTATCTATGAAATGGTGGACGGTGTGCCCATTTATTACAAAGGGTACAGAGATTATTTAAATGGAACTAAAAAACTAGAAGATGTTATGGCGAGTAGCATATTGCAGGCGGCATTGGCAGCGTGGATAGTGACGAAATTGAACTTGATGCTGGCACAACACTATGGTAAGGAATACTTGGCATTGAGCAATGAATTGGGGATTTTATTTAAGAAAAAAACTTGGCGCGGTGCAGATTTAGCGATTATAGAACGTCATAAGGTGAAAGCACTTTTGAAGGAATTGAATAACGAATACCTCAAAATAGCCCCAAAAATCATTATCGAAATAGACACCAAAGCCGATTTGAGTGCTTTTGATAATCCTTCTAGTTATTATCAAAAAAAGACCAAACAATTATTGGATTTCGGGGTAGAGCGCGTTATATGGATTTATACGGAAACTCAAACGGTGATGTTTGCCCAAGCGGGTAAGCCCTGGCAATTGCAAGAGTGGACGGAGTCTTTTGAGGTTATGGAAAATATCATGTTGAATATACCGAAATTGATTGAGGAAATGACGGAGGATTGATGTAGTTTGTAAAACTCCTAATTCCTAATGCTATACTTGCCAAGCTGCTTAGTTCAAATCTGCGTTGAGTGTTTCCTCTACGATATCTAATGTAGCTTCATTTTCCGCCAGAGTTAGTCGCTGAATCAATGCCAATTTTCTTGCTTCTAATGTCATAAAATAATTTTTGTACAAGATAATGCTTTTTTGTGATAATCGAAAACGCCCGACAACCGCAAGCGAAGCTCTCTCACCAGCTAATCCTAATAAAATTTCGGTGGATGCACTCCAAATTCACGCAATGCCTCCCGAAGATTAACTGCACCTTGACGGTTGACTTTCAGACAGTTGACCGTTGCTCTACCTGTTGGGGTGATGCCTATAATAATGGTTTGATTATCATTCCCTGCGTCTTTTACCGAGTTGATTATCAGACATCTGCAAGTGGTTTTATGCCTAATGATTCGGCGAGTTGTGGTAAGGAAATATTTTTGAATTGTGCCAATTCTCCGAGTATGCGTATGCGTTTGAGTCGAAGTGCTTCTTCCGCTTGGGCTAATGCCATAAACTCCTCTAACTCACTCTCAGTCAATTGATTTTGTTTTCTTTTTTCGTTTAAATCCAAGGCACTTTTGAGGTCTTCTTCGGGCAATACGCAATCATTCAAAGCCTGTAATAATACGACTTCTCTGACTTTTTTGTCGTCGGTTTTCCGCCTTTTAATATCGGCTTCTACTTCTGTTTTGAATGCCTCCAATTCGTCTGTATTGAATTGAGCTAAAAACGCCGTAACATCAAATTTATCGTCAATAAGCTGCAACATAGAGTAATTTTTGTACAAGATAATGCTTTTTTGTGATAATCGAAAATGCCCGATAATCACAAGCGAAGCACATACCACACTTCTACTCGAATAGGGCGAGTAGGGAAATGTGGGCTTGTATGTATGTTTTTAGGTCAATTTTTGGAACATAATTTATTGGGTTGGTAGATTTGAATTCGACTCATTTTGTAATTTTTTAGCCAAATTAACCATTTCTTCATTCACATATTTATCCATTAATTTCAAATCTTGAATAAACTTTTGGCTGTAAGAATTGCATGCCTGGTGATAGAAATGCAAATTGTTTCTTTCATGGTTGATTTCAGTAATTGACTTGATGATTTTATCTGGTAATTAAATTTCATTTTGATAATTATTTTTGAGCAAAACGCCAAAATCAATAGTCTGAGGTTTTAAACCATCTAACATCCAATTTTTTGAATCAATATCAATATAAAAATTATTAATTTGTAGGAATTTAGCTAAAGGGATTGGTCTTTTATTTTGGTTATTTGCTAAAGTTTTCAAGTTGGTCTGATTCTTATCAATTTTGTGAATCAGGAAACCATTCATAAGAAGAATTGCCTTCATGTAATTTTCAAAACAAATTATTATTCTAGCCCAATCTGGTATTTTATCAAAACCAAATTCAGTAATTTCTTTTATAATTTCAATATCTGGCATTTTACCTTCTGAACCAAGTTTATCAAGGGTGTTGATTAAGTTTGAGAGACTACCTATTTCTTTTATATGTTTAGCTCTAAAAAATGCTTCACACCCAAAAGTAATCATACCAAGAGCAAAACCTTTCATATTTATCTCATTGAGATACCAGATATTATCAATATTATATGCTTCTTTCATGTTTTTCTGATAAAAAAGTATCTAGTCGTTAAGTAATTTCAAACTACTTATTAATTGTTCTCCTAATTCTAAGGAAACATCTATCATATTTGTGCGAGGAGGTGATATTTTGTAGCACATTGATATACTATAACGGTCATCGTAAGTAGTGATACACATTATACAATCTACGTTTAATAGGTGTGTTACATTTTTTAAATCAACAATTTCAATAAATTTCATTTTATATAATTTAAATTCATGTTTTCTATTTGGGATTCAAGCTGACAATCATTTAATCATCCTTTTATTTCAAACATTGGACATAACGTAATAGGTTTGTATAACGTTCCAATTTATCCAAAAAAATTTCAACAAAAACCCGCCCCACAAAAAACCTTGCAAGGCGGATTCCCCAGATAATACACACCCTTATCCACCATCTAAATCAACCCAAACTGCTCAAAATGATGATTAATATGCTTGCGATTCAGCAACTCCCATAACTCATCATTCAACTCACCAAAGACTGTATTCGCTGCCGTAGCGTCAGGATTTTCTTTATAATATAAAACAAAGGCATCATAAGCATTCAGCATGGCTTCCTTCGCTTCGTCCAGATTCGCGTAGCGCAAATCTTCCACCTCGCCTTTGCGGAATAATGGGTGACTAAACTCACGCGGCATTGGGCGATACGTGTAGAGCGACTCTTGCATACGTTCGATTTTCGCCTCCGGCGTCACTACTTCTACGTCCATCTTTCCGACTGCCATTTGTAGGAAAAATTCTAAATGCTCGACCATGTGTTGTGCCGTCATCATACCCCATTTTGCGGGGGTGCTTTCGGTCAATTTTGCCATGCCTTCCTCCAATGTTGCGCGTGTCACTTCTTTGATTTTAAACGTACATTTTTTCTGTACTAAAGTTAAAATCGTCGCAGTCGCCACCAACTCGCCGTCTTGGTCGAGGATTTCTTCATACCATTTTACCACGCCCGAAGGGAAGGTTTTGCCCTTATCATCTCTATCCACTTTTTCCTTGCAAGTAAGGCGTACTTGAATGGTGTCATTATGATAAATCGGACGAATAAAACGACATTCATCCAAGCCATAATTCGCCCCCACAGGACTTTTCGCCGGATACACAAACAAGCCTGCACCTGCTGCCAACAAGAAGTACCCATGCGCCGCCCGTTTCTCAAAAATCGAACCTTTCAGCGAAGTAATATCGGTGTGTGCGTAGAAGTGGTCCCAAGTCAGATTTGCAAAATTTTGGATGTCAGAATCCGTCATCGTGCGCTTGTGCGTGAGGATAGACATGCCCGGTTGAACGTCCTCAAAATGATATTTGAATGGATGTTGTGAAACTTCCGTGACCTTCGCATGGGGTTGATAAATGCCTGTAATTGCGCTAATTGTGGTCGGTGTGCCTTGTATGGCGCAACGTTGAAGGTAGTGTTTTACGCCGCGCATACCGCCCATTTCTTCGCCGCCGCCGGCACGTCCCGGACCGCCATGCACCAAGTAAGGCAGTGGCGAACCATGCCCCGTGCTTTGTTTGGCATTTTCCCGATTCATCACCAAAATACGCCCGTGATGCGTTGCCGATTCGACCACAAAATCTGTTGCAATATTATCATCGAAAGTCGCAATCGAACAGCAAAGCGAGCCTTTGCCCATTTGCGAGAGTTCAACAGCTTCATCAAGATTTTTATACGGCATAATTGTACTCACGGGACCAAAGGCTTCGACCTCATGAACGGCAGTATTTTTATATGGGTTTTTTTCTAATAATAAAACAGGACTCAAAAATGCGCCCTTCTCAAAATTGGCATCCACCAAATCAATCGCCTCCAAACTCCCATAAACGATTTCCGCCGTTTTGGTCAATTCTGCAATGCGCTCGCGTACCTCTTGCACTTGGTCTTTACTGGCAAGTGCGCCCATACGAACCCCTTTCGAAGTTGGGTTGCCGATAGCGACTTTCGAGAGCGATTTTCCGAGTGAAATTTGTACGTCTTCGACCAATTTTTCAGGGACAATAACACGTCGAATTGCTGTACATTTCTGTCCGCATTTCGTCGTCATTTCTTTACGAACTTCTTTTATAAATAAATCAAATTCGGGCGTACCCGGCACAGCATCTTCGCCTAAAACGGAGCAATTTAGGCTGTCCGCTTCCATATTAAAGGGGACAGATTCGTTGATAATTCGTGGATGCGCTTTTAGCATTCGCCCCGTAGTTGCAGAACCCGTAAAGGTTACAACATCCTGTGAATCAACGGTATCGAGTATCGTTCGAGCCGAACCACTAATTAATTGCAATGCGCCTTCGGGCAAAATACCGGACGCGATAATCTCACGTACAACGGCTTCGGTAAGGTAGGAAGTTGCCGTAGCGGGTTTGACGACTGCCGGAACACCCGCCATCCAATTGACCGCACATTTTTCCAACATGCCCCATACAGGGAAATTATAGGCATTGATATGAATCGCCACGCCACGTTTCGGTACCATGATATGATGCCCCATAAAGCTACCGCCGCGCGACAAATCAATGCCTTCGCCATCGACATGAAAGGGGCGATTGGTAAAATTTTTCCGCAAGGAAGCATTGGCAAATAGATTCCCAAAGCCACCCTCAATATCGACCCAACTATCGGCGCGAGTTGCCCCGGTTTGGTAGCTGACGGGGTAAAATTGTTCCTTGCGTTTGGTGAGGTACAGGGCAAGTTTTTTGAGCATCATACCGCGCTCCTGAAAGGTCATTTTGCGAAGTACAGGATTGCCGACCTTGCGCCCATAATCGAGTATCGCGCCGAAATCTAAGCCGTCTGTTGTTGCCATTGCGACGACTTCGCCATTGACAGAATTGAAGAGCGGTTTGCCGATACCATCACCTTCTGTCCATTTTCCGAGTACATAATTACCAAGCTTTGCCATATTTATGTGCGAATTTATTATTTTTGAATTTGAAATGAATGAACCACGAAGTACACGAAGGACACGAAGGACACGAAAACAAAACTAACGCAGAGTACACCAAAATCTTTATAAATAATTGATAATGAATTTTTTAGTTAAACTTAGTTTTCTTTCACGTTGATTTGGTTTTAGTGTCCTTCGTGTACTTCGTGGTTCATACTACGCGAAATTACATACAATTTTTCAATATTATGCCTTCAAAGACGGACAATTCATCAGAAATGCACCCACTTTTTCCGAGTGGCGAATGGGAAGGCTTTTATCTCTATGGTAGAGATAGGGACAAACATCGCATGTCATTTACGCTTAATTTTAAGAATAATGTGATAACAGGGCGTGGCGGCGATGATGTGGGTTCGTTTACCTGGCGTGGTGCGTATGATGTGGAGAAAATGACTTGTCAGATGACAAAACACTACTCCACGCACGAAGTTTTTTATGCAGGACATGCGGATGAAAACGGGATTTGGGGTACTTGGTCGATGACTTTTGAAATGAAAGGCGGGATTTGGGATACGCCCTTACGCGATATGGCAAAAGCAACGATGGAAGCAATGAGTAAGGGCGGTTTTCATATTTGGCCGAAGGGTAATTCGAGGGGTGAAGCAGTGGAGGAAGTAGCGAGAATTTCAAAAAGTGTCCCAGTGTAAATGCCAAATAATTAAATGCGAATATTTTCAAACATCCTATTTTACGTAGGTTTTAAATAAATCCGCTTCTTTAGTGAAAGAAATTAAATAACATGTGCCATTATACTCGTCTTTTTTCCGTCTAAGAATCCTTTGAAATCCTTATCCCGAATCGGGGTTCGGGACAGGCTGTGCTAAGGCTATGTGCGGCTTTCAAAAAATCCTTAGACAAAAAAAATACTTCGCATTATGGGACATGTTATTTAATTTCTTTCACTAATACTCATCCTCATTGAAGAGGAAATCATCTTTACGAGGGTGGTCGGGCCAGATGTCCTCCATACTTTCGTACATTTCTCCCTCATCTTCTAATAGTTGAAGATTTTCAATCACTTCAATGGGTGCGCCAGAACGAATTGCGAAATCTATCAATTCATCGCGAGAGGCGGGCCAGGGTGCTTCCAATAAATAAGAAGCTAATTCTAATGTCCAATACATATTTTAATGTCAGTAGTTGTCAAATTTGAGCGCAAAAGTCGTTTATCGAAACGACATTACAAAGGATAATGTTACATTTTTTTATGAATTCAAAATTGCCCGTGCAATTCCCATTCTATAATAGAAAAAAAATAGCAGACATTTTAGAAATGTCTGCTATTTTTTTAAAATCTTTATCGTCAATGACAAGAATTATATAATAATCATGGCGTCACCATAACTATAAAAGCGGTATTTTTCTTTGATAGCTTCTTGATATACCTCCATCACCAGGTCAAGTCCACCGAAAGCGCAAACCATGATCAATAGGCTTGAAAATGGCAAGTGCATATTGGTAATCATCGAATTGGCAATACGAAAATCATGTGGCGGATAGATAAACAAGTTCGTCCAACCTTCGGCGGGTTTGAGTGTAGCGGTCGCTGACACTGCCGATTCGATGGAGCGCATAGAGGTCGTTCCTACTCCACAAACACGCTTATTGGCGGCTTTGGCACGGTTGACGATATCTACGGCATCTTGTCCGACACGGAAATATTCGGCATCCATTTTATGCTTCGAAAGGTCTTCCACCTCTATCGAACGGAATGTCCCCAAGCCTACATGCAGGGTGACTTCGGCAATATCTACCCCCTTGAGTTCAAAGCGTTTGAGTAGCTCTTCACTAAAGTGAAGCCCTGCTGTTGGAGCAGCTACTGCGCCTTCTTCTTTGGCATATACAGTCTGATAACGCTCCTTGTCAATATCGCCCACAGGTCGGCGAATATAGCCGGGTAGCGGTGTATTTCCGAGTGCGTGTAGTTGGGCTTTGAACTCAGCATCTGTGCCATCGTACAAGAAGCGAATGGTACGTCCGCGCGAAGTTGTGTTGTCTACTACTTCAGCGACGAGTACTGTATCGTCGTTGTCGTCGTTGAAATAGAGCTTATTGCCCACGCGTATTTTACGTGCAGGGTCTACAAGCACATCCCACAATCGCGCCTCAGAGTTGAGTTCGCGTAGTAGAAAGACTTCGATTTTCGCACCTGTTTTTTCTTTTTTACCAAACAAACGGGCAGGAAATACTTTCGTATTATTGAGAATCAAACAATCCCCTTCGTCAAAGTATTCCAAAACGTCTTTGAATACTCTGTGTTCCACCTTTCCCGAGTCTTTGTGTAAGACAAGTAAGCGTGATTCGTCACGATTCTCTGTGGGGTATTCAGCAATTAATTCTTCCGGCAATTCAAATTTGAATTGCGATAATTTCATACGCATGTAGTAGCTTTTTTTACTTTGGGCGGCAAATTTAAGCATTTTTTCCGCCGTTAGGGCTTAGAATACAAAAAAATGTTTATCACACCTTATGTGAACTTTGGACATTGGGTAATTGGGTAATTGGGTTAAACCCCTCGTTGTCAGTAAATTACACCAACTTACATTTCATTTTAAATTAAAATTATTTAAATTCTTATTTATTTAATAAATAGTAAGTTATAGCATTTTAGCTAATTATTTAATTGCCAAACCAAGTCATATCCAAAATCCAAGTTATATAAATTTCTATAATTACGAGTGTAGGCAACTTGTTTCTACCTTAAGTATACAAGGAACGACTGGTAAAAGTTTCATTTACTTGATTTTATATCTAGTGATTTTAATTTGTAATTGATTTACATCAGTCATAATTTGGAACTTCGCGCAGCGATATCAATAAAAAAATGGCTCTTTATGATTTCCGTGGTCGTGCAAGAAGTGTGTCATCTGCCGAATAAACGTAATTTCATAAAGAACCAAAAATCATCAAACGGCTGCTACTTCGCGTACTGCTACTTCGTGTACCCAATTATGCGGGTCAGGTCGCAATCCGGTACGTATTTCCAGCAATTCTTTCTTCAATTCCGAAGAGATATTGCGCGTTTCGACAGCTGGCAATCTAAATGTTTTATAATTTTCGTCATCCTTGTTTTCATAATAAGAAATCTCTATTACAGGCGCCATAACCGCCGCTGTACCTGCACCGAAAGCGTCTTTCAGCGTCCCTGCTGCGTGTGCTTCTACGAGTTCATTGATAGAAATGGCGCGTTCTTCTACCTTAATGCCCTTCTCGCGTAGCAATTGTATGAGTGTCTTGCGGGTGATGCCTTTTAGTATTGCGCCGTTGGTTTCGGGCGTCACTACGGTATCGCCGATGATGAAGAAAATATTCATCGTGCCGCACTCCTGTATTTGCTGATAATCGTGGTTATCTGTCCACATGATTTGGTTGAAACCTGCGTCATGCGCCTCTTGTGTTGGCAACAATCCTGCGGCATAATTTCCGGCAGCTTTTGCTTCGCCTACGCCACCTGGCACGGCACGTACATATTTGTTGGCAGCAATTAAAGTGATAGGTTTATCGTAATAAGGACCCACGGGTGCCGTAAAAATCATAAATTTGTACTTTGCAGATGGTTTTACGCCAATTATCTCTTCCGTCGCAAACATAAAAGGACGGATGTACAAGCTGCTATTGAGGTCAGTAGGAATCCACGCATGGTCAACGCCGATGAGTTCGTGTAGGGCTTGCTCGAAAAGGTCTTCGGGAATATCGGGCATACACATACGTGCTGCGGAAGCGTTGATGCGTTGAGCGTGCAGCTCTGGGCGGAAAAGCACGGGCGTACCTGCTTGATTTTTAAAGGCTTTCATACCTTCAAATATCGACTGACCGTAGTGTAAAGTAAGGTTGGCAGGACTCATAGTGATAGGTCCGAATGGAACGATACGGAAATCGTGCCATTCGCCATCATAATAATCTGCAACAAACATGTGGTCGGAAAAAATTTTGCCGAAGGGAATGTTGTCGAAATCCACCGAGGCAAGTCTGGATTTTGAGGCAGGCTGAAAAGAAATGTTGTACTTCATAGTTGAGATGTATTGAAAAGTTGTTGAGTTGTTGAGTTGTTGAGTTGGAGTGTTGACGTATTTTTTTATTAAAAATTTTCGCTAAATACAATTCGTCAACACAATAAATCGTCAATCCGTCAACTTATTATTTTAATCAAAGTTATGGATTTTTCTTGTTTTTTGCTTATTTTAAGATAGAAAATTTCAAATAAAAAACATAAACAAAATAAAATTTTGACAGAATGCAATTTATTGATTACAAAATTTATAATATCGCCGATAATGATAATGAAATATTGAAAAAAAATGCTTTTGGAAGCAACCAAAAATCAATTATTATCGTCTATGCCAACAGCGTCGAAGGATTTAGTCCGGAAAACGCAAAAGATTTTTTAACAAAAATCATAAAAGCTATTGGTTTAAATCTTGAACAAGATACACTTTGTGTTCCTTTAATGCAAGATACGCCATGTAGTTTTCGTTCTTTGAATCAATTTAATGTGAAACACTTATTTGTCTTCGGTTTTACGCCTGCTCAAATGGGCATTCAGGCACGTATCGCTACGTACCAGCCCATAAAATTGAACGATTGTCAGCTATTTTTTGCCGACAATTTGTATAAACTTTCCACCGAGCAGGATAAAAAACGCGCGCTTTGGAGCCACCTGAAAGCAACGTTTATCCGTTAATCCGTTATCCGTTAATCCGTTATCCGTTTATCCGTTAATCCGTTATCCGTTAATCCGTTATCCGTTTGTCGCAGAGTAACGAATACACGAATAACGAATACACGAATACACGAATAACGAATACACGAATAACGAATAACGAATACACGAATAACGAATATACGAATACACGAATAACGAATACACGAAACCATGAAGAAGATAGTGTTTGCAACGGGAAATCCGCATAAAGTGGAGGAAATACAAGCGATATTGAAAGGCTACGAATTGACGAGTCTTGCCGATATTGGTTGCCACGAGGATATTCCCGAAACCAACCCCACATTAAAAGAAAACGCACTACAAAAGGCACGGTATGTCGTCGAAAATTACGGCGTAAAAAACTGCTTTGCAGAAGATACCGGTTTGGAAGTAGATGCGCTAAACGGCGAACCTGGTGTGTACTCCGCACGCTACGCCGGACCCGAAAAAAGTTCCGATACCAATATCCACAAGTTGCTAACTAAATTAGCCGACAATCCCAATAGAGCTGCGCAGTTTCGAACCGTAGTGGCACTTATTCTCGAAGGAAAAGAATATACTTTTGAAGGTATTATTCGCGGTACAATACAGACGAAAAAAAGCGGCTTCGGCGGCTTTGGTTACGACCCTGTTTTTGTGCCTGAAGGCGAAACTCGAAGTTTTGCTGAAATGAGTGCCACAGAAAAAAACAAAATCAGCCACCGTGCAAGGGCTATTTTGTTATTGAAATTGTTTTTAGTGAAAGAAAATAAATAACTTGTCCCATTGTACTTGTTCTTTTTCCCTCTAAAAAACACAAAAAATAGTTCCGTAGCGATGCTGTGCAACGATTTTTTGAATTCTTTAGAAGTAAAAATTACGGCGTATTATTGAACAATTTATTTAATTTCTTTCACTTAGAAAATCGTTAAAAAAGGTTTTTGTGTTCTATGTACTTTGTACTAAGTTCTTCGTTCGATTATTCATTAATTTGAAGTTGAGAATATAGAACTAAGAACACAAATAGGAATGGTTTTTGTCTTTAGTTTTAGAATTACGCTTATCGCTTAATAATGAGTGTTAAACGTATATGAAAAAGGCTATTGAGCAGTATCATTTTGATGCTCAATTAGAGTATTTAATAACCAAAAACTAAAGTCTATAATTTAGATTTTTACAACCAAGTGTATAATGGCTGAAGTGCTAACTTTAGGATTCACTCAGGAGGAACTCATCAAGGGTTGTATTGCAGGCAGACGCGACGCCCAAGAGGTATTGTATAGATATTATTCACCAAAAATGTTTGGTATCTGTTTACGTTATGCTAACAATTATCACAGTGGAGAGGATATTCTTCAGGAGGGATTCATCAAGGTGTTTAATAACATCGACAAGTTTCGGGGAGACGGCTCTTTCGAGGGTTGGATAAAACGTATTTTTATTAATACGGCTATCGAACATTACCGTAAATCTACGAACCACACCGGACACTCAGAACTGGATAAAGCCAGTTTTAAACAAGTGAACGAAGTGGCTGTTGAGAACCTCGCTACGCAAGATTTGCTGAAATTGATTCAGAAATTATCTCCGGGCTATCGGACTATTTTCAATTTGTATATCATAGAAGGATTTACACATAGAGAAATTGCCGAGAAACTCAATATTTCGGAAGGAACATCGAAATCACAATTGGCAAGGGCAAGAAATATCTTGCAGAAAAAAGTCGTCGCATTGAATAACTAATATTCGATGGTACAAATCCTTAATCCCTAAAAATATAAAAAGGCTGTAGAGGGGAATCCAACTAAATTCAATCGCTTATTTGGTACTCATTTAAAAATAATGAGAACTGAAAGGCTGGTTTTTAGGGTTTCCTCAAATCAATTGCAAGTCAGGACGAAAATATTTTTTTATATTTATAAAATATAAAAAAATTGTTTAGTTTTGATAGTTCAACAGAAATACGATATCCACACACAATAAATGAACGGCAATCAAAAAATACATATAGACCTTCTCTTCAAACGGGCTTTTGAAGATTTCGAGACAGAAGCTAATCCTGAAATGTTGGAAAATGTTTTGGGTAAGCGTTTCGATGATGCTGTGAAGTCTTCTTTAGACGGTTTTACTCCTGTCCCGGTCACATCTGTCTGGAAAAATATCAGTGAATATTTACCTTCCGAGTTTGAACATACACTTAATTCTTCATTTGAAGGACTTGAAGTGACGCCTCCTGCTGCCATGTGGGAACGTATCAGCGAGTCACTGCCTTCAAAGCTTGATCATGCGCTGAGTGTGTTTGAGGACTTTGAAGTTGTACCTCCTGCTGCTATTTGGGAAAATATCAGTGCATCTATACCTTCGGAACTCGACCACGCACTTAGTACTTCATTCGAAGACTTTGAAGTCGCACCTCCTGCATTGATGTGGTCGTCCATACAATCTGAAATGGATGTCGAAGAGAACTTCGACATCAAATTTCAAGCAGCATTTGACGGCTTTACGCCTACCCCATCTTCGCACATTCTTAATAATGTACTCAATCGTGAATTTGATACCGATGTAAGGCGCTCGTTTATGCGCCACGAGGCGCAGCCACGCGAAGCCGTTTGGGATAAAATCAAGCCTTTCATTAGGTTTGGTCCTGTTTTGCGTCGTCATATACCTACACTTAAGCGTGTAGCAGCTGTGATAGCCATCATGCTGATGTTCACTTTTTTGAATAACCAATATAACCAAAGAATCGGCAGCCTCGTCACAGAAAGAAATACAAATTCTGACAAAACATCTAAGACAAGCCCCGTTGAAATAAGTGGTATCACTTCCATTACTCCGGCTAAAAACAATCCGGAACAGCCTTTGAGCGTTCCTGAAGAAGCTTCGGCAGAACGTACCGTTTCTGTCGTGAAGCAGCCTGTAAGCCGTAAGGTCACAAAGCAAAGTGACGAGATTGAACAAGCAATTAGTCAATCATCTTCAGCAGATATCGAAAGCAGTCGGCAAACCTTCAACGGTTCTTCCTTACCTCCTGTATTTAATGGAAATGAGTCTACTGTACTATCTCCACAGTTCCCTATTTTTGAAGAAAATAACCATATTGACGACCTAATTTCATCCCTTCCAAATGTCGAAATGACGAAACTGGCGTCTTATAATACAAATAATATTATACTGCCTACTCCGAATATTGAAGAGTTAAAATTGATGGATGTAAGTACTGCCCTTCGAGGATTGGGCAAAGAATACGCCATCCAAAGTAAATTTATAGATACAGAAGCAGATAATGATTTGGCGAAAATGATGCTGAACTACCGAGGTTGGTATGTTTCGACTTCCTTTTCTTTGTATAATTCATGGATACTCAATGATGAAGTCCGTGAGGCTCTGTCTGACCAAAATCAACTGGACTATGTTGTAGATTTGGGCAACTCATTGGGCTTAGGTGCAGGTTATCAATTTACGCCTAATTTTGGTATCGAAATCGAAATCGTGAAAAGTCGCTTATCACAAAGCTACCGTGAACTGACTAATCTAAATGTATCCAACACGACCGACGCACGCACCAATTACCTCTACTTACCACTTTCTTTCAAATACCAAACCCAACGCCTCAACAGCATGAACAGGCGCGTCCCGATGACCGCCAGCGTTGTGTTTGGTACGCACTACGGCAAATTGCAAAAAAGCGAACTACGTAGCAATCGAAATATAGAACCCAGCGCAACTGATAGTTTTATTCAGCAAGAATTGGGCGTATTTATGGGGGCTGACTATCACCTATACATCAATACGAATGCTCACCTTACTATCGGTGCGCGTGCAGCAGCAGGTACAGATTTCGACTATCTTTTAACACCTTTTGCAGCAGGTACACCCTATAATCTACAATTTGGAGTCCGTGCAGCCCTCAATTACCGATTTGCAACGCGACAGTATAAATGGAATCACGGAATTTATTGATAATTTCCAAATAATAAAAAATAACAAAATCCGGAGTTGTTCCACTAACTGGACATTAGGTAACTGGGAACTGGGTAATTAGGTAAATCGCTCATTATCAATAATTTACGTTAATTTGCATTTTATTTTAAATTAACTTTATTACAATTTTTATTATGCTGATAAATAGTGAATTATGCTTTCGTCAGCCTAATTACCTAATTACCTAATTACCTAATGTCCCAGTTACCTAATGTCCAAAGTCTAGCCACTAAGGAACAGGGTTTTAATAAATACAGGTTCTTGAAGACTCTATTTTTTTCTTTTTCAAGGCATGAAAACCGCGTATAGCCAAGCTATACAAGGGTTTTCATAACGCAGAAAAAGGGAAAAAGAAAAAGTCAAAGTCTGCATTTATTAAAACCTTGTTCCTTAGTGACTAGACTTTGGACGTGAGTTGACATTTATTTTTTTAATAAAAAACTAACTGTCAATCAATAACATATAAAATAATTTATTTTTTGGATGTTTATGAAGCACCCCTTCCAACCAAACGGGCGAAAAATAGAAATTTTAAACTATGCAGAGGTAGCTTATTTTATACATTCAAACCATTGATTATCAAACAATTAAAAACATCACTTTATGGTATTTTTTTGTTAAAAAAAATGTCATACGTCCAAAGTCTAGTTAGTGAAACATATAAGAAAAAGAACAATTCAGACGGGTAGATTATTTTTTTCGTCTTCCCTTACCACCTAATTAACCAGTCACAAAAACAAACTCTCATGCAAAAGATAGAAATCACCACTACCCAGAAAGTAGCTATTGAGTACGAACTTGCCTCTTGGGGAGAGCGTATGGTAGCGTTTTTCATCGACCAAGTTGTCATTTTCATTATACTTATAACATTGGGCTACTTATTGGTTTCTATGATGGCAGTTAATTTCCTATCGGGCTTTGTCATTATTTATATACTTATATTTTTCGCGGCTTACGTACTACTTTCAGGCAAAAAATTGCGACAAATAGAAATCTCAGATGCTATTATTGCACTTATTAGCCTATTGGTTTTGGGTCTATTTGCTTCATTTGTAAAAGGGCTGGAAAATACTAACGTAATGTTTGTACTATTCTTGTTGCCTGTTTATTTATTTTATTCGTTGGTACTCGAATCCATCATGGATGGGCGCACGCTCGGCAAATTGGCGATGGGTATGAAGGTCGTCAAACTCACGGGCGTAGAACCGATTTTGAATGATTATTTGATTCGATGGACGTTTCGTATGATTGATATTTGGGGAACAGGTGGGGCATTGGCTTCTTTGCTCGTTGGTTCATCTCCGAAGCGACAACGACTCGGCGATATGGTAGCCAATACTGCTGTCATTCGCCTCAAATCCAGCATGAATTTGCGCTTCGAAGATATTGACAGAATAAAATCTTTAGAAAATTACGAGGTAAGTTATCCTGGCGCACGCCAATTTTCTGAACAAGATATGCTACTCATCAAGACCACTATCAATCGTTATAATCGCTATCCCAATCAAGCTCACCGCGAAGCGATTGGTGAAGTACTTCGTGCCGTCATGGAAAAACTCCAAATTCAACAAGCACCTAAAAAGCCACTTCATTTTCTAAAGACAGTAATCAATGATTATATCGTTTTGACTAGATAATGTGATCAGTGAATGAGTATTTTTTGGGCGATTAAGTAGTGGGACAAATAGTGTAATTGTCTGTTTTTTTGACTCGTAAGTAGTCTTTTACTTTGAATAAGACATGAAGCTAAACAGCTCTGCTCATCCCCACTACAGGGTGAAAGTAACACAGGCTTCCAGCCTGCACTGCGTTAGGGAACTCGTAATAAATAATCTACCCGTCTGAATTGTTCTTTTTCTTATATGTTTCACTAAGTGAAAGAAAATAAATAACTTCTTCATTTGGGGTAGATTATTTTCTTCCTCTTCCCTAACGTGTCAATATAGCGCGATGCAGGCTGGAAACATGTATTACTTTTCCTCGAAAATCAATTTCGCCCTATATTGGGGATGAGCGAGAGTCTTAGGGATGAAAAGATATAAATGTAAATATTTAAATAAAAAAATTATCAATATAGCTTAAATAAATAACAGTTTCTATCAACTTATAAAAACCTAATTGTCAATATTTTAAAAGTTACACAAGTCTAATATTTCTTTGCCCTCGACTGGTGAGGGGATACGCCCTAATTGACCAGTTATTGAGGTGACGAATTGATGGGCAGTGTAAAGTAAAAAGTGCTTCCTTTTTGTTCATTACTTTCTACCCATATTTCGCCTTGATGTCCTTCGACTATGCGCTTGCATAGTGCCAAGCCTATGCCTGTTCCACTGTATTCTTTTTGATTATGTAGTCTTTTGAAAACGCCGAATATTTTTTGCCTATTGGCATCAGCTATACCTATTCCACTGTCTTTCACTACAAATACATATAGTTTTTTCTTTCTAAAAGAGGATATTTCTATTTTTGCTTGCTCGCCTTTATTGACAAATTTGATAGCATTTAATATTAGGTTTTCAAATACTAAGGCTATCATTTTTTTGTCTGCAAAAATGTTTTCGGGTAACTGTTCTACTTTTATAATGGCATTGTTTTTCTGTATTTCGTGCTGTATTTTAGCTATTACGTTTCCTATCAATGCTTTGACCTCAATTTCATTTTTAACTACCTGATTGACCGTTCCGTATGATAAAAGGTCTTTGGTGACCTCATTCATCTGTTTTGCTCCTTTTTTTATAAAGTTGAGGTATTTTAGTTCTTTATCGTTTAATTTATGTGCCGCTTGCTTTTCCAGTAGGTCTGAAAAACTTATTATATTGATAATTGGTGTTCTCAAATCGTGCGAAGCGATATAGGCATATTCCTCTAATATTTTATTATTTTTTTGCAACATCTTATTTTGGAGTGCTAAGTGGCGAACCGTAGGCAATAATACCCGTAATATTTCAATGCAAAGGAAGGATAGTGTCAGTAAAGCTAAAAGAATTTCAATAATAACAATGATATTAAGTTTTTTTTCTGACGATTTTTCAAGGGATTTGACGATTTTATTCATTTTTGTCAAAAACACACTTTGCTGGGTTCTAAATTCTTTTAATTTTTCTATGTTTAAATTATCAATTTCATTTAATAATTTCTCTGTATAAACGATATTAAAGCTAATTTTTTCTAATTTGAGCACTTTATCTTTTGATAATTTCATCAAGTTCAAGTCTTTATCTCCATTAATCAAACCATAATGTACTGCTTTCCATTCTTCAAAATCTTTTTTGATATCCTTCTTTACTTGCTCATTTTTTTCCAGATGATAAGCGTGCATTAAGCCCATTAGTCGCTGACTCAACATACGTTGTTTACCACTTACATTAATTACCTTTGCATCATATCTTTTTTGTGCCAAAAAATACTGAATAACAACTTGATTCGTGACAATCAAAAGTGTTGTGACAGCTATTGCCAATAAGTATTTTTTTCTGAAATCCATACTGTATTATACAAAAAACTGGCTCAAATGTTTCATTAATGTTATATCATAATTTCAAAATTATCGTAAACATTGGTACAAAAAAAAGGCAGCAAATGTATTGAAACACTTACTACCTTTAACTGGACTTTGGACATTGGGTAATTAGGGAACTGGGTAATTAGGTAAATTGCTCATTATAAATAATTTACGTTGATTTGCATTTTATTTTAAATTAACCTTATTACAATTTTTATTATGCTGATAAATAGCGAATTATGCTTTCATTAGCCTAATTACCTAATTTCCCAGTTACCTAATGTCCAAAGTCCAGTTTAAGTAGTGGGACAAAAATAGGCTTACAATTTTGACGTAGTTATTTTTTCGATATTTTTTCTTACAAAAACCGCACATAGCCTACGCTACAGCCTGTCCCGTACCTGATTCGGATAAGGATTTTTGTAGGGAAAAATAGCGGAAAAAGAAACCGTCAAAAAGTAAGGACATTTTTGTCTCACTACTTATATATTTAATTCTTTGACAAATCCGCTGGTAAATATATTAATTAGGGCGTGTCCCCCTCCTTATCAGTCGGGGGTCGGGCTATCCGGCACTCTCTCCATTCCGCTATCGCTACATTCCGTTCAAACAACACCTCCTATCCCTCACGCAAAAAAAGACAAACGAACAGACAAAAAACGAATAAGGAATAAAAGATAATAAACGCTACATCTTCACGCCGTTATTTTTTCTTTACACGAGCCAAATTTGACGCATCCCGAATGCCCTTCGGGATAAGGAGAATTTAGTAAAACATATAAGGAAAAGAACAATTCAGGTGGGTAGATTATTTTTTTCGTGTTCCCTAATCTACCCAATGTGGTAAACTTGTTTATCCTACGTTCCTATGCTACAACGATTTTATTCTTAGCACGTTTGCGGTCGGTTTCCTTCAAATAAACCTTTCGAAGGCGGATAGATTCAGGCGTCACTTCCACGTATTCATCATCTTGAATGTACTCCAATGCTTCTTCCAATGAAAAAACGATCGGTGGTACGAGTTTCACTTTATCATCCGCACCTGACGAACGCATATTGCTCAATTTCTTAGTCTTCGTTACGTTGACAACGAGGTCATTCGGACGGCTATTTTCGCCAATCACCTGACCTTCGTAAATCTCAACATTTGATGGAATAAAGAACTTGCCTCTATCCTGCAAATTATTGATACTAAACGGGATCGCTTTACCCGTTTCGAGTGCAATGAGCGAACCATTCAAGCGCGAAGGAATTGGTCCTTTATACGGTTGGTATTCCAAAAATCGGTGCGTCATAATCGCCTCACCAGCCGTAGCCGTGATGACTTGTGTACGCAAGCCGATGATCCCACGCGAAGGAATTTCAAACTGCATCAACATGCGTTCGCCCTTCGGTTCCATCGAAAGCATCACGCCTTTTCGCTTCGTTACCATCTCAATTACTTTGCCCGAAACATGCTCCGGCAAATCACAGGTCAACTCTTCGACAGGTTCGTGTTTCTTTCCGTTAATTTCTTTTATAATTACTTGTGGCTGACCGATTTGCAACTCATACCCCTCGCGGCGCATTGTCTCAATCAGGACAGAAAGGTGCAGTACACCACGTCCATATACGCGAAAAGAATCGGCAGAACCCGTAGATTCTACACGCAAAGCGAGGTTTTTCTCCAGCTCTTTTTCCAAACGTTCGCGGATATGACGCGAGGTCACAAACTTGCCTTCTTTTCCGAAAAATGGTGAATCATTAATCGTAAACAACATGCTCATCGTAGGTTCGTCGATAGCAATAGCAGGTAGTGCTTCGGGGGCTTCGGCATCGGCAATAGTATCACCAATTTCAAACCCTTCAACACCATATAAAGCACAAATATCTCCGGCTTTCATCTCCTCAACTTCCACCTTGCCCATTCCTACAAATGAATACAAACCACGAACACTGTTCTTAGTGATTGTACCATCTTTTTTGACCAATGATACACGCTGCTTTGCTTTGATAGAACCACGTTGGAGGCGTCCGATAGCGATACGTCCGACAAAAGCCGAGAAATCAAGCGATGTAATCAGCATCTGAAGCGTACCCTCTTCCACCTTCGGCGCAGGTATGTGCTCGACAATCGCATCCAAAAGTGGGATGATATTATCCGTTTGTTCTTCCCAATTGGTATTCATCCAACCAAATTTGGCAGAGCCATAAATGGTAGGAAAATCAAGTTGGTCTTCGGTGGCATCCAAATTAAACATCAATTCAAATACCGCCTCTTGTACTTCGTCGGGTTTGCAATTTTCTTTATCCACCTTATTGATGACTACAATAGGTTTGAGTCCCAATTCGAGTGCTTTTTGCAATACAAAACGAGTCTGTGGCATCGGACCTTCGAAAGCATCAACGAGCAACAACACGCCATCAGCCATATTGAGTACGCGCTCTACCTCACCACCGAAATCACTGTGACCAGGGGTATCGATAATATTGATTTTTGTACCTTTATACATCATCGACGCATTTTTTGAAACAATCGTGATACCACGCTCGCGCTCCAAATCATTATTGTCCATGATGAGTTCGCCGGGCTTTTCGTGTGTTCCAAATACCTCTCCGGCATGGAGGAGTTTATCGACAAGAGTAGTCTTACCGTGGTCAACGTGTGCAATAATGGCAATGTTACGAATCATATTTTTAATGCTTAAAGTCAATGGTTAATTTTACCAGCAACTCGCCTGTTTTATTCAAAAAGAGTGCAAAGGTAAGATTTTTTGAGATGACTTGCTTGTTTTGGTCAGTATATTTTCAATTCATTGCCAAAAAGTAAGCCAAATTTGATGCCTCACACAAGCAATTGACTTGCCATGTTGAAACAAACAAATACGTGGCGATTCAAATCGAGTTATACAATCAAAATAATCAGTAGTAATGAGGTTTAAATTGTCCAAGATGCGTAGTATCGACACCGTTTTTAGAACGAATTTAACCTAAAATCTATTAATATTTGAAGTTGAACTTGTGCTTGATACTTGAACTTGGACTTAGTAGTAAAGGAAGACGAAAAAAATAATCTACCCGTCTGAATTGTTCTTTTTCTTATATGTTTTACTAAATCTTCCTTACGTAGCTATGTGCGGCTTTCAAAAAATCCTTAGACAAAAAAAAATACTTCGCATTATGGGACATCTTATTTAATTTCTTTCACTTAGTAGTAAGTCAAGAAAGCAAATTTATTTATTTCGCATTCCTAAATTCCTAAATTCTTAAATTTTGAACTTTTTACTCGTTTTAATGTTTTACCTTATTGATGAATCAAAATTTCACCTGCATATTGTCAAAAACTTTTCTCATTATAGCTTTATTTAGTTTGGTGAGTTCCTCTGTTTTACCTTATTATTCTTTAAGAGAAACGGATAATGAATTGGTGACTGATTCGACAGAAGAAAAAGACGCAGAAGAGAAAAAAGAAAAGAAGGAAGAAAAAGAGGAGAAAAAAGAAAAAATTCGCGATAATATCAATACTGCTGAATACTCATTTTCTCAAAAAGAAATAAGACATTATAATTTCCGAAATTTCCATTTCATTCACTTCCAAAAGGTTGAAACGCCACCTCCTGAATTCATTGTTTAATCTTTCCAAATAGTAGACTTTCATTCTGAAACAAGTTGTAGGCAGCTAAGTAGTTTTTTCAGCTATTTTTCGCCCTATACCGCAGGATATGCGGCTCGAAATGAGCTTCGATTAGCGAAAAAATTCTTATATGTCCACAACTTATTTTAAGATAAAGTATAGTTATGCTTCATTTAGGGAATACGAAAAAAATAATCTACCCGTCTGAATTGTTCTTTTTCTTATATGTTTCACTAAATTCCCCTTGCGTAGCTCGGCTATGCGCGTCAAATTTAGCTAAACATATAAAAAAAATAACGGCTTCATTTGGGGTAGATTATTTTCTTGCTCTTCCCTTATTTGAGTATCACATCAACACATTTTTACTTTCATTTTTGGTTCTTTGACAAATCCCGTAATTGTTCGTTTTTCTGCCTCGCGATTGTTCGTCCCTTGCGTAAGGGATAGTAGGTGTTGTTTGAACGTAACGGAGCGATAGCGGAGTGGAGAGAGTGCCGGATAGCCCGACCCCCGACTGATAAGGAGGGGGATACGCCCAAATTATTATTCACTTCACTGGATTTGTCAAAGAACCTCTTTTTAAAGATTTCGTGTCAAATAGTATTTGAACACAAGGGTTATTTTATTCTGTAAAACACAAAAATAATGAACATATTTAAGAAATTAGGCTTTGATTTTTCACATTTCAAGGGAGATTTATTTGGGGGAATCACGGCTGGTATTGTAGCTTTACCTTTGGCTTTGGCTTTTGGTTTGCAATCTGGTATGGGAGCTGCGGCGGGCTTGTACGGGGCGATATTTATTAGCTTTTTCGCGGCATTATTTGGCGGTACAAATACGCAAATTTCAGGTCCTACCGCTCCGATGACAGCGGTGAGTATGATCGTTATTGCAGGTATTGTTGCTGCGAATAACGGTAGTTTAGAACAAGCTCTTCCGGCTATTTTAATGGTTTTTTTGTTGGCTGGTCTGATGCAAATCGCACTTGGATTTATGAAGGTTGGGCAGTACATTCGCTATATCCCCTACCCCGTGGTGTCGGGCTTTATGACTGGTATCGGGGTCATTATTTTGGTCACGCAAATACTACCAATGTTGGGTTATTATGCGAAAGAGGATGTGGCTTTTGTGGATGAATTTAAGCCGCAGGCAGAGGAAGTGATGTTGGAAAGAATTTTGCGCGATGAAGCTGCCGAAGACATCCTTGTTTTGGAGGATTTTCAAGAGACTATAAAACGAGCAAGTGCCATTACCCCCGCAGAAATAGAGGATGAAGCAAAGGCATTGGCGAGTAGTGAGGCTTCGGGCGTGATTGGCGCGCTTCGTGTGCTTCCTAAGGCATTAAGAAATATCAACTATATTGATTTTATATTGGGGTTATTGACGATTTTTATTATTTATGGCTTCAAACGGATTACGAAAGCTGTGCCGAGTACTTTGGTCGCGCTGCTTGCGGTTTCTCTAGGGGCTTATTTCTTGCTGGGCGTTGGCGGCTATCGGACGATTGGAGAGATACCGAGCGGTTTTCCGATACCGTATTTGGATATATTTACGGGCTTTCAGCTAAGTAGTATAACGCCTTATATTCTTACGGCATTGTCGTTGGCACTCTTAGGGGTGATTGATTCCTTGCTGACTTCTATTGTAGCCGATAATATGACTAAAACGAAACATAATCCTGATAAGGAACTGATAGGTCAGGGTGTTGGTAATTCAATTGCTGCGATTTTTGGTGGTATTCCGGGTGCAGGCGCGACGATTCGCACGGTCGTGAATATCGAATCGGGCGGTAGAACGCGCCTTTCGGGGATGGTTGCGGGTGTCTTATTGTTGATCGTTTTATTAGTGCTTGGTCCTTTGGCTTCACAAATCCCGGCGGCTGTATTGGCTGGTATTTTGGTGACCGTAGGTATTGGTGTGATGGATTATAAGGGCTTACGACAAATCAGGAAAATACCTCTTAGTGAGGTTGTTGTGATGTTATTGGTTATTGGTTTGACGGTATTTGTAGGCTTGATTGAAGCTGTTTTCGCAGGGCTGCTGCTGTCTTCTGTTTTATTTATGAAGAAAATTTCAGACGTTGTAGAAGACCGTACACAAACTGCACCGCTTAAAAGTTTTTCTCGTGAAATGTCTTGGTCAGATGAGGGCGAGATTCTTGAAAGATATAGTAGCCAAATCTATATCAAACACCTTGATGGACCGTTATTTTTTGGTTTTGCTTCGCGTTTTCAAGATATGGTGAAGGCATTGCCAAACATCAAAATCGTTATTATGCGTATGGATAGAGTCCCGTATGTAGACCAATCCGGCTTGTATGCAATGGAAGATGCGATTACGGATTTGCAGGCACTCGGTATTACCGTTGTATTCACCGGCTTGCATGGGCAGCCGGAATATATGTTCGAACGCGTGAGTCTGGTACCTGGTTTGGTCGATAAGGCGTTTTGCTTTAAGACTTTTGGTGACTGTTCGGTATGGCTGGAAAGGGTCTTGAAAGCTAAGAAAGGTCAGCCGATTAGTGACTCAGAATTGATAAGACTGACAGCCGAAATGGATTAGGATTAAAGCAAATCACTCCATGCTATTTTATAGAAAAGGCAGACACTTTCAGATGTCTGCCTTTTTTATTTTGTATTTCTTAGCACACTTATTTGCCACTTATTTTGGCTTGAATATTTAGGACTTTTCGCTCCTTAGTAACGAGCAAATAATAAGTTTACGATTTCGACGAGGTTATTTTGTCCTTAGTTTTCTTCTTGAAAGCGGGAGTTTATCGCTGTGTCCATATTTTTATCTCTTACTTTATACGTTTTGATAATTTTATCCTCAAATTTTTGCTCCATTTCCTCCGGTAAAACCGTTAAGGAACAGGGTTTCAATAATTCATACTCATAACGGTCATAATTCTTTGGTAATGAATCACCTGCAAATATGGCTAATGCCGTGACTACCTTCCCTTCTTTGTCAAAAATCCGATAAAAATACACAAACATCCGTTCAGGCACATTCGGTTTGGCAGCAGATTCTACTTCTACACGAACGAGAATCCACTGTTCGCCGCCAGCTTTCAAATGAAATTTCAACAATTTATTACTGATAACATGGTCGCTCTTATATTTATCGCCAATGAGTTTGTGAAATTCCTGCTCCAACGAAACCACAGGCTTCGACCAATTTACCAAAGGGTAGATTGCGGCAAGAAAAATTCCGTAAAACTGGACGGTAATTTTTCTATTAGTACTTTCCATTACGTATCGTGGTCAATCGACATATCTTGAATTTGCTTTGTTTTTTCAAAAATACATAATTTTCCTGACAAAACCAGCTTTTCAATTGAAATTTGGATTTTCCTAAAACGGTGGGTGAACGGGCGTGTTCTCCAAAACGCCTTCGATTTTCTCCATGACTTCATCCGTCAAAAGTGGCAGCACATCCAGCGAAGTCAAGGTTTCTTCTAAGTGGTGCGGCTTCGATGCACCGAGAATGACGGTACTGACGTTCGGATTTTTGGCGCACCATGCAATTGCCATTTTGGGCATTGTTGTGCCGATTTCGTTGGCGACTTTGGTGAGTTCGCGGGCTTTTACGATGCGGTCTTCGGTGAGTGATTTTTCTTTGAGCCACTCCATACCTTCGTTGGTGAGGCGCGTGCCTTCGGGAAATTTATCGTTATATTTGCCCGACAAAACACCCGATGCAAGCGGCGACCAAATCGTCGTTCCCAAACCTACCGTCTTGTATATCTGCGAATATTCGACCTCAAATTTTTCACGGTGAAACATATTATATTGCGGCTGTTCCATCGTAGGTCCGATGAGCCCGTATTTTTCGGCGACCATGTGGGCTTCCATGATTTCTTGCGCGCTCCATTCGGAGGTACCCCAATACAAAATCTTGCCCTGTTCTATCAAGGTATTCATCGTGCGAACGCTTTCCTCAATCGGCGTATTTTTATCGGGTCGATGACAAAAAAACATATCCAAATAATCGAGCTGAAATCGCTTCAATGCCGCATGACAAGCCTCCGTGATGTGCTTGCGGCTGAGTCCGCTTTGGTTGGGCAGTTTGCCGCCCCAAAATACCTTGCTCGACACTACATAAGTATCGCGCGACCAACCCATTTTTTTCAAAATATTACCCATGACAATTTCTGATTTGCCATTGGCATAGACTTCTGCATTGTCGAAAAAATTGACGCCGGCATCGTAAGCCATGACCATGAGTTTTTCAGCGACATCATCGCCGATTTGCGCGCCAAATGTCAGCCAAGACCCAAAGGATAAAGTGCTGACTTGTAATCCTGATTTTCCTAATCTTCTGTATTCCATGTTGATAGTGTTGTGGTGTTTGAGTGTAGTGTTGTTGTTTTATGATTTCGTTAATTCTTTTTCGATGAGGTAGAGGGGGACGCGGCAGAGGGGGCGAAATTTGTTGTCGTAGCGTTTTTCCCAAGCTGATTTTAATTTTTCAAGCTCTGATTTTTTTGTTTGAGGTTTGTCCCAAAGGCTTCTTCTTATTTTGCGTATTTTCTTTCTTGTTTCTTCGTAAAGTTGTAATCGTCGTTCTACAAGGTTTGGTTCGTTCAAATTCAAAATAATATCTAAATCGTGCATTATTTGCTCATTGTCAGATAAAATTTCGCCATCTGTAGTGTAAAATATTTGCTTTATTCTCAAAAGCTCTAAGGGATTGACAAACATATCATGTGTTCTGTCAAATTTAGACTTCGATTTATCGCAAACTAATTGGTGTTCGTTATCAGCATTGCCATTGCAAACACCAAGCATATTTTTGTAATTCAACTCTAATTTAGGATGACGATATTGTGACTTAAAATGCTCAACTTCAGTCCGATACTTAGCCAACTTCGGATTGCGTTTGTCTGAAATTCGGCGCATACAATAGGCACATAGCCATCCTTGCTCGTCTAAAAGTCCGATTCTGATTTCAGCTTTGGGCGCACTTTCAAAAGTAGCTCCGGGAGTCGTATCTTTGTATTTGGTCAACGCTTTGGGTGTATTTCCTTTTTGGATATATTTCATGCTTCGGGTAGGTATTCGTCATATTCAAATTCAAAGGAGGTCTTAGCTTTTTGCACGTCTAAGCGGTTTTCGCCAAAACTTTCTTGCAATCCTTTGAGCAATTTTAAAGCGGTATCTCTATCTTCCGTTTCCAATGTTTTGTAATATTCGCGAAACCTTTCATCAGCGTGTTTTGGACGCTTTTTCACCCCAAAAACATCCCACAAAATCATATTACTATCCGCCCCATAAATAGAAGGCGTAAACGCCACACGTTTAAAATCCTCAATGATATGCACACATTCTTTTTTTACATTGGATAAAACCTGCGGTGAATGAGTCGTCACGAGAAATTGTACATTCGGGAATACGTGCGTGAGAGCGGGGATGATGTCGCGTTGCCAAGCGGGGTGGAGGTGGAGGTCGATTTCGTCTATGAGGACTACGGCGGATTCATTTAGGATTTCTTCCGGTTTATCTCCTTCATAATTAACCGTTAGTTTTCGCGCTATATCGCTAACTAACAGAACCATCATTTTTTCACCATCCGAAAGACTATTAAATTTAAATGGTTTTTCATTTTTTTTAATAAATAAATGAGGACGATAATTGTTTGAATTTAATTCTTTATGAATTTCTACATATAAATTCGCGTATTTATTTCCCTCTAATTTAGAAAAAAAACGTTTGAGTGCCTTTCGCACCGGCATTAATCTTGGGTTCTGATAACCAAGATTACTTCTTACTTTTTCTCTGTTTTCATTATTTTCTTCGTTTACATACCACTCAATTAAATGATTAAAATTAGATACAAAAAAAGGTTCTTCACTTACTGCGTTCGGTATCGTATCAAGCCCTTTTAAAGAGCGATTTGTTTCGTAATATATAAATTCATCCTTTTGGGGAAGCATCCTATCTTTTACACTTACGTCAGTAAGAAGCTTTTCATAATTATTAATATCAGGCTCTCCATTTTCTTTCTTTTTAGAAGAAATACAAAGTTCTATCTGCTCATTATCTTCCATCTCTTTAAATAACATAGATAAAGACAAGAAAATAGAGCCTACTGATAAGTCACTTACATTTAGCCATATTTCACTATTAAACAAGCTCCCTACAGCATCCAACACACTAGTCTTCCCCGACCCATTCACGCCTACAAACACATTCACATTCGGATGCAGTTCAAACTCCGTTTTTTCCCGAAACCCACGAAAACCCTCTAACGTTAATTTTTGTATTTTCATCTACTATTTTTCTACAAATATACTAATAATTTTCATCTCCCTCTCCCCTATTTCATTCGCAAAAACTCCGCACACACCACGCCCGTAGCCACGGCAGCATTGAGCGATTCGGCTTCGCCGTAGGCAGGAATTTTTATTTTTTGACTAATAAAAGGCGCGATTTCGGGGCGAATCCCGCGACCTTCATTACCTATGACAATAAAACCATTTTGACTCAAATTAGTTTCATAAATACTCGTCCCATCCAACGACGTACCATACACAGGCAGATCGCTCCAATGCTCAAATATCGACGTATCTGTCGAAATCACTCGTACACGTAGAAATGCGCCCATCGTCGCTTGTACTACTTTTGGGTTGTACACATCCACGCAATTGAGGCAAAAAACGTGTTCGATACCAAACCAATCGGCAGTACGCAGGATGCTGCCCATATTGCCGGGGTCTTGGATGTTGTCAAGTACGAGAGAAAGGCTGTTGGCGATGCATTTATCATCCGGATTTGTCATGGGAATTTCGAGGATACATAATACTTGATTGGGCGTCGTCAGGTTGGATATGGACTTGAGTTCTTGTTCGCTGATTTCGTTGATTTTGGCTTGATGGCGTGTAAGCAGGGGCGCATTATCGCGCAACCAACCTGCCAGCGCATATATGGAATGAATCTTGAATTGCTTATTTCTTAGTATTTCCAAGACCATTTTATCGCCCTCTACGAGAAAATTGTTATACTTTTGGCGAAATTTCTTTTTCTGTAAGGCGTTTATAAATTTGATGCTATTTTTTGACAACATTTGATTGAATGATGAATGAACGTAACATAGACATTCCTGTCTGTACAGCGCAAATCACAGACAAGAGTGTCTGTGTTACGGTCGGGGTAAGATACAAATTCAATGTTAATTTTGCATTGTGCTTGCACTTGATACTTTTACTTGTACTTATTTCCGGCTGCAATACGACCAAATACCTCGGAGAAAACGAGACTTTGTTGGGCGAAAATATCATAGAATTTGACGAGGAACTCAAGCCCGAAAGACGCCGCCGACTCACCTACGAGCTTTCTACGGTCAATCAACAAAAACCCAATACCAAGTTTATGAGATTATTTCGTACTCGCCTTTGGATGTATTTTAATTCGCAACGCGGCAAACAAACCAAATTTAAGAAATGGGTGCAGCGCAGCGTAGCCGAACCGCCAGCAGTTTTTAACGAAAAAAAAGCAGAAAAAACCGCCGAATCTATGCAGTTTTACCTCAATAATAAAGGCTATTTTAATGCTGTGGTTAATGTTAGTAATAATTTGGAAAATACGGGCAAAAGTCCGAAAAAGAAGCCGCAGAAAATTGTCGATGTTACTTATAGTGTTGCTACGAGTAAGATGTATCGGGTCGATAGTACGTCGTTTGATATTCAGCAAAATGACTTGTATGAACTGGTCGATTCGACCTACGATAAAACCCTTCTGAAGAAAGGCGCACCGATAGATAACAAGCTGTTTGACAGAGAAAAAAACCGTATCACGCGTATACTTCGCAATAGTGGTTATGCGTTTTTTTACCCAAATTATATTAAATATCTTTCCTACGATAGCCTCAATTATCAGGTGGATGTGACGACGCGAATTTTGCCGCCAACAGATAGTACGCAGCACAAAGCATACACGATTGACGATATTTATGTTTTCCCCGATTATTATCCCGGCAATACCGAAATTCCGTCTTATGATACGCTCGAAGTAGGTGGTTGCAAATTTGTAATTAATGATGAAATGGGGCTTCGCAAAAAGCCGATTTTGGATGCTATTTTTCTCAAAAAAAATCAATCATTTACACAAATTGATTACGATGATACGGCACGAAAATTGGATGATTTGGGTATTTATAAATTCATTTCCGTCCAATTAGCGAAGCCTAAACCCGGCAATAAAGTAGACGCCTATATCTTGTTGACCCCGCGTAAAAAAATGGAATTTGGGTATGATGTAGAAGCCAATACCAACAATGGCGGCATGATGGGAACAGCACTCAGCTTGAGCTATCGCAATCGTAATTTGCTGCGTGGCGCGGAAGTTTTTCGTATAAATAGCAATTTTGGTTTGGATTTTTTGTTGCAAAAAAATAACCCTATGCAAAAGCGGATTACAGGCATTGACATTGGTCTGCAAGCGGAGTTGTATCTCCCTAAATTCCTTGTCCCGTTTCGCTTGCGTGACATCACGCGCCGCAATGACCCACGGACTCGACTTGCGCTGAACTATAATTATTTCGACAGGATACAATTCTTTAAAAGTCAACTATTTACGTTTTCATTTGGCTATGAATGGAATGAAACATTTACAAAAAAACACCGCATCAATCCGATTAATATCAACTATTTCCAACTCGGCGAAATACGCGATGCCTTCAAGTCAATATTGATGAATAACACCTATTTAGAAAACAGTTTTAATGACCAGCTTTTTCCCGGAATTTCTTATGATTATACCTATACGGGAACGAAAAATCAAGGCGGTAGTTCGTGGTTTTTTCAAGGAAATGTAGAGACGGCAGGCAACCTGACTGGATTGATTGATAAGTGGATTCAACCGGATAAAGTATTTCGTCTGGGCAATATTTCTTATTCACAATTTGCTCGTTTTCAACTTGATACCCGATTTTATCAAGATATTACGCGGAGTAATTCGATAGCGATGCGGCTGATGGGTGGCGTGGCACTTAATTACGGCAATTCAGAAACAGTGCCTTATGTCAAACAGTTTTTTGCGGGCGGCGTATCGGACATACGTGCATGGCGTATTCGCAACCTCGGACCGGGTGCTTATCAAGATAACGTTACGACATTAATAGGGCAAGCTTATCAGTCGGGCGATATTCAGTTGGAAGCCAATTTTGAGTATCGTTTCCATATCGTTAGCTACCTGAAAGGTGCGCTTTTTGTGGATGCCGGCAATGTATGGCTGCGCGAAAATGACGCCGCACGTGAGGGCGGACAGTTTACAAATGATTTTTATAAAAGCATTGCTGTGGGCGCAGGTATTGGCTTTCGTTTTGATTATTCGTACTTCGTTATACGACTCGATATGGCGTATAAATTCCGCAATCCTTATCCTGACGAATTTGGTCGTTACCGATTTTATCCGAATGGACTTCACCAGATTAGCCTCGATGATACGGTGTATAATTTGGCGATTGGGTATCCGTTTTAATAGTGGAAATTCTTGAAAATGAACTAAAAAATTCGTAAATTTATACGTACCAATGAAATCACATAAAACATGAGCGACATTATAATAGTGAGACGTTTTATCTCCCTCCTGTCAGATTATGGCTTCAAGATAGCTTTTGGCAATACAGCGAATACCCTTTTTCTGCGAAAATCTATACAGGCACTCATAAAATCGGACATACCGATAATATCTGTCCAATTGAGTAGAAATGAAATCGAAGGACTAACAGAAACAAGCGGTGGCGGCTTGTTTGATGTAAGTTGTATAGATGAATTGGGACATCATTATATTAGTGAAAGAAATTAAATAACATGTGCCATTATACTCGTCTTTTTTCCGTCTAAGAATCCTTTGAAATCCTTACGTAGCTAAGGCTATGTGCGGCTTTCAAAAAATCCTTAGACAAAAAAAAATACTTCGCATTATGGGACATCTTATTTAATTTCTTTCACTTATTGAGATGCAACTGACGGATGTAAAAACTTTTATCAAACGCAGTACGTTTTATGGTTCACATCGTTATACTTCAATTATCAGAAAGGGAGAATGGCGATTCAAAGACCTCAAAAAAGTGTATGTAATTTCGATATTAAATGGTATAGTTTATCCTAAATCCGAAGAATATCACCACATTGGTAGCCTACGAAATCAACATGGCGAGCTGATGGGAGATGAAATTACGCAAGTTATATTTGAATTAAAAAAGTGGAATAAAGAAGTTGAAAACATTAAATCTGATTTAGATAAATTAATATATGTTATGAAAACAACAGCAGAATTAAAAGTTGGGGAAACATTTACACCACCACCGTTCTGGTCAGAGGAGTGGATACAAAATGCTATTAAGCAGCTCGATATCGCTAAAATGACACCCGAAGAACGCGAGTATGCCGAGCGGCAGATTGTCAAAGCCGTTGCTATGGCAGAAGAGCGTAAGAATATGGAAGAATCTCGAATCAAAGCAGAAGAATCTCGAATCAAAGCAGAAGAATCTCGAATCAAAGCAGAAGAAGTAACACTTAAATTAGAACAAACAGAATCTAAATTAGAACAAGTAGAATCTAAAGTAGAGCAAGTAGAATCTAAAGTAGAGCAATCAGAAGCACAAATACAAAACGCAGTAGTTAATCTTTTAAAACGCGATATGGCACTTGATGATATTTCTGATATACTCGGTGTATCACTTGAAAAAGTAGCCGAAATTAAAGAAAGTTTAAATGGATAAATCAGTCCACCGTTCGCTATCAACGACCTACCTCCACCTCGGTAGCAATATCGGCGACAGGCTCGGCAATTTGCTCAAAGCCAAATTTTTAATCCAAAAAAGAATTGGTCATATACAATTGCTTTCCCAAGTTTATGAGACGGCAGCCTGGGGTAAAACCGACCAAGCCTCATTTTACAACCAAGCCATACTCGTTCGAACCGAGATGACCGCCCTCCAAACCCTCGACAGCATTCACGAAATAGAAAATTTATTGGGCAGAAAACGCGACGAACATTGGGGACCGCGTAGCATAGATATAGATATATTATTTTTTGATAATGAGGTAATTAGCTCCAAAAACCTCACGCTTCCGCACCCGCATTTACAGAAACGCAATTTCGTTCTGGTACCGCTCGAAGAAATTGCACCAAATTTTATCCATCCTATTTTGAATAAAAGCATCGAAGAACTTCGTAAATTGTGCGCTGATACGCTACACGTGACATTAAGTGAAAGAAAGGATTTTGAATGAATAAATACTTTCACAAAATTCATTCATTCAAAATTCATTCATTAGAGAGGTATGAAGGAAGCATTAGAGCTAAAATATGATTTTATCGCCATCGAAGGCAATATTGGCGCAGGTAAAACGACCCTCTCGCAGATGTTGGCAAAAGACTTCGATACGCGCTTGATTTTGGAAGAATTCTCAGACAATCCCTTCCTGCACATGTTTTACGAAAACCCCGATAGACACGCCTTTTCGGTGGAGCTATTCTTCATGTCCGAACGCTACCAACAGATACAGCAAACGATGCTCGCCCAAGACCTTTTTCAACAAAAAACCATCTCAGATTACTTCTTTATGAAGACCCTGCTTTTCGCCAACAATACCCTCACAGGCGAAGAATACCGCCTTTTTCAACGCTTCTTCAACATCCTTAATGCCAATTTTCCTAAGCCTCAATTGCTCGTTTATCTACACCGTTCGGTAGAAATGGTAATGGAACAAATCAAGCAGCGCGGACGCGAATACGAACAGGAAATCTCCGCCGATTATCTACTCAAAATACAGACCGCTTACTTAGAATATTTTAAAGTCGAAAACGAAATTCCTATCTTGATTTTAGATGTGGGCGATATTGATTTTCTAAATAATGAAAGCCATTATCACATCCTTCGAGATTGTATTAATCGCCCATATAATGTTGGTATTCACCGCATTAGCCTAATGACAGATTAGATTTTTGGCGAAAATAACATAGGCTTCCAACCTGCACTGAATTAGTGCGTCCTGTTTTATCAAAACAAAGTGTCGACATGGCGCAGTGCAGGCTGGAAGCCTGTGTTACTTTTCCTCAAAAACGAGTTACACTTTATATTTTGAGGATGACAGAAAAGTTTTTGCTCCGCAAAAACCATTATAACAATCAAACAATTTAACAATCAAGCAATTCAAAAATTACAAATGATTAGATTGGTTCTTTTATTCGCCTTTATCACTGCCTACCACACCGCATTCACACAAATTAATCCTGAAAACATCGAAATCGTCCGCGATAGTTTTGGCATTCCTTTTATCTACGCCCCTACCAATGCCGAAGCCGCCTACGGCGTAGCTTGGGCGCAATGCGAAGACAACTTCAATATCATGCAAGAAACATTCGCTGCGGCGCGTTACAAGACCGGTACGCTACTCGGACCGGATGGTGCAGCGATTGATTTTATCATGCAAATGTTCCAAATCCGTGAATTTGTCGAAAGCCGCTATGCACAAGACATCAGCCCCGAATATGACGCTATTTTAGTTGCTTATACACAAGGCATTAATCGCTATGCGGCACTGCATCCCGAAGAACAACTCATTAAAGGACTCAATAACATCACTAAACAGGAAACCTTGCAGATTTTCGTCCTCAATTTCCTCGTCAATAATAACGCCGTCCTCGACATCGCCAAAGTGATGGACAATAAAATGGACCTCTACCCCACACTCGGAAGGTATCAGGGTGGTGGTTCCAATGCGATGGCGTACAGCCCCCGCAAAACCAACGACGGCAGAAGTTACCTCGTCGGCAATCCGCACCAACCCATCGACGGACCGGCGAGTTGGTGGGAAGTCGGCATAAAAACCGATGAAGGACTCGACATTTTTGGTGCAACTTTCGTAGCCGGTGGCATCACGCCGTTCATCGCTGCTACGCCAAATCTCGCATGGACACATACAACGAATTACGACGATTACTCTGATGTTTTTGAATTGGAAATGCACCCGAAAAAGAAGAATTTATACAAATTTGACGGCGAATGGCTCGAACTCGAAAAGCACCACGCCAAACTCCGCGTTAAGATAGGTCCTATTATTTTTCCCATAAAGAAAAAATACTATACCAGCATCTATGGACCTACGGTAAAAAATAAATCCGGTACATTCGCTTTCCGAAACAATGCTTTTTTCAACATCAAAACCGCCGAACAATGGTATAGAATGGGCTTGGCACAAAACTTCGACGAGTTTCAACAAACTATTGATATACAAGGCATTCCATGCCAAACGATAACTTATGCCGATAAGGAAGGCAATATATTTCACGAAAACAATGCCCTCATGCCCGTACGTTTGCCCGACTACGAATGGCGCGGACTCGTGCCTGGTGATACTTCCGCTACCCTTTGGAGTTATGACAGCATTATGCCGCGTAAAATGAATGTTCGCAGTGTCAATCCGCAGGCAGGTTACGTGTTCGATGCCAATAGTACGCCACTTGATTGCACCGCCGCCGACGAAAACCCAAACCCAGAAGATTACCCCGCCACTTACGGGATTATGACCTCCAATACGCACCGCGCCAATCGTTTTAAACAACTCATTGCGATGCACGATAAAGTAAGTTTTGAGGACATCAAAGCCATTCGCGACGATGAAGGTTATCATCCTACGGATATTAGTTTCAGAAATGCCACAAACCTTGATATGCTCTTTGAAATTCCATCGAAATATACTGATTTGCTGGGAGTAGATAAAGTATTAAAAAAATGGGACAGGCGCATGAATATTGAAAATAAGCAAGCCACCCTCATGGCAATCACGACCATGTATATGCAGAAATTTTTATTGGACAACTTCGCACTTTACGACAACATTATTCCCGAAAAAGAATACGAAAAAGTACTACGGGCTGCTCGCGATTTTCTATTGAAAAACTATGGTACACTCGAAGTACCGCTTGGCGATGTTCAAAAGCTCGTGCGTGGCGACAAGGAACTTCCGATGTACGGCAGCACAAATACACTCGCCAATTGTCACCTTACTAAACACGGTAAAGATAAAGTGAAAATGAAGCATGGCGACACTTTCATCATCTACGCAGGCTTCGGCGAAGATGGTTTGGAATTGCTAAAAACGGTCAACCTTTTCGGTAATAGTTGGAAGCCCGGAAGTCCGCATTATGATGACCAAATGGAGCTGTTAGTGAGTAAACAAACTAAAGATATTTCATTGGACAAAGCTACCGTTTATAAGAATGCTGTGCGGGTTTATCATCCGAAGTAATGCTATAATGCTCCTGCGGCTTCTTTATATAAGACGTTCAAGACCGTTTGTCCGACGGCTTGGAGGGTTTTTTTGTCGATTATGCTAAGGTCGTCTTGGTGGGTGTGCCAATAATGTCCGAAGCCTGTTTCGCTAGTGACTGGGCGATTGATGATATCTATCATGGGTATTTTAGCAATTTGGTTGACGTAGAGATGATCGTCGGTGACGCCGGGTGCTTTTCCGAAGTCAAAATAGCTGCTGTATCCTGCCTTTTGTGCTTCTGTCCACACTTTATTGACGACATCGGGTGCGTATTTCATGGAAACGTCTTCGCGTGGGAAACGTGCGTTTTTCGATCCGACCATATCGAGCAAAATCCCGTACATTGGGCGGTAGTCTGGTTCATGTTTGTTGCGCGACCAATGCTGCGAACCGAGGCACCAAGTATTTTCCTGTTCGGGAAAACCGCCGCCACCGCGTGGCTGACCGATGTCTTCTGCGTCAAAAAGAATGATGTCTACACCAAGTCCTTCGATTTTGTGTACATCGAGATTGCGAGCGATTTCGAGGAGTACGCCTACGCCGCTTGCACCGTCGTCTGCACCCAAAATGGGTTGCATTCGCTTATTAGCATCAGCATCCCACTCTGCCATGTGGCGCGAATCCCAGTGTGCCGCGAGCATCACTCTGCGCTTAGCTTCGGGATTATAAACCGCGATAAAGTTCTGTGCTTTAAGGATTTCGCCAGTGTAGGCCTTGAGGTCGGCATGTTGTACGATGAGTCGTGCGCCGACTTCGTGAAACTCGCGTTTGAGCCATTCGGCACAGGAATCATGCGCCATTGTATTGGGAACGCGCGGTCCAAAAGACACTTGTTTTTCAATATAACGATACGCCATATCTGCATTAAAAGTAGGTATTTCTATCGTAATGGGTGTAGCTTTGGATTTAGTATCGTTTTTGCAGGAAAAACAACATAAAAGAATCAACAAAACAGCAATAAAATTCAAATTTTTTCGTGTAAACATGGTAATTGGTTGATTGGGTGAACAGGGAATTGGGAAATTCGGTGATTAGGAAATTGAATAGTACCCATTCACCCAATTACCTATCTCCCAAATCCCCCTAAATGAGTTCAATTTTTTAGCGAACTTGCGGCGCAAATTTACACAAATTATAATAATGTCTTTATCGTTTGGCAAAGACATTGATTCCAAAAAGTTATTTTAAATTAGAAATTAGAAATGTTTAAGAAAGAAGTTCACCGTCTACCGTCCACTGTTTGCCGTCTACCGTTTGCCGTTTTATTATTCATAATTCTATTGAGTGCTTGTGGTGTTCCGAAGGCTTCATTTACTCATCTAAATTCGACTTATGAAGCTCCTGCTACTATCGAATTTAAAAACACTTCTACGGGAGCAGAAAGTTACGAATGGGATTTTGGTGATGGTAATGGTTCTGATACTATTGCGCCAATTCATCAGTATGAAAATTCGGGTAATTATTTGGTGACCTTAAGGGCTGAAAAAGGAGCGCGAGCGACTGTTTATCAGAAATATATCGCGGTACGCGCCCCGCAGGATTGTATGGTGAAATTGGAGACAACGTTTGGAGATATGACTATCGTTTTGTTTGATGATACGCCAGAACACCGCGACAATTTTTTGAAATTAATCAGTCAAGAGTACTACGATGGCGTCTTGTTTCATCGGGTTATTCCGGGTTTTATGGTGCAGGGTGGCGACCCCGGTTCGCGCAAGGCATCACAGAGCAAACGTATTGGTAGCGGCGGTCCGGGCTATACTGTTCCGGCGGAGTTTTCGCCGCGGCGTGTGCATGTACGTGGTGCGCTCGCAGCGGCACGAGACAATAATGCGGCAAAAGCCTCATCGGGTTCGCAGTTTTATATCGTGCATGGGAGTAATTGTACGGAAGAAAGGTTGGCTAAAATAGAGCAGGAACGAGGCTTTCGCTATACGCCCGAGCAGCGCGAAGCATACCTTAAAACAGGTGGCGCACCCCAACTCGACAAAGAATATACGGTGTTTGGAATGGTGATAGCCGGCTTAGATGTATTGGATAAAATCGCTGCTACGGAAACAAAAAATGACCGCCCAACGAAAAATATAGACATGAAAATCAGAGAGGTTTTTTAGTGAAAAATATGGACTATGGACTATGGACTGATAAAATTACCTGATAATCGGCGTAACTTTATCAATGAACCATTCCAGTATTTCCAGTTCAGGAATTATAGCATTGTAATCAGTTGATTCTGCACTCAATATCCCAGATAGATTGGTTGCGTCTACAATTTGAGCAGATGGGCAGAAATTGATGTACAAAAAAGATGCAAGACTCAAAACAAAGAGAAATGCAAGTAGAAGCGATTTGACTTTGGTGTGCATAATATAGTGTTGTGTATGATGAGGTTTTTTACTTCAATATTACAAATGTAATCATTTTTTTGTTCAGTGCAAACGTTTTTTTCGCTTTTTATTAAAAAAAAACAATATCTAACTTTTTATTAATGAGTTGACGGGTTGACGAATTTTTCGCGTAGCGAAAAATACTATCGTAAATCCATCAACTCGTCAACCTGTCAAAACACCTTTGCAAATTTCTTTTTCGCTGCTTTTTAGTTGGTAAAATTGTTGATTATCTGAAGTAATTTTGTGTATTTCTATAGTGTCATTGAGGTGGGTTTCGCCAACGAAATTAAGGTCAATTTGTCGAGGGCGTATGGCTTCGCTTTGGCTTTGGGTATCCAATACCCATTCGAGATATTTGACATTATTGACGTGATGAAGTAGGTCGAGGTCGCTTTGTTTAACTTTATGATTATCAATTATTTGTAGCCCATCAGGTAGGATAATTTTTTCGGCTGCGCCGCAAGGTGATACTTCGTCGATGATAGGGATTTCGATTTTATTTTTGAGGCGTTGAGGCTTATGTGTGGTGGTATGTATGACGACCCAAAAGGTATTTGCCGAACCGATGATTTCTCCCGCTCCATTTTTTAATAAAAAATAACGCTGCGAAAAAGGTCCACGCATCATTTGCACCCAAGTTTCGATGCATAGCGTGTTTTTCCAATCGGGATAATCGCTCATTTGTACACGCAGTCGATTGAGTACCCACGCTTGATTATTGGCTTGCATCCCCTCGTAACCCAACTGAAATTGGGCTGCATGACGCCCTGCAGATTCTTGCATACAGTGGCAAATAGCCGTTAGTCGCGCCTTGCGCTCGGCATCGCACATGAAGGTATGCAACATATATTCATCTCGCCAAACCCCGTTTTTCATCACAAATTTTCGTTATTAGTTATTCTACAAATTCGCCATTAAACCAAATGCCTTTTCGATAAACCTCTCCATCGGGGTCGTATTCTATACCTTCGCCGTGCTTGCGATTGTCTTGCCAACCGCCTTCGTAGCGCGACCTGTTGGCATAATGAAACGTACCTTGCCCGTTGAATCTATCTAAAGAAAATTCGCCTTCATAATAACCTGTTTTGGGTATTGTGAAGCGTCCTTTGCCTTCTCTTTCGCCGTTTTCCCACTGTCCGGCGTAGCGTGTATCATTTTGATAATGATAAATTCCGTAGCCACTTTGCACGTCGCCTTTCCAATTGCCGTCGTATACCAGGTTGCCTGTTTTGTTATAAAACTGCCCTTCGCCGTCGCGTTTATTGGCAAGCCATGTGCCGACATATTTTTCGCCCGTTTCGTAGAAAAACGTGCCTTCGCCATCAAAGCGTCCATTGCGCCAACCGCCCTCGTAGCGGCGGTCTTTGGCATAATGATACTCTCCGTAACCGTTCTGACAGTCGCCCATTCTGCAACCTGTACTTTCTGCTTCTTTATCTTTTACGAAAGTTGTACCATCCATGTACTTGTATGTTCCGGAGCAGCAAGGTTTGTTATTTTTCCACTGTCCTGAGTAGGTGTGTGCTGCCCACTTGTCGGTTTTATTGAATTTATAAGTGCCTTTGCCTTCCTTGATGTTGGCACGCCATTCGCCATCGTACCACTCACCGTTGGTTTTGTATAGTTTTCCTCTACCGCTTTTTTTGTTGGCTTCCCAATTGCCCTCATATATACTACCGTTTTTCCATGAATAAATGCCTTGTCCGTGTCGTAGGTTTTCAGACCACTCTCCATCGTATATATCGCCTTGTGCCTTGCCTTCGTAGCTCATTGTTCCTTTTCCCTGCCGCTGATTATTGAGCCATTCGCCATCATAAATATCTCCATTCGGATAGACATATATGCCGTAGCCATTGTCGCAATCTCCTTTAATACAACCTTCTTTGGAAGTACCAAATTCTAAGTAGCAAATTCCAAATTCCGAATCCCAAATTTCATTGGAAATCGTCTTTGAATTGATATTTATATATAAAAAAAATAGTAAAATAACTATTAGCGAGTGTTTTGTATAACACATTATATGATGAATTTTGAGTGAGTGATTTGAATTTTGAATGAGTGATTTTTTTCGTTAAATAGCATTTCTCGCTATCAAAAAAATCTGCGCTATTCGTTCAATCCGTGTAAATTCGCGTTCTGTTTCACGTTCATTTACTAATTTATTATATTATGACATCCACTTCATTCAAACGGTTGCTTTGGTAAAAATATTAAAGATATAACTATTAATCAACTTATTGCAAGATGAATTAGAGATTTGGCAAGTGTTTTGGCTGTTTTGTGTTAATTTAGTAGTAGTTTAGAGAAACATTAACGAAGTTGCGCTTCTGTAAATTGAATTGAGTGTGTCACAAATCGGTGGTCAAATTAAAGATGCGTTAGTAAGTGAAGAGGAAGAAAATAATCTACCCCAAATGAAGAAGTTATTTTTTTTATATGTTTGGCTAAGTGAAAGAAATTAAATAAATTGTTCCATAATGCGCCGTAATTTTTTCTTCTAAAGAATTCAAAAA
>Ga0209303_1000275_pt1 | contig 43871 bp, 30 predicted proteins | sample SidtaG_3_FD_187449 | JGI IMG/M metagenome (GOLD analysis project Ga0209303, IMG submission 187449) | Marine algal microbial communities from Sidmouth, United Kingdom - Sidmouth_Asex1 metaG (SPAdes) (version 2) | ecosystem: Host-associated > Algae > Red algae > Unclassified | place: Sidmouth...
TTTAAAACGAATTTACTCATTGCTGTTCGCTTCTTTAATAGAATAACTATTAGACAAAGCTCACATCGCGATTAAATTCGTTTTAAATTGAATAAAATTTAACCCTGAAAGATCAACAAACCCTAGTGCTTTATCTATAATATAGTTTATAGGTAAAGCCTTTTGAGTGCTAAATTGAACAATAATTATCACGTAAATACCAATGACCCTTCCTCTAGAATTGTTATTGATAAATTAGGAAATAAACTAACAATAGAGGTTGTTGGACATGTTCTGAAAACATATCAATTAAAACTCCGAATATTTATATCGATGAAGATTCAGGTGGAATCTTAAATAGATATAATGAACCTGAAGGCGCAGGGCAATTTATTCAATCGATAAAATTGCTATATTATGCTTTTTTTGATGAAAAAGGTGACTGTGTTAAATATGAACCAATTACATCTGCGAACAATTATTTACTTCATCTAAAAATTAATAAAAAACTGAAAGATACAAATAGCCATAGCAACAGTTTCATCCATTACTTTTCTTTATTATTAGGGTCTGTTGATCTTTCGAGGTTATTTTTACAGCAAGGTGTTTGATATTTAGACAAGGCAGAGTATGTGAAGTGTAGCTAGCTACTCGAACATACGATAACGACGAATAAATTTCAAACAGGTACTGCCCTCTGGGTTCATTTAAAACGCATTTACTCATTGCTGTTCGCTTCTTTAATAGAATAACGATTAGACAAAGCTCACATCGCGATTAAATTCGTTTTAAATTGAATAAAATTTAACCCTGAAAGATCAACAGACCCTAGATTGGAATATAAATTGGCTTGATTTTCCAATTAGGCCATCGTCCCGTCCCACATATAGATTTAAACATTTTCTTGAGTCAGTAGTTATTTCTCAAGATTCTAAATTAAACTTATTTGCCAATATCGCTATTAACTATATGTCTGCAGTAAAAATATTTATATTCACTACGTTTCTAAAAGAGTAATGTTCTCCAATCCACCCATGGAGTATGAACATGTAATGGTCAAGTGATCTTGGAGACATTTTAAGCCGCTTTTTTCATTTCAATATATTTCTGATGTGGTGTCATATAATCCAATGCTGAATGACGGCGCTTGTAGTTATAAAATCGAATATAACTTTCTACTGCACTGATGACAGATTGATGATTTAGAAATGACAAATGATTAAGTCATTCTGTTTTTAAACTTCTAAAGAATCGTTCCATGACGGCGTTGTCCCAACAGTTGCCGCGCCTGCTCATACTTTGTGTGATGTTAAGCTCCGATAATCTATTTCTAAATAAGGGAGCTGAGCTAATAAGAAACATGAAAATATAGTTAATTTTACTTCTAATGAATAAGCTATAATTTGTGAATAATGTGATGCTATTCTCAATGTTTTATGGATTATTTACTAACTTTTGATAGAATTGAGATCAAAAGGTAATAGCATGAATTATCGGCGTTTTCTCAGTGTCTCGGATTTGAATTCGCATCAGTAGATCAATACGATGTTGAAGTGGAGTATCGGAAATAACCTTTAAATTCAAAAACCTAAAAACTGAAATGGTAGCGGGTAGGTTATTGCTTACCCACTTTAAGCTTACTTAAATAAAACGAAGAACAACATGACAATACTTTCAATGATCGCCGCAACTGCACATAATCGTATTATTGGTAAAGATAATGATATGCCGTGGTATTTACCTGCTGATTTAGCTTATTTTAAAAAAACAACGTTAGGTAAACCGGTGATCATGGGGCGTAAAACCTATGAATCTATAGGCAGAGCATTACCCGGTAGAAAAAATATTGTTATTTCTAGAGATTCTAATTACCGTGCAGAAGGAATAGATACAGTAACCAGTGTAGAAGCTGCTCTTGTTTTAGTTAAAGATGTGAAAGAAGTTATGGTTATAGGAGGAGGTGCTATATATCAACATTGTTTACCTGCGGCTGATAGATTATATATAACTCATATTGATGCTGAAATAGCTGGAGACACACAATTTCCTCTTTATGATGAAAATGTATGGAAAAAAGTCTCAAGTGAAAAGCGTTTGGCTGATGAAAAAAATAAATATATCTTAGACTTTTGTATTTATGAAAAAAGCTAACATCAAGTTGTGAGACCATTCTTTTAACTTTTAACTTTTAACTTTTAAGTTTTAAGTTTTAAGTTAAGAAATAAAAAACCGCTAACTAAAATTAGCGGTTTTTTATCATTTCAAAAGCTGTAATTATAACATATTTAAAATATGCAAAAGATTTACAATTTAAATTCCTGTACTGACTGTTGAAGTTCTTCGGCTAATTTAGCCACTTCATTACTCGATTCAGCTGTTTGTCTAGAGCCTTCAGTTGTTTGCTCTGCAATGGCTACAATCGACTCTAAATTAGTACTGATTTCATGAGCAACCGTACTTTGCTCACCTGCAGCTGTCGCAATTTGAGATGAACGGTCATAAGCTTCGTGAACGGCATGGGTAATAGTTTCTAATGCTTTATCGGCTTCTTCACTTTGTTCAACACAGTTAGATGCTTGTTTTTTGCCCGTATCCATAACAGATACCGCTTTTTCAGCACCTGTTTGAAGGGCCGTGATCATAGTTTGAATTTCTTGAGTAGATTCTTGCGTTCTACTTGCTAAAGTACGCACTTCGTCAGCTACAACAGCAAAACCTCTGCCTTGCTCACCTGCTCGTGCTGCTTCAATGGCTGCATTTAATGCAAGTAAGTTAGTTTGGTCTGCAATACCTCTTATTACGTCGAGAATACCGCCAATTGAAGCACTATCTTGTTGTAATTGATTAATAACTTGTGAAGCGTCATCAACTTCACTTGCTAACATTTCAATGGTATTACGGTTTCTTTCTGAAATAACTTTAACACGCTCTGCTTCGTCGTCAGCTTGTTTAATTTCGTTTAATGCATCGTTGGCGCTAGTCAATACACTTTGGGCTGTACTGCTCATTTCAGTGGTTGCAGAGGCAGCCTGCTCAACTTGAGCTCTTTGTTCTTCAATGGCTGCGCTACCTTGAGCAGTAACCGTTGATGTTTGCTCTGCCGCTGTAGCTAATTGCGTAGAACGACTAACAATGCCTTGAATTAACGTACGTAAACTATCTATTAACAAGTTACAGTTTTTAGCTAATAGAGCAAACTCATCATGACCTGATTCATCAAGTTTTCTTGATAAATCACCAGAAGATACTACGTTAAGCATCTCGTTAACTCTACCTAAGGGGCGAGTAATGCTAATCAAGGTTGCCCAGGCAATAACAAAGGCTGAAATAATAGAAATGCCCATAATAATCATGGTTTGAGTATTTCCATCTGAAACAGCGTTTTCAACTGCTTGGCTAGCTTGTATAGTCGTTTTATCTGCTAGTTCCATTTGAGTCGCTAGGATTTCGTTAGCCGTTGTTATATTTTTTTCAGCAGACAATAAGCTAGTGCTTGTTTTTTCTATGGCATTTAACTGTGATTTTTTATTAGTAAAAATCCCTTGCGGATCAGTTAGGTGAGTTTTAATTGTAGTAAGTGCTGAGGCTAGGCTCTCAGCTGTTTCATTTAAGCCCATTGCTGCTAATTTTTCTGAAACTACCCCCACAGTTTTAGTTACTTCATAGAGGTTGTTGTTAATTTCAGTTTCAACAATATTTACTGAAGCGATATCCTTTAAATCTCTATACTCAAAGTTTGAACTAATGATGGCATTAAATAATGTTTCAATGCGTTCGCTGGATTTAGTTATATCAGAAAAATCTTGGTCTTCATTGTCATAAATTAAATCTAATAACAGCGTAACGGCATTATCAGCTTCTTCTTCTAAATCGTTTATTTTTTCTATAAGGGAGGCTTTAAGTTCGATTGTTGTTTTTTTGTTAGCAAACACATCGTTAACATTTTCAGTGAGCGTATTATATATCGCTTCAATACTTTCAACATTTTTCATTAAAACCTGTTCAGATTCTACAACCCGCTTTAACTGACTTAATTCTTGAGAAAAGCGTTCTTCTATATTTTTTAATTTGGTAAGTTCTCTTGATAGCTCATCAAGGTCTAAAATGTAATATGCTTTTAGTGTAGAACTACCCATTTTAGATAGGTTGTTGGCAAGTTTATTACTGCCTTTTAAAGTAGGTATAGCGACTTTATTTTGATCGGTGGTAGAGGTTTTAATTGTATCTAAGTTATTTAAAGAAATAATACTAGTAGCTATTAAAAAGATAGAAATAATGGTGAAACCACCAATTATTTTCATCGCGACAGTTAAATTCATATATATCACCTAATAAAGTTACATCTAAATATTGGTATCGACAAAAGAGGAGAACAATTAATACTTTAGTTTAAAAATTATCGAATAACAATTTACTGAAGCTTTTAGATGAAAATAATTTTAAATACCCAAAATGAAAGAGAAAATCAGATTAGGATTATTTTTAAGTTAAACTTTTTTGAGTGAAATACTGTTTATCATGCCAACGTAACAGGGTGAGATGATTGCCCCAAACGCAACCAGTATCAAGTGGGTAAGCATTAACATTGCTACTCACACCCATTAATGAAGCCCAGTGCCCAAAAACCCATTGAATATCTTTTAATTGGTTTTCAAAATTAAACCACGGTTTTAAAAACTTGGGTGCGCTTTCGGGTTCATCCTTATATTCAAAATCTAGGGATCCATCTTTATAACAAAATCTCATACGGGTTAATGCATTAATAGTATAACGAAATTGCTCAACTTCAGTTTTCGCGTCAGCCCAGTTATTAGGGCATTCGCCATACATTTCACGTAACCATTGAACTCTTTTTTTAGAATGAAGACGTTTTTGAGCTTTTTTTGCTTGTTTTAAGGCAGTATCAATAGACCATTGAGGTGTTAAACCAGCATGAGACATATAAACATCTTCATTAGGCAGCTTTTGAATTAAAGGCTGATTTGCTAACCAGTCCATAATTTTTTCAACGTTGGGGGCATTGAGGACTTGAGAAAGGTGATCTTTTTCTTTAACTTTTTTTAAATTGTAATAGGTCGCGAGTAAATGTAAGTCATGGTTACCCAAAACAACTTTAGCAGAGCAACCTAATGCCATAATAAATTCTAACGTTTCAAGAGACTGTGCGCCACGGGCAACCATGTCACCAGCAACCCACAATTCATCTTTATTTTTATCAAATTTTACTTGCTTAAGTAAGAGCGATAACTCAGAAAAACATCCTTGAATATCTCCTACAAAATAAATAGCCATTTTAGTGAACTATGTTTGGAAGCGCTAATTGAAATACAGGAATATCGATAATACTTGTTACTTGCTGGTCATCAATTACTTGGTAGTAGCCTTGCATTGTACCTAGCGGGGTTTTTAGTAGGCAACCACTTGTATAAGTATAACTCGTACCGGGAATAATATGAGGTTGTTCACCAACAATACCTTTACCTTCTACGGTTGATGTTTCACCTTCGGCATCAGTGATTAACCAATAACGGCTTAAAACCTGAAATGCTTTATCTGTGTTGTTAGTAATCGTTATTGTATAACTAAATACAAACTTAAGATTAACTCTATCAGACTGTTCAGGGATAAATTTTGTAATAACAGATATGGTATTAAAAGGTTTATGCTGATTATTCATGTTTTATTTTTCAACTGGATTGTCGTAAAGGTAATTAGCTAATGTAATAAAATCGTCTACGGCTAAATTTTCAGCTCTTAAAGTCGGATCTATTTGTAGCGCTTGCAAAATATCTTGTGATATTAATTTTTTAAAACTGTTACGTATGGTTTTTCTGCGTTGATTAAATGCAGTTAAACAGACAGTGTTTAACAGTTTGATATCTTTAACTGGGTTTTTTATAACTTTATGTGGCACTAACCTAACGATAGCAGAATCAACTTTGGGTGCCGGCGTGAAGTGCTCGGGGCCAATTTCCATCACGGGAATAACTTGGCATTGATACTGTGTCATAATAGATAGGCGCCCAAAAGATTTACTGTTTTCGCCTGAAGCCATACGTTCTACTACTTCTTTTTGAAGCATAAAATGCATATCTTTAACTTTGTCTTTGAAAGTTAATAAATGAAAAATAAGGGGTGTTGAAATATTATAAGGCAAGTTACCAAATATTCTTAATGGCGTATCTTTAATCTCTAGGCGTGAAAAATCAAACTTAAGAGCGTCTTCTTCGTAAATTGTTAACTTAGGAGCTAAGAATGGGTGATGTCTTAATCTATGAGCAAGGTCTCTATCTAACTCAACAACAGATAAGTTGCCAGCACGCTCAACCACTGGTTCGGTTAACGCACCAAGCCCAGGGCCTATTTCAACTAAATTTTCGTTAGGTTCGGGGTTGATTGCATCAACAATTTTTTCAATAACCATTTCATTATTAAGAAAATTCTGACCAAAGCGTTTTTTTGCTTGGTGTCCTAAATGTGTACTCGAATTCATACTTTATTGTTCACTAATTCAATAGCTGTTTTAAGTGCTTGTGTTATGCTGCCGGCATCGGCTAAATTTTTACCCGCTAAATCTGTTGCCGTGCCATGGTCGACCGAGGTTCTAATAAAAGGTAACCCTAGAGTAATATTAACCGAAGAACCAAAGCCTTTAAACTTTAATACAGGTAAGCCTTGGTCATGATACATGGTCAATATAGCGTCAGCTTCTTTTAGGTATTTTTCTTGGAAAATAGTGTCCGCGGGCAAAGGACCAATAACATTAATGCCCTCGTTTCTTAAGATATCAAGTGTTGGGATCATTACTTCAATTTCTTCATTACCTAAATGCCCCCCTTCACCAGCATGTGGATTGATCCCACAAACATATATTGTTGGGTTATCGATACCAAACTTGTTGACTAAATCTTGGTGTAATATGGTGGCTACGCGATGCAGCCTTTCAGGAGTTATGGCTTTTGATACATAAGCTAATGGTATGTGCGTTGTCACTAACGCCACTCGTAATCCTTCAGTTGCTAACATCATTACTACATCAGAACAGTTGGCTTGATGAGCAAAATATTCAGTATGTCCACTAAAGGCAATACCTGCTTGGTTGATTAATCCTTTATTTACTGGACCAGTAACAACAGCATCAAATTCACCTTTCATGTTTTTATCGCAAGCAATTCTCAGTGTTTCAACTACATAGGCACCATTCGCTTGGTTTAATTCTCCAGCGACACATGTTTTGGCTAATTCAACCGGTAATACGGATAATGTTCCTGCTTGGGTTGGCTTAGCTGCTTGTTCAGGATCATAGATGCTTAACGAAAGTGGCAAATTCAATAAAGCGGCTCTTTTTTGCAATAATGCAGGAGAAGCAACAACCACTAATTCAACGGGCCAAGAAGTTTGCGCTAATGCTATCACTAAGTCTGGACCAATTCCCGCGGGCTCACCGGGGGTAATAGCTATGCGATGCACCATTATTAGTTGCCTCCGTCAAGAATTTCTATGTAGGCTTCGTCACGTTTTTCTTTCATCCAACGTGCGCTTTCCATTCCAAATTTACGATTGTAAATAATGTTGTGTGCTTTTCGCGTGTTCATATCTTCGGTAGCATCTTGGGTTCGTCTACCGGTTAATTGGGCAATGTGCCAACCAAAAGACGAACGAAACGGTTTGCTGTATTCATCTATTTTAAGCGAGGCTAAAGCGGCACTAAATGCTGGGTCATATTTTGCTGGATCTGCCCAACCCAAGTCACCACCCCGAACTGATGTGGGTCCTTCAGAATATTTTTTAGCAAGTTCTGCAAAGTCAGCTTCACCGGCTTTTAATTTATCTAGTAAACCCTGTAATATTGCTTCTGCTTTTGTATCACTCATAATCACCGAAGGTTCAATAAGGATATGTCTTGCTTTAACTTCTTCAACTTCAATTATTTCACGACCACGTATATCTAATATTTTTACAATACTAAAGCCTAGCCCTGTTCTAATTGGGCCCAATACAGCTCCTTTTTCTTTTCCAGCTACTAATTCTGAAAACAGCGTAGGCATTTCATTAATACCTTTCCACCCCATGTCTCCACCGTCTAACGCTGTTGAATCGCCAGATGAGGCAATGGCTATTTTAGTAAAGTCGCTACCACTATTGAGCAACTCAATCACTTTTTCAGCACGTTTTTTTTCAGATATTATTTGCGCTTGGTCTGGTTCGCCTTGAAAAGCGATCAAAATATGTCCTAATCGGTATTCAATGTTGTTATTGGTTTGCTCTTTCATTAAAGCCATTAAGTTATTAATTTCTTGAGGTGCCACATAAATTCTACGTCCTACACCTGCGCGTTTCACTTCACCAGTAATAATTTCATTTCTAATGCTTTCACGGTAAACCTCGTAATCAAGACTACTTTCTATAATCGTTTGGCGAAACTCACTCAAGGTAAGGTTATTTTCTTTCGCCATATTTGTTAATGTTTCGTCTAATTGGGCATCGCTAATTTGTAAGCCCATTCGTTCGCCCACTTGCAAAATTAATTCAGTATTAATTAATTTATCAATAACTTGAGTACGTAATGCTTTATCTGAAGGTAAACTTTGACTATTTTTAGCTGATTGAGTTTTAATGTTTTCAATTAAGTTTTTAACATCAGACTCTAAAACAACGCCTTTATTAACAACAGCAGCGACTCGATCGAGCTCAACTTCTTTAGCATTAATATGAAATGCGCTGCTCAGTAAACAGGTGGTGATGAAGGTTAATGCTGATAATGTATTTTTCATATAGAGTTAAATTCTTTTAATTATTGAGAAAGTAAGGGCGTTTATAGCCAAATATACTTGAGTTAAACATGTCCGATATACTATGAGTATTACGTTTATCGCTCACGCCATTATATACAAATTTAAGCTTAAATCCGCTATCAAAGGCTTCACGATTATCAAAATTATTTACTAAAATATTTTGCTCTTCATTTATCGTGGTGTTGATGTTTCGGTGAAAAGATAATTGAACACCCCAACAACAACTACTGTATTGAACGCCTAAATAACTTTCCAAGCTTCGTTTGTTTTGAATGTCTTGAGTCACTCGACCTACAACTTGCCATTTTGCGCCTAAATTAACGTTACTTAATAGGGATAATGTCTCAAGTCTATTACCTGAGACATTACGAGTGTAACGATGGTTCAATTGAATTGTTTGGTTTTTACTGAATTGATAATCTATTTTGCTTTGGCTTTTATTCGTGGTATTTGATTTTGTATTGTATTGAATATCACCAGTAAATTGCCAGACATCATTAATTCTAAAATAAACTTCGGTGGCTAAAGCTGATTCTGTTACGGTTAAATTTTGCAGTTCACTGGATTGATTTGCAATCTCTTCGGTATTTAAGTACATGATGCGACCAAGGCTTACTCTTAAGCGTTCTTGATTTTGAGGGTCTAAAATACGAGTAGTAACACCAAACGAATACTGGTTTGCTTGGGCTATTCTATCTAAACCACTAAATCGTTTATCCCTAAATAAACCATCAAAATCGTCTTGTAATGTTGTGGTGTCGTATAAGCCAATATTGCTTTGATCTTTGTTGGGAATATATAAATATTGTAATTGAGGCTCTAACGTTTGCTTATACACATTATTTTTAAAACTGATGAGTTTATCAAAGTTCATCCCACCATGGATCCTTACCTTGGGTAAGGTACGGTTAACTGTTTTTTCAAGTGAACTGTTTACGCCAATATTATCTTGGTGATAGGTGGTTTGTAATAATTTGAGTTCAGAATTTAAAAACCAAGCAGGGCGTGCAATAGGTAATGTAACACCGGCTTCAAAGTGATAACGCTCAGCTGTGGGTAAATTTACTTCTTTTGTAGTAAAGCGAGTTAATTCAGAATACATATTAAACGTGGCGTTTCCAAAAGGCAGTGTTTGATTTTTATTTAACTCAATATGCGGCTCTGTTTGATAGCTGGGAGTATAATTACCTAAAATTTCAAAATCTTGCAATTGAACTTTAGCGCTCCAGGTATCACCAAAATAAGATATTTCACCTATTTGATAGAGGTAGGCGTCATTTGAATTATATTGATCGCTGTTTAAATCAACCAAATAGTTGTCGTCACTAATATTAGTATAATCAACATAAGCACGAAAACGTTCTGAAAAAGTACCTACATGCTGAATGCGGGTTAAGTAACGCGCGTCTTTATTCAACTCTAAATTTTTATCTCTGTCGATATATTCAATATTAATCATGCCTGATTGCTGACCGAATAAATATCTGAATTCAGTATTTAACTGAGTGCCTCTTTTAGACATAAAACGAGGGGTTAAAGTCGCATCCATATTTTCTGTAAGATTGAAATAATAAGGTATTTCTAGTTCAAAACCAGATTTACTTGATGATTTTATACTAGGAAATAAAACGCCTGAATGGCGTTCGGTTCCTATTGGCATAGTAAAATAAGGGATATAAAATACCGGAACATCTAAAATTTCAAAGCGAGCATGGTATGCCTCTAATTGTTTCTCAGTGGTGTTTATTTTCAACTCACTTGCTTTAATATTCCAATCGGGTGTTTCACCAAAACAAGTAGTAAAGGATGAGTCAATTAAAGAAAGCACTCCTGATTGGTTAACCGATAACGATTTGGCAGAACCATGCCCAGCATTTGATACTAATTGGTATTGAGTATCATTAAGTGTTGTGCCACCAAAACCCTTACTCGCATTTAGCTGTGAAGCAAATATATCAATACCATTATTTTGGAAATGAATGTTGCCTTTAGCGTTAATTAATAAGTCTTGCCTGTTAAGTGAGATTTCATCAGCAAATATAGTTTCTGAAGGGGTAGATAACGTTACGTTACCGATAAATGTAGCAAATTGATCTTTTTCAATCGTGGCTTGATTAGAAATAATAGTAAGTGAATTATCATTATCTATGGTTTTTTGAGTGGCAAGTTTGGCGTAACTGGGCACAGGACACTGTGCATATTCATTAAATTCAGTATTTGCAGAGGCATTTTTAGCACTGAGTAAACTTAAAAAAAGCAATGTAATAGTTTTGGGAAAAGGCATCTATATTCCGGGAATTAGCATTAAATTATATGTTGCTTTTAATTTTATTGTGAAGAAATTAAATTATCGCGCATTTTAGCGCTAAATATGACAATAATATAGGTGTTTTATGTATTTCCCTAATATAAATCGTAGTAAAATATATTATTTATCGTTAATCGAAGTGAGTGATCATATTGGACTCTTCTAGAACAACACAGCTGAAAAAATGGTTATGTGACTACTTTAGTATTGATTTAATTAAACTACAGCCACTCACTGGCGATGCAGGTTTTAGAAAATATTATCGTTTTAACATTAATGACCAATCATATATTGCGGTTGATGCTATCCCGAGTATGTCTAATAATCTTGCTTTTGTAGAAATTCAACAAGTGCTAAAAGAGCAGCAAATAACAGTACCCAACATTATTTCATCGGACTTAACTTATGGGTTTATGTGTTTGTCTGATTTAGGTGATGAGCTTTTTAGTGACGCATTAACGCTAGATAATATCAGTGATTTTTATAAAAAAGCGATAAACGTTTTGCCCTTAATTGCAGCAGCACCCTTGCCAAAAAATTATCAATTACCGCTATATGATGCTGCATTTTTAAATGTAGAGTGTCATATATTTACACAATGGTTGTTGGGTGTGCATTTAAACATCGTCCTAACTGAGCATGAAAAACATCAACTTCAAGCTTGTTTTGACTTGCTAATTAATAGCGCCTTAGAGCAACCTCAAGTGGTTGTACACCGTGATTACCATAGCCGAAATTTAATGTTGGTCAATCACGATGGTTTACACGCAAGTACCGAAAACTCTCAGTCAGATCTATTAAACACGGCTACTTTAAGCAAAGTTGATTTAGGTGTTATAGATTTTCAAGATGCGGTGATTGGTCCTATCACTTACGATATCGTTTCTTTACTTAAAGACTGCTATGTAAAATGGCCAGTTGAAAACGTTCAACATTTATTTCAGTATTTCTGTCAATTAATGGCAGTTAAAGCAAAATATCCTAAGGTAACGCCTGAGCAATGGTTGCGTTGGTTTGATTTTATGGGCTTACAACGACATATCAAGGCTAGTGGGATTTTTGCTCGGCTCAACCACCGAGATAACAAAAGTAGTTATTTAAAAGATATACCTTTAACGTTATCTTACATTGTTGATATTAGTGCACAATACTCAGAGCTTGCATTTTTATACGACCTTGTTATGCAAAAAATCATACCGACATTAAATAGTAAAAATAAGTTAGATAAAGGCAATGTTTCATGAAAGCAATGATATTAGCTGCGGGTCGAGGTGAAAGAATGCGTCCTTTAACTGATCATTCCCCAAAACCCATGTTAAAAGTTGCAGGAAAACCGTTAATTGAGCATCATATTATTAAACTGGCTAAAGCAGGCATCGTCGATATTGTGATTAATCATGCGTGGCTTGGTGAACAAATTGAAGATTATTTAAAAGATGGCAGTGAATGGGGCGTATCAATACTTTATAGCAGAGAAACCCAAGGTGCTTTAGAAACCGCTGGTGGTATAATAAACGCTTTGCCGTTATTGGTGGAAAAAAACGAACCCAACGCGCCTTTTTTAGTTGTAAATGGCGATATTTATACCGACTTTACTTATACTAAATTACCTATGCTATCAGATGATTGCTTAGCTAATATTTGGTTGACTAATAACCCTGAACATAATGTAAAAGGTGATTTTTTAATCGCTAAAAGCTCTTTAGAAAATGTTCATTTTTTCGCCGATGATATAACTAAAAAGAGGGCCAACGAGAATATTAATGAGACTGTTAACGGGAATATTAACAAGAGTATTAAAGTGCATAATATTATAGGTGAGCACGCTACGGCGCAGGGTTATCAATCTTTTACCTATAGTGGTATTGGTCTTTATAAGCCTGAATTTTTTACAGTAGCACCTAACGAGAGTGTTTTAGCGTTGGGACCTTTGTTAAGGCAAACGGCAAAAAACTTCCAGCTTTGTGGTCAAACTTTATCAAATTATTGGGTAGATGTTGGCACACCCAGCCGTTTAGCTGCACTTAATCAACATTTAACCAGACAAACCAATAACATGAGACATCAGTAATATGAGAATTTGGGGAAAAATTTTAGGCGGTTTATTTGGTTTTATGCTAACCAAAAATATTTTTGGTGCTTTGATCGGCATATGGATTGGGCATAGCTTTGATAAGGCTCGTGGTTTTAATTTCAATAACCTAGCAGGTAAAAGTCATAGTGAAGAGGAAAGACAACAGGCATTTTTTTCCACTACTTTTTCTGTTATGGGTTACGTAGCAAAAGCCAATGGTACGGTTACCTCTCAAGAAATTGCTTTTGCTACTGCTTATATGGACAAGCTCGCTTTAAAAGGAGAGCTAAGGCAACAAGCGCAAGAAGCATTTAGAGAAGGTAAGTTTGCAGGTTTTCCGTTAAAAGATCGGTTAAACGACTTTACTGACAAATGTGGTAAACGACATGATTTATTGCTGATGTTTTTGGAGATTCAAATTCAAGTTGCTTTTGCCGATGGAGATTTAGATAGCTCAGAAAGAGATGCACTTCATCAAATAGCGAAGATTTTAGGTTTTTCAGTGACAGATTTAGATCGGTTGCTTGAAATGATCATCGCGGGTAACCAGTTTAATCAGCAAAGCGGAACACCACAATCTTCAAAGTCACAATTGAGTAATGCTTATAAAGTGCTGGGATGTACCTCGAATATGAATGATAACGAAATTAAAAAAGCGTATCGCAAACTCATGTCTCAACATCATCCTGATAAGTTAATGGCAAAAGGCTTGCCACCTGAAATGATGGATGTTGCTAAACAAAAAACTCAAGATATTCAATCAGCTTATGAAACCGTTACTAAGGCAAGAGCTTTGTTATAATGTTGCGCTGGGTGTAAATGTTACGCTGGGTATAATAGTATAATTGTCGCTGCTCGGTAATATTTAGTCAGCGTTTAATAGATTCAATTGAAGCGGTGATAGGCTGTTTAGTGGAGTCGATAACTTAAGTGTAGTCGGCAACTTAGTAGCCAACCAACTGTTTATTTGTTAATCGACTTGTTATCTTTTAGTTTTTTTCTTTTAATTTACCAACCAATAGTTTTTAACCAGCCGTTAATTTCTCTAAGTAAGGTTTGTTCAGGATAATATCCAGGCATCACATCCATTACTGACTTTTGTCGATAAACCACTTTCATTTCTTTAATAGCCTGTTTTTTTCTTAACAGAGCGTTTTGTAAAACCAATTTATTATCTTTTACTAAAACTAGATCTAAAACAGGTATTTCAATTTTTGCCATATTAATGGCAAAAATTGTATTTTCTTCTGGCGATTGTAATCCTGCACTTAACATAATCAACGCCGCAGGTGATAAGTCGGGGTTGTTCTTATAAAGGTCTATTAACATGGCGGCTTGGTTGCCTTTACTAATAACTAAAAAAATCCCTGGGTAATTTTTAGCCTTTTCCATGACTACGCTCATCAAGCTTTTTAATTCATTATTATACTGTAAGAGTGCTTTTTTATTTTGCTCAAGTCGTTCTTTTTCATTGATAGCGAAATAGGGGTAGTTCAGTGGTTTACTGGGCGATTGTATACTTAATGTTGACCATCCTTTTTTTGGGAGATGGGTTCGTAAAAAATTTAACGCTTTAGGATTCGTTATCCCTTGCTGCCAATCAGGCAATAAAATAGCCACACCTTTATTATTTTGTGTTGAGCTGGATTGTTCAACTAAAATATATTTATTATCGCCAACATCAATTTTTTGTATTTTATCGGTTAATAAGTAATGGCTTAAATCTTGTTTTTGCTGTGCGAATAAGCTGATGGGTTTAGCTATTTTTATATCGCTGCGCTGAATACCTTCAGTATGTTTTTTTTCACTTATTTTTTCATCAGTTTTCTTAGTTGGCTTTTCTGATTCAACTTTAGGCTCTGCCTCCTCAAAATAAAAAAATGCTTGTGCAGAATTTTGTCCAGTAAAGGTAGGAAGTAGATATAATATATTGATAATAATAAAAAATCGTAACAACTCAAATCCTGATGTTTTAAAGTACGTAATAATAAAAACAAAATTTAAACTTGTATTAAAGTTATCTTCATTTGGCTTAATCAAAATTTTGTTCGTTTTTGCTAAAATTTAAATTAATGGAATTAGTAATGGTATATACCCGTTATCATTCAAGATGCATGTTTCGAGCACTTTGAACGATTACGGGTATAAGTATAGTTACAGCTTGAAATTTTGATAGTGCATTGCTTGATAAAAGAAGTTTTTTAGCGTTGTTAATTATTGTAGCATGAGTGCTTTTAGGTATTAATTAAAAGGGCACTCAGCTATAAACGTCATGTTTTCGTGAGTTACAGGATGCGAAATGTTTAACATTTGAGCATGTAAATTAAGTCGAGGAGCCATGGCAAGTGCTTCTTTATTAGCATAAAGCCTGTCACCCAATATAGGGTGACCAATTGAAAGCATATGCACCCTTAACTGGTGCGAACGACCCGTTATCGGTGTTAATTCAACTAAGGTAGAGTTGGTACTATAACTAATTACTTTATAATGAGTTAGAGACGGCTTACCTCTGTCATGATCAATCATTTGTTTAGGTCGATTAGGCCAATCACAAATCAAAGGTTGGTTGATTGAACCTTCTTTTTCTTGTACCAAACCAAAAACGCGAGCAATATATTTTTTTTGCGTTTTTCGTTGCTCAAATTGTTGGCTAATCGCTACATGAGCGGGTTTATTTAACGCCATTATTATAATGCCAGACGTTGCCATATCTAATCTATGCACAATAGTTGCACTGGGAATTACCCGTACGACTCTGTTTTCAAGACAGTCTTTATGCTCAGGTAAACGCCCTGGTACAGTTAATAAACCACTCCCTTTATTTAATACAATAATATCTTCATCCCTAAAAACTACTTGTAAATAGGGATCAAAGGGTGGCGAATAAATAAAGTCTGGGTTTGCTGGCATTAATGTGTCACTACAATAAGCCTAATAGCCTCAAACTTTAACTGTGATTTATTAATGAAGGTTTGTAGTTCTAATTTTTTTTGCAAAATAAAATCAATTTCGTCTTGCCTAACACTCGGGTTTATTTTCGCTAAAGCTGATAAGCGAGCATGTTCATTATCTAATTTATTACACATGGTGTTTAATGCGTTGTTTTGAATAGCCGATACATGTGCTTGTGCATGCGTTTCAGCTTTCACAATTAATGGGCTAATCTGTTGTTTTAACGCTTTAACTAATTGTAGTGCAACTTGTTTTTTTGTTGGACTTAATTGTTGATCAAGCACCGCTTCACTTACTTTATCGGCTAGGTTATTCCCTGATTTATCTAATAAAACGCGAATTGGAGTTGTAGGTAAGTAACGACCAAGTTGTAATTGACTAGGCGCGGTTGCTTCAAGGGTAAATAAACATTCAACAAAAAAAGTGCCTACTGGTAATGCGGGATTTTTTAATAAACCAATACACGAATTACCAATATCGTCAGATAATACCAAGTCCATAGCACCACGTACCATGGGGTGATCCCAAGTTAATAATTGATAATTTTCAGAGACCAAAGCGGTGTCACGATCAAAAGTAACGGTGGTGCCATCTTCAGGTAAGCACGGGAAATTACTATTTAACATATGTTCAGACGGTTGCAGTGCAATCGCGTTATCTGCTTTGTCGTCTTGCTCGATACCAAATACATCAAGCACTTGAAACATAAATAGAGGTAACTCCATTTGTTGGTCAGCTTGTGCTATTTTTTTAACTAAATTTTCGGCTCTACCTTGCCCTGACGAATGTAGCTCTAATAATTTATCTCTACCGGTTTCAAGCTCTTTCTTTATTATTAAATGTTTTTCATGACTTTGCTTAATTAACTGAGTTGATTCGCTTGATTGCCACTGAGCTGATAAAGCTAACTGTTGTAATGCTACGCCAAACTCTTTAAAAACAGCATGACCAGTAATACAGGTTTGCTCAAAAGCGTTTAAACCTTGATTGTACCAATCAAATAATAAACTTTGTGGTGTGTTTTCAAAATAGGGCACATGAATGCGTATGGTTTGATTTTGCCCAATTCTGTCAAGTCGTCCGATGCGTTGTTCAAGTAAATCAGGGTTAGCAGGTAAATCAAAAAGCACCATATGATGAGCAAATTGAAAATTACGACCTTCGCTACCAATTTCAGAACATAATAATAACTGTGCACTATCTTCGTCTTGTGCAAAATAAGCTGCAGCTTTGTCGCGTTCGAATATGCTTAAACCTTCATGAAATACCGCCGCACGAATACCTTCTTTAACACGTAGCGCTGTTTCTAAATCAATTGCGGTTTGTGCATGAGCACAAATCACTAATAGTTTTTCTTTACCTAACTTTTGCAGTAAATCAATAAGGTATTCAACTCTTGGGTCAATATCGTACCAATTATCGTGTTGCTCTAAACTAAAGAGAATTTCAGGCGCAAATAAAAATTTGCTTTGAGAAAGCTGAGTTAAGTTTTCAACACTATCGCTCAGTAAAAAATCGTTAATAATAGTTTGATATTGCTCTGGCATAGTTAGTGGCGTAGGCAGTAATTGCCTTTCGGGAAAGCCTTTGATGGTATTGCGAGAGTTTCTAAATAAAATACGACCTGTGCCGTGGCGATCTAATAATTGAGAAAGTATTTGCTGGCGAGCTTTGTCAGCTTCTTTATCATCTTCATTGATAATAGTTAATTGTGTGCTTATGTCAGACTCTTTTAGTAATTCAGATAATGTATTTAATTGTGGTTGAGTTAAGCGCTCACCAGTCACTAAAGAGTTAGCGGCGTCTGCTACTTCAATATAATTTTCTTCTTCAGCGATAAAATTTTGATAATTAAAGAAACGATCAGGATCAAGTAAGCGCAATCGAGCAAAGTGGCTTTCATGACCTAATTGATCAGGCGTTGCGGTAAGCAGTAATACGCCAGGTACTGATAGTGCTAATTTTTCAATGCATTGGTATTCAATACTTGGAGCATCTTGTGTCCAATTTAAGTGATGAGCTTCATCAACTACCATTAAATCCCACTGTTCAGCAATAAGCGCTTCGTACCACTCGGGGTTTTCGGTAATAAACCGTAAATTTACTAATACTAATTGTTCAGAACTGAAAGGGTTAGCGCCATCTTCGGAGTTTTTACTTTCAACGCAACGTTCATGATCAAAAATACTAAACGGAAGGTTGAAGCGACGTAGCATTTCTACAAGCCATTGATGCATGAGTGATTCAGGCACAATAATAAGAATACGTTGTGCTCTGCCAGTGACAAGCTGTTGATGAATGATCAAACCCGCTTCAATGGTTTTTCCTAAACCGACTTCATCAGCTAATAAAACTCTAGGTGCAAATCTGCTGCCTACTTCTTCTGCTATATAAAGTTGATGAGGAATTAAACTTACTCTACCACCGCACAAGCCCATAAGTTCTGATTGTTGCTGGCTGTGCTGATGTTTTAAGCTGTCTTTACGAAGTTGAAACCAATCTAAGCGATCTACCTGACCATTGAGTAAACGGTCGTGGGGTTTATTAAATTTTAGAAAATGGTCAATCATTACTTCTTTTAGTAATACCGCTTCACCGGTATCTTGACGTTTGCCATGGTAAGTAATGAGGTGATTAATTTCTTCAAACGAATCAACCAGCATCATCCAGCCTTCATGGCTTGGAATAACATCACCTTGATTAAAAATAACACGTGTTAGTGGCGCGTTTGCCATCGCATATTGTCGTGATTCACCCGTAGCGGTAAACACGATACTTACAAATCGATGTTCAACCGAGGTAACCGTACCAAGCCCTTGATTTGACTCACCATCACTTATCCAACGTTGACCAGGGTGAAACGACATAACAACTCCAACTTTTAAAATTTAGCTTTATAAGGTAATAGGGCTTTAAAAACGGGCGCTATAGTAACGTTTTTCGTAAAATTGGTCATTAAAAAAGTGCTAAAAAGAGAAAGAATTTAGTTTGAAATGTTTTTTCGTGGAATTTTCATAAAATTTTTTATCACAATTGCTTGATTTATAGATATTAGCTTTATTTTTAATAAGTAATACTAAGACGCTGTATCGCGTAGTAAATTAAAATTTTTTGTAGATTGAGCTTGAGATGTTTCTTTGAATTAACTTTTTATAATGATGTAGGCAGTGTATTTAATTATTGACAGCCTAAATTTATTTATTTAAGATAAAATAAATTAATGGAATGTAATTTTTTTGTTAATTTTAAGCGGGAAATGCTTAAAATTGATTAATTATGGATGATTTTAAAATGAAGTTTTTAACAAACATTAAAAGTACGTGTTTTATTTACCGTATATCATTACCTCTCCTTAGTAAATTCAGTTATAAAACCTTTAATATAAATTTAGTGTATGGCATTGTTTTATTAGCACTTGCGTGTGCATATAGTCCTGCTTATGCAAATAATTCATTAGAATCTGACCATCCACTTATGTCTCGATTTGAAGGGGCTGAACGTTTTAATCAGTATAGTTACGATTATATAGCTGCTGATCTACCTATAAGTGCCGTTGACGATATTACTGCAAATCAAAATAAGTTAAGTGTAATGGGTAAAGGATCTTTCATTCGGTATTATTTACCTATTTCAACGTCTACTTTTGAGGTGATTAAGTCTTTTAAAAGCCAATTTAAAGCGTCAATGTTTGAGACGGTATTTGAGTGCGAAAAAAATGACAATATTAATACTTGCGGTAAAGATATTTATGAGTTTAGTATTAAAAACAAACTTGAATTCGGTTTTCAAAATAGTTGTACAACTGAAAGTGAGTTCTATTTATCAACGTCGAAAATCGCACGAAAAGACGGTAAAAACACTTATGTATTTGTATGTGTATTTGATGATAAAGTTAATCAAACCATTATTGAAGAAAAAGACTTTAATCCTAATAAAATAAAAATACTGTCAAGTTATCAACCTACCGAAAAATCCTTATCTGGCTTAAAAGAGCAAACCCAAAAAGACATAGACGGTGCAAAAGATCACCCATTAATTACGCGTTTTCCTAATACCTATATTAGCGAATATAAAAAAATTGATTTTGCTGAAGCTAAATTTCCTATAAAAAATTTCACATATCATGAACAAGACAATTTATCAGACGACTATTTTGTTAAAACCAGCGGTGCAATTAGTTTTACTGGTTATAAAGGGCAAGACGGTTTAAGTGTTTATCAGGTGTATCAAAATTATTTAGAAGGATTCAAAGCCAGTAAAATGGATATAATATTTACCTGTAATGGTGAAGACGAATGTGACTATGGCATGCAAAAATTAGGTTCGATTTCAGATATAGCCCCTGCAATGCGCGGTACGATTGACCGTTGTGTAGGCTATAATGTTTCTGTTATTGCTGCTAAAAAAGTAATATCCCCCCAACAAAATATATATGTATACCTTTGTATTAATACCATAGAGAACGTTACCATTTCTCAAACTATTATCGAAGAAAAACCTTTGAAAACTGGGCTTATAAGTTTGTCTGCTAACAAAATGGCAAGTGCGCTTTCTACTCAAGGAAAAGTGGCTATTTATGGCATTCACTTTGCCACGAATAGCGACAAAGTAATGGAAAGCTCCACACCTGCATTTAAGCAAGTTTCAGCGCTGTTAACCCAAAATAAAAAGTTAACACTTTACGTAGTAGGACATACCGATAGCCAAGGTGATGAAGTATATAACAAAACATTAGCGGAAAAGCGTGCCAAAGCAGTAGTGAATATATTAGTGCAAACCTACGGGGTTGCTCAAAAAAGACTTCAAGCAAGGGTAGTGGGTGAGTTAGTGCCTATTTCTACAAACCAAGCAAGTGAAGGACGTCAACTCAACAGAAGAGTTGAATTGGTTCAGTTGTAAGTAAATTCTATTAAGGATTATGAAAATGGAAGTAAAACAATTTATTAAGTCGTCAATCATTTGTGGTCTTTTATCAACAACGTTTGTTGTTAATGCAGACGTAACTATTGTAAAAAAAGATGGTACCACAGTATTTTTGTCGAAAAACATGATGAAGGTACAAGATCCACAACAACCGAATTATAGTAACTTAATTGATATTGATAATGGTTTAATCTCAAATGTTGATCATAAGCATAAAGAGTATGTTCATACTACATTAGACGAAACATGCAATACGCAAAAAAAAATGGCGAGTTTGATTTCTCAATTTAGAAAAGAAGATAAGTCAAAAGTAACGATTAATGTAGATAAGAAAAACGTGACTATAGCTGGGTACCCAACAACAAAATATAAAGTATTTGAAGGCGATGAACTTAAAGAAATAGTGTGGATTTCTTCAGATACCAAGCTTATGAATGAACTGAAAATGTATTATATTTTCGAAGAAAAAATAAACTGCATGGGAGACGTTGATTATTCAAGCAGTGATAAACATAAAGAATTGATGAAGACAGGTATCCCATTAAAAAGTTACGCTGAAAGTGATGGTGATATTAATGAAGACGATTTTGATGTGGATTTTTCTCAGCCAATTAATGAAGATGATGACAATGGCGTAGAGTATTTTGAGGTAGCTAAAGTCAATTTTAGTGATATTTCAGCATCAACATTTCAAGTTCCTGCTGATTACAAAAAAATAACGACCACGCAATTTATGCAACGACAGTTTTCTGAAGCTAATGATGCAGAAGGTAAAAATGAAGGTTCAGAAAATAATGAGTTATCAGCAGAAAGTCAACAAGAAGCTATTGACAAACTTACAGAACTTGTAGGTGAAGAGTCAGCATTAGGGACATTTCTTTCTGACGCATTGGATGGAGGATGATTTTACATCTTATTAAGAAAGGGAAACATAAACGTTTGTAATAATATTATAATTTACATCAGCTTTATAAAAAGTAATATAAAAATAGATAGGAGAATTTATAAATGACAATCATTCAAGTTAAAAAATCAATGTTTAGGTTAACGATAGGAGGAGTATTATTTTTATTGCAAAGTTTATTAACAGTGCAAGCCAATACTGGCATATTAACTAACACCACGTTACAACAAATGACGCAGGAAGAAATAAAAGCATTTAACATTCAATATCAAATTAAATACAAAGAATATAAGGATAATTACTTTGCGCTTGTAGGTATGCGTAACCCATACGGTACGCTTATTGATGCTTATGAAAACGCTAATAAATCGGATGACAAAGAACTAATTAACCTTATGGCAAAAAGATACCTTTTTGATGAATGCAGAAATATCACAGGTGGTTTTATTGGTTTTGCTGGCTCAACAGAAGCGGCCACAAAAGGTCCTGGTGGAATGAGTAAAGAAAAATATATGAAATTAAGTAGTAAACATTTTGATATTGATTATCCATTTACTGAGAAACAACGTAATGAGTCTTATGGGCGCTTTTGGCAAGTATTTATGGAAAGTGGCTGGAAATATCGTGGTAAAGGCGAAGAGAACGTATTTGTATTTTTTAATACGTGTATGAATATTCCAATAGCACTTTTTGAAGCAGATTATTCAGATGATGAGTCCGAGGATGAATTAGACGATGAAGAAAATTAAGGTAACGAAATAAGTATATAGCTTTTAAGTTTATGCACCTTTTATTTTTTATTAAATGGCAAAGGAGCAACGGTATAGCACAGGGTTATATCAATTAAACAATTATGATGTTGTAAAGATAAACGTTAAGGAAAACACAGTGACTAAAAATAAGCTAGATATAACCAAGAAACTTTCAGGTAAGTTATATGCTGATAAAGGATATATCAGTAAAAAACTGTCAGAAAAGCTAAACGATGGTGGCGTTGATTTGATAACAACAGTAAGACGAAATATGAAAGCGAAAGCTTTATCATTATGGGATAGAGTAATGCTTTCTAGACGCTTTATTATTGAAACGATCAATGACCAATTAAAAAACATTTCTCAAATAGAGCATTCACGTCACCGTAGTCCAAACGGTTTTATGTTGAATATGCTAGCGGGTCTTGTGGCTTATTGCCTTAAAGAAAATAAGCCATGCCTTAATATATCTGACCTTGAAAGGAATGCTATGGTTACCGCTTAAGCCAATCTGAGGTTAGTTATTCTATTAAAGAAGCGAACAGCAATGAGTAAATTCGTTTTAAATGAACCCAGAAGGCAGTACCTGTTTGAAATTTATTCGTCGTTATCGTATGTTCGAGTAGCTAGCTACACTTCACATACTCTGTCTTGTCTAAATATCAAACACCTTGCTGTAAAAATAACCTCGAAAGATCAACAGACCCTAGTTTTTACACGAGTGATACCAATTTATTAATTTAATTGGTATCACTCAGTCTGATTTAGATTTTACCTAAGAGTGAGCTACAAATATTAACTTTTGTAGCTCAACTGATTACTTTTGCAAAATTTAAGAAACAAATCCCAACTTCGCCAGTCAGATTTACTTCTCTCAAAATTTTTAACTTTATTTTTATATTTATATCTAAAAGTACGAAAGTTTTCTTATTATTTTAGTGCTTTGTTATTAATGTATTTTATAAAATTACCAACTTATCCACCAGATTGGTATTGTAAATACGAGTTATCTTTTCTGTTATTTAATTGTTAACAATTAAAAATTTGTAGTGTAGTATCGAAATGTTAGTACTTTAAATATCAACCTATCATTGTCAAAAATTATTATTTCAAAAGTATTTTAAAGTGTCTTATGTTGCGTATTGATCACCCAATAATATCACGCCTATTATGAGTGACATATATTTACATAAAGCGTTTTAAACCACGCCGCACGGAGCAAGTAAATCAAACTAGTTTGTTGTTGTATTAATTTTAAAGGGAGTACCCTTTGATATTGGTGCGCCTAAAGCTTAATTGATTTTATAATCACTGAAGTAGTATTTAATTAGTAATGGGGGTGCATATTTAAACTGATAACCTATCACATAATTAATATAATAAAGAAGAGGTGTACCTATGTTTAAAGCGATCCCATGGTTGCTAGTAACGACAGGATTAGCTGTTACTCCCTTTACTGTTTTTGCTAAAACAGAAGCTGTTATTAACTTAAATGTTAAACATTCTGTTGCTGGTAAAGATACATTCGAACGTTCAAAGCACATGAAGCTTCATTCCACTATCTATGATAATGACTGGAATGGTGAAGAAGACAAGCTGAAATACATGATGGAAGATTTAGATGTGTATTTTGGTCGTGATAACGGGAGTTCAGTTTGGAATTTTAACCAAGCCAAACAAGACGAGAATAGACCCGGCTACGCAGATTCAGCTGACATTATTCGCAGAGGTAAGCAAAGCAGAGAAGTTGCTTACGGTGTTAACAAATCATCAGTACATAAATACGATGAGCGTGGCGATTTAATGGTTGGCGGACAACCTCGTCAACACTTTTTAGGAAAAACATCACCATGCTGCGGCAACGGGGAAGGTTGGCAAGCAAATGGTGGCGATGCTATCGGTGAGTTTTTAGGTCAGTATATTAATGAGTTTTTCCGCAGTGAAGGGCAAGCTGCAACTAATGGGCACCCTCGTCCAATATATTTAGAAATATTAAATGAGCCATTATACCAAGTAACTGATGCTCCTCATGAGTTAGGTTTAGATAACCCGATTGATCCCATAAAGGTTTTTGAATTTCATAACACTGCGGCAGAAGGCGTACGTAAATATAACACCGATGTAAAAATTGGTGGTTTCACGGTTGCCTTCCCAATATTTGAAGAAAGAAACTTTGCACGCTGGTCAGAAAGAATGAAACTATTCATTGATACCAGTGGTGAATACATGGATGTATATTCAACGCATTTTTACGACTTGGAAGACTCCAACAAATTCAAAGGAAGTCGTTTAGAAGCCACACTAGATATGGTTGACCATTACTCAATGGTTAAATTAGGACATACCAAAGAACATCTTATTTCTGAATACGGTGGACGCAACCGTAATATGGAAAGAGAGCAGTGGTCGCCATTACGTGATTGGTGGTTTTTAAAAGCTGCTAGTCCCATGTTATTACAATTTTTAGACCGTCCTGATTCTATTCTAACCTCTATTCCATTTGTTCCAATTAAAGCTTTGTGGGGTACTAACGGTGATATTCCTTATAACTGGCGTTTATTACGCCAAGCTAAAGAAGGTGTCGGCGAAGAAGGTGAAGATTGGGTATTTACTGAAATGGTTAAGTTTTACGAGCTGTGGTCAGACGTAAACGGTACACGTGTAGATACATTTACCACCAATCCAAATATATTGATTGATAGTTATGTTGATGAAAATAAAGCGTACGTTATCATCAGTAACTTAACGAGTGCCTCTGAAAATGTATTACTTCACAAGCTAGGTAATTCAGACGCACAAATACAGTCAGTAAAGATCAAGCATTTATATCTTGATGGCACTAAACCTAAGCTTGATGTAATTAATGCAAGTGCCGATACAGATAACTTTGATTTAGCTGCAGAAGCTACCATTATTGTTGAATATACTTATGATACTGATCTCAATATTGATGCTGTTTCTGATGAGAAAAAGTATTTTGCAACCGAATACTTGAAAGAGATTTCACCAAATGTAGATAACACCTTTGTTATTAATGATGTTACAACAAGTGATCATGGTGAAGCCATACTTCGAATAGCGTTAGGTCGAGACATAGGTTCATTTTTAAATCCTACGGTGACGTTTAATGGACAAATACTTAATGCTAAAGCAAGATTATCAGGTGATGATCAATCAGGGCGCCCGAGATTTTTTGGCTTAGTTGAAATACCAGTACCTTATAACTTAGTTCAAACTAATAACACCGTTGCTATTCGGTTTCCTGACGCTGGCGGACATATCGCCAGTGTTAATATGAAGGTATTTAACTTCGATCGTAATATTCGATCTGAAGGTGGTGAGGTAACAGGAATATTTATATCATCTCCTGCTAGTGTTATTGCCGTGGGTGAAACACTGCAGTTATCAGCTTCAGTTACGCCATTTTTTGCCACAGATAAAACATTTACTTTAACTTCTAACGATCCTAGCGTTGCTAGCGTTGACAGTAATGGTTTGGTTTCTGCATTAACTGCCGGTGAAGTAACAATTACTGCAACATCAACCAACGGAAATTTTGAAGCTAGTACAACACTTACTGTTGAAGAACCCGTTGCAGCATCTTTTTCTTTTGATGACAGAAACCAATATATATCAAATGTATATAAGACTGATGATGTAATGAAAGTTACAACTCACTATGAAGCTGGTACAGGTCTCAAAGTGAGTAATAATTTAGGTGGAGTTGTATATTTATTACGCTATATGAGTAAGTCATGGCAAGTGATAAAAGATATCAAAGTTGTCGACGCTAGTGCCGTAGGTAAACAACGTGGTACATCGGTGGTAAATATACCACTTAATGGATTAACACCAACTGCAGACTTAGAAAACGGCGAGTTTTATTTCTTATTTGTGCGTTTTGAAAACTCAGCAGGCGTTGTTAAAAATGTCAGCGCTTTACCTATAAATATTGAAAAAGACGACGTTGCTGTCGAGCCTTTATTAGCTTTTGATGATGTAGAAAAATATAGAAACACCGTATTTACTACTGATAGCACATTAGATGTAACGGCTACTTTTGAAGCAGGTCTTGATAACTTAATTACTGATGCATTAGGTGGAGTTAAATTTTACTTAAGAGAGCTAACACCAGAATTTGGTTTAGTAAATGATGTACAAGCAGCCGATGGCACTGCAGTTGGAGAGCAATCGGGTAAATCAACAGTATCAATTCCACTAAGCGGTTTAACACCAAGTTCTGAATTAGCAGAAGGTAACTTTTATTACTTATTTGCTCAATTTAAAACACTTGATGGTTCAACTCAAACCGCTGCCGGTATTTTCCCTATCACTATTGAACAAGGTGTTATTGAACCTTCATTCGCGGTGGATGATACTAATAAATACAAAACCACCGAGTATCAAGTAGGTGGTGAAATGGAAGTGACAGTAAACTTTGAAATGGGCACAGGTAATACCGTAGCTGGAGAAGGTATTAAATTCTTCTTACGCCAGCTTCGCCCGGGGTACATACCAGAAAAAGATATTGTTATTACTGACTCAAGTGTTGTTGGTCAGCAATCAGGTACTTCGGTTGCTAATATACCTTTAACTGGCGCTTTAGCCTCAGCAGATCTACCTGAAGGGCACTTCTATTTCTTGTTTATGCAAGTTACCTCGTCTGATGGTAGTAAGCAAAATATTGCTATCCATCACCCCATTATCTTAGGTGCAACTAGCATAAAAGGTGATTACGACGGTGATGGCGATGTAGATATTAATGATATTCGTGGACTAGTGAGTGCGATGCAAAAACGTGAAAAAATTGATACAAGTTTTGACCTAAATGGTGATAACAAAATCAATATAACTGATGCTCGTATGATGATGTCTTTATGTACACAAGCCCGATGTGCGGCTTTATAATAAATTATTTTATATAGGAACTATGATGAAAAAATTAATAACAGCGCTAGTTTTTTTTATTGGCTTGCATGCTCAAGCTGGTTTAATTAGCGTAGAGCTAGATAATAGCAATGTAAATGTAGGTGATGTTGTTGGCGTAACTATAGTAGGTACTGATTTTGACGCATTCGATGCTTTGAATGTAGATGTTGAATTTGATACTACGCTGTTTTCGCTTGATGAATTGTCGTTAGGTGGTGACTTATATGATACTGCAGATTTCACCTCTTTTTTAAGTAGTCAGTCATTTGGAGCGGCGTTTTCATTCTTAGACTTTGCGCCTTTTGCCGGTGGTGATTTTATTATTGCAACTTTTAATATAACCGCGCTTGAATTAGGTACTTCAAAATTTACCTTAGCTAATATTGCAGCCTCTGATTTTTTTAGTGGTGCTATTAATGCAAGTGCCTCAACAGATGTTGTTAATGGTACGATAAGTACTTCTGTGCCTGCGCCACAGAGCTTGGCTTTATTTGCCTTAACGTTAATGGGCTTATTTGGTTTTCGACAAAAGCTTAAGAGTTAATTGCCTACTGTAATGATGGATTACCATTAGTTAGTATCCGTCATTTTGTAATAACTCACATTTTATTATTAATAAAAACGACAGATTTTATCTGTCGTTTTTTTTGCGGTAAATAAAGTTAAATTAGAAGAGCAATTAATTTAAAATAATTAAACAAGTAAAGTGATTTAGGGTTGATAATAAATGTTTGTAAAATAGTCTGTATTTACATTATAGTAATGAATAAATGAGGTATTTATACCCGTTAACGTATTACTTTAAGTCTATTTTAATTAAAAAAGGAACAATTGTTTATTTACATCTAAAACTTGAAATATCTTTCAATATTTGTGCTTACTAAGGATGCCTATATGTATGAACATAAAATAATTTATATTTTAGATACCAATATATTACTTCACGAACCCTTAGCTTTCCTATCCTTTAAAGAACACGACGTTATAATTCCCATGACGGTGCTTGAAGAACTTGACTCAATCAAAGACCGAAAAAAAGATGTTAGCCGCGATGCACGCGTTGCCATAAGAGCCCTAGAAGATTCTTTAGTTAATGCCTCTCCTGAAGAAGTGCTATCAGGTGTTAAATTACCAGAGAATGATCCCGAACACCCAAGCGGATGCTTATCAATTTTTAACGACTACACGTTAGCGCAAACAGCAGGCACATTATCTTTTAATGAAAATGATAACCGCATTATTAACGCCGCTTTGCATATTCAAAAAGAAAAACCCAACAATAAAGTTGTACTCGTAACTAAAGACATTAATATGCGCCTTAAGGCTAAAGGGGCAGGCTTAGCACATGTAGAAGATTATCGAACAGATCAACTTATTGATGATATTCAATTTTTAGCGAAAGGTTATTATAAGTTTGAAGGTGACTTTTGGCAGAATATTGACGAATGCGATAGTAAAAGTGAAGGACGAAATACCACACATTATGTGAACAAAAATATTTTACCCAATAGTTACATGAACGAATACATACTTGATGATAGCGAACATTTTGCCGGTAAAATTACTGGCTGGGATGACGAAAAACTCGCTATTGCTGACTTGTCGTATGAGCGTTTAATGGCAAAGCAAGTTTGGGGAATTAACCCCAAAAATATTTATCAGGGCATGGCTATGGATGCCCTGTTAGACCCTACTATTGATTTAGTTATTTTAACAGGTGCCGCAGGAAGTGGTAAAACTTTGTTAGCACTCGCTTCAGCATTAGAGCAAGTAGTTGAAAGAGGATTATACGATAAAATTATAGTGACTCGCAGTACCCCTGAAATAGCGGAATCTATTGGTTTTTTACCCGGCACCGAAGAAGAAAAAATGGCACCTTGGTTATCGGCTATTACCGACTCGTTAGAAATGCTGCATAAAAGTGACGAAAACATGAATGGCAGCTTAAATTACATTATGGAAAAAGCCAATATTCAATTTAAATCAGTTAACTTTATGCGCGGTCGAAGTATTCAAAATGCTATTGTTTTACTCGATGAATGTCAAAATCTAACCGCATCACAATTAAAAACTATTATTACTCGTTGTGGTGAGGGAACAAAGCTTGTTTGTTCAGGTAATTTAGCGCAAATAGACAGTAATTATTTAACCGCTGTGACATCAGGCTTAACCTACATAGTTGAACGTTTTAAAAACTTTCCAGGTAGCTCTACAGTGCACTTAAATGGTGTGGTTCGTAGTCGTTTAGCGTCGTTTGCGGAAGAAAATTTATAGTTTGAGATAGCTTGATTTATAACTTAGTTAACCTAGTTAATTATAAAGAACTATAAAAAACTATAAATTCAACACTGTTATCAAGCCTGTAAGTAATACAATTTTACAACTAAACTCATGTTAAAAGTAAAGCTAAAAAAGAGGTGTATTAATAAAAAATACACCTCTTTTACCTTAAATAAACTTACTAGATAGTGCATTACTGATAAACAATTAATAGTATCAAGTGCTATTCAATCAGGTTATAAATACTTTATTGTTAGCGGCTCTAAGTATAAACTTTTCAATAATTTAAAAACTGCTGTCCAAAGGTTTATTTAAAAGCGATTGACTCTTCGTTAAACGTTTTTCCATAGAATATTTATGTGACAAAACGTTTGCTTTGCCTGTACGAACGCAGGTACTTACGTTTTTTTGGAACGTAGACCCACGGCCAACACACTTTAAAATTGAACAAAAATTACACTCGAAAGATCAAGCCTCTAGGAAGTATTAGGCAAGCACTAAATAGCAGATTGAATTTTTTCAAATATACGGCTAAAGGATGTTGCTGTGTTAATTTCGATTGGCAGTTGTAATTTTCTCGCTATATCACTCGATGAAATTACACCTCTAATATGATGATTTTCCCTGTCTATAACTAAGCAATGACGTAAGCCGTAGTTTTTTAGTGTGTTGATCACATCATTTATATTTGCTTTTTTTATATCGGCATATGAAAAAGCATGTAAATCGTTACGAGAAATCATCATATCTTCAACGGTTAATTCTTCTCGTATTGCTCCATTAATACTTTTTGTATTATGTGCCGTTCAGTTAATTCTTTAGTACTAATAACGCCTAAAAAGGTTGACTACTCAGACACAACTATTTTCATTTGAACATGGGTTTTCTGCATAAGCTTTAAGGCATCTGTCGCCAGGGTATTTGCATCAATGACTAAGGCTTTGTATTGTTTAAAATCAGTAAAAAAGTTTGTTGTTGGAGACTGTAATGACATTTCAATGAATTGATCAGGAGATATTATTTCATCTACGGATTCTAAATTGTGTAATGTTAAATTTTTCATTATCATTTACATAAGTAAATAGTCACGTTAGTGGTTGGCTCATATATGATGAGTGATAATTTTTATAGGCTATTAGAAAGATTAAGGAGGGGCGCGTTGATTGATGAAAGATAAAATATAATTTTTTACATGGCAGTATAAATTAGATAGTACTTGAGTGGTTGAGTTATTATCAAAAAGGTTTAAACGAAAATTATTTAGAATGAATTTGTCGTTGTCATTATCGTCAAATTTATTTTCGTTACTATTGTTTGCCTCAGATTGAGCTTGTGTAACATGGCTTTTATTAAATTCGACACCAATTATCTCACGAGGTAAGAGACCCTAGCATAAATATTCGTGAAATCTTCTATTATATTTATAAGTTACAAATACATATATAGTATGTGTTGACTGGGTTTTAAATAGTTACCCAATAAATAGTCTCTCGATAACAATAAAGATATATATTTAAAAAGAATGTTTAGAGGTAACCCTAAATTCAACACTATTTACATTAGTATCTGAGGTAATAGGTTTGATCACATCAATATGAATAACTCGGGCTTCGCTAGAATGAGTTGAATAAAGACGAGCACCTAAGCCAATAGAGGCTAACCAGTCAGCGTTTTGCGACGAACGTGCCGTTAAACCAAACATTTTACCCGTATCTATAAAAGCAGCACCGCCAAGTTCAATTAATTTATATATATTAATGTGAGGATAATATCGAACTTCAAAAGTGAATTTAGTACTACGGTCGCCATGTTTATACTGCAATGGAAAACCTCTAACGCCTGTCTCGCCACCTAATACAAGAGGAGTATCTAAAAATTGGTTTTTACTGAGCTGGTTTGCGTTCTCAATAAAAATTCGCCAACTATCATTGAATTTATACAGGTATTGAGTTTCAAATTTTAATAAAAAACGATCTTCTTGTGTTGAGTTATTATAATATTCACCCTCAAAATTAGCCTTAAAAAATACAAGTGAATTTTTAGAAAGTTCAGCACCTTTCGTTACGTAAGACTGCCATAACAGAGAGGGAGAATCATCTTTACCAGCAATGTCACTTCCTACCAAACCACCTAAATTCCAACCTAAGTTAAAGTCTTCAATATGATTAATTAAATTTACATTTTTGAGTTTTCGGTAGTCTTTTTGAATGTAATCTACAGACAAAAACGGAAAACTAAATTCTCGGTCATTAGGTAAGTTTGTTGTTTGTGTAAAGGTTGAATCTAAGGTGTTAAAAAAACGATGTTTCTCAGTAGTATAACCAACACCAAAGCGTAATGTATCTTTAGCTGAATTACTTTGACGCCATTGCCAGTGGGCTGTTGCTGCATGTTTTTTATGCTGGTAACGATTTGACTCTATACCATTTTCAAATAAAGTATCAATTTGGTCAAAATTGCTAAAACCAACTCTATATGCGTTTTTAGTATGAAAGCTAACAAACTTTTTTTCTACATATATGGCGTTTGAACGACCGTCACTATTATTGGCAACTTGTATTTTAGCATTTGTATTATTTTTTAAAAAAAGAGGGAATTGTGTGTCAAATTGGTATCCAGAACGTTGATCGTTGTCAAAGTATCTAATTTCTGCATCTATACCTAAACCAAACAAATTACGGTCTAATAATCCAATGGATGACTTATTTTGACTGCCTTTTCGTCCAACCTCAAGAGTGGGTAATAATGACCAATTATCCCATGTTTCAATATTGATTTTTTTATCAGGTGTTTGAGTAACAGAGGCATCTCGAATATATTTTTTACTACGCAAATGGCGTTCAATTTCTTGTAGGTCTTCTTCGGCAATGACACATTTTTTTAAAAAAAATGCAGATTCGTTTAATAGCGTAACCGGTTTGGTTTTTATGTGAAGAAAATTAGCCCAGCGGTGCAGGAAAATAGTGTCTTTATCGTTTAAATCAAAGGTATCATTAATAATAAATTTTACATTATTTTTTTGGTCGCATTGTTTGGCTGGCTCTTTTGCTAAAGTTGAAAAAACTATAGAGGCAATAAATAAATTAATAAAAATAACCATCAGTTTTAATGTCATAAATACCTACTAATACGTCTTTTTATCTTCATTTCATAAATTTAAGACAAACAAAACTTTTACTTCGATTAGACTAAAATATTAACAATATTTCCATATAGACTCTAAAGTGAGTATAAGTTTCTCTATGCAATATTTGGGAAGATGGATCTATGAAGACGAGTTATCAAGCCCTAGTTGAAGCTATAGTGAATTTTTTAAGATCTTTAACTTGTTGATTTACAAAGACGAGATAAATTCTACTCTATTTCTAAGCAATAAATCTACAATAACTACCTATTAAATGAACCCAGAGGACAGTACCTGTTTGAAATTTATACGTCGTTATCGTATGTTCGAGTAGCTAGCTACACTTCACATACTCTGCCTTGTCTAAATATCAAACACCTTGCTGTAAAACTAACCTCGAAAGATCAACAGACCCTAGTTAATACGTCTTAAGTGTAGAACATATTATCGAAAATAGTGTAATGATAGAGAAACCAATTTAATCATGACGTTGAAGTTTAAATAATAGAATTAAATTGGGGCTTGTTAATCCTTTAAATGTGATTTTTGTTCAATTTAAAAGTGTTTTAATCCTAGGTTTAAGTTTCAAACAAAACCACAGCACTTGCATCTTTATATGTAAGTTAAACATTTATTATATAGCCATTCTACGCAGAAACGTTTAACGAAGAGTGAATTGCGTTTAAATGAAGTGTTAGCCATCATAAGTGTAGTATTTCTAAGCCGTTATCGTCATTTTATGAACGTTAATGGCTATACTTTTTTAAAAAAGTTATCAAAAAGCTCAACAGCTTCCTAGTAATGTAGGACTATAATTTAACAAGCTTTAGTTTTTTTTGAATAAGGATAAAAAAGGTGATAAATATACTTTAAGGAGTGTTGAATGATCCGGGTTATGTTTTCCCACCCCAAAAGTTATGCCTTTTTCTCCCTTCGCTTTGGTATGAGAGCCAAACATTCGATCCCATATAGCGAGTGCCGTGCCAAAGTTTTTATCAAAATGTTTGGGGTTAATACTGTGATGTATTTGATGTTGAGCAGGGCTTATTATCCAATTTTCTATACGATTACCAAAGCTTAGCCATATATGTGAATGGCGTAAATTTGATCCTAAAAAATTAAATAAAAAAATAAAAATATTTGCCCCTAAAATATCAGCCATTTTTAATGTGGGTCCAAAAAAGTAATAACATAAACCTACGACTAACCCTTGAGTTAACGCCATTCTACAAGCATAAAAGTAATTCTCTAAAGGGTGTGAGCGATAAATAGTAAATGGAGTAAGTACGGTTGCTGAATGATGTACTTTATGAAATTCCCACAAAAAAGGAATTTTGTGTAATAAGTAATGCAGTAAGAATCGGGTAAAGTCGTCAACTAAAAAAAGTAATAAAGTAAAAATCGCAATAATAGTAGTAGCTGACCATGGTAAAAATTCTTGAGCACCAAAAATATTGTCAAAGCTCGCTGAGACAAATAACGCAATAGGCGCCATAGTTAATATAATAACTGGAAATAAGGCTGCTTTAATGACTTTATTAACGACAAGGAGTTGATAATCAATACGTGAAGATGGGGATAAATAAATATTTTTAGGAAAAATAAAGGTAAAAAAATTGTCTGATTTTCTCTTTAGATCATTGTTGTCGGTATCATCATTTTTTGTATTATTTATGGCTATTTTTTCAGTTTTATTTTGTAAATAATATACTGGAATAGCCATTAAAATAGCAGACACTAAATAACCCCAATATAATCTTTTGTTCGCGTCATTCATGTATGAGGCAAACTCTAAAAAATTAGTGGTTAAAAAATCGTGTATGTTCATTTTATTGTGCAAACGTTGATGAAAATTAACATTCTCTAAGTTTATTTAAAATTTAAGCAATGCGTCATAAGTTTACCCATTACTATCATTATAACATGGCGCTTAAGGTTAGGATTAAGCTTATACCCATCACACCTCAAGCTGCTGAACCTGCATCTTGAAGTGTGATGGGTATATAAGTTAACTAAATCTTTAACAAAGCCATTAAGCGGATCCTTAATAGCTAACAATTAAAAACTGTATTGATAACCTACTTGTATTTGCCTTGGCTTACTTGGGCGAGCGCCATAAGGACGTCTGCTCACTATTTCCTGTTTATCAAATAGGTTATCGAGTTTCAAGTAAACTTTACCATATTGGTTAAGGGTATAACTTGCTGATAGATCGGCTATGGTATAGCTTGTAGTGGTAACATTTGATAATAAAACACCTTGACCTGATGCTTCTTTCATTTCATCAACGTAGCGAACTATCGCATTAATTTCCCATTGGTTACTTAATAAGCTTAAAGAAGCTGTTAATTGATTTTCAGGTAAATAAGGTACGCCGTCTCCTGCGGTGATATCTCCCCACATTGGAAAATCAGAAACAAAACTCGTTTTAAATTCTGACGAAGTATAGGTATACACTAATGACAGTGGAATTTCCCAGCCATTATTTAGTGTAATATTATGGCTAGTAGACAGCTCAAGTCCATATACTTCAATCTCACCACCATTTACCTCAGCATCTAAATTACTACTACAGCGTGATGCGGTTGAAAACGAACAACTTTCTTTTAAGTTTTCAAAATCGTGATAAAAAGCAATTAATTCGAACTTGGTATTGTCTTTGTTGTAACGACCGCCAAATTCATAATTAATACTGTTTTCAATTTCAATCTCAGGGTCTTCTTTGGGGCTGGTAGGAATAAAACCCTCATGGATACCGAATAAAAGTCCTAAATTGTCGTTTATGGTATAAAAACCACTGATACTAGGTAACCAGATTCGTGAACTTTTTTCTTGCCAATCTTGTTCGCTGCCAGGAGCTTTATTTTGATATAACGAGTCAAAAAACTCACCACGTAAACCAAAAGTTAAATCAAGCTGATTTAGGCTAATAGTATTTTGAATAAATAGTGCTAGCGCGTCAGTTTTTTCGATATTAGTGGTTGTATTTGCTGTATTTGCCCCGTCGCTGACTAAACGCTTAGCTCGCATAAAAAAAGCATCTTCAGTGTGATTTCTCTCAATTTGGTCTTGGTGATAGCGAATACCTGCGGTTAATGTATGGGTGTAATTAAACAACATAAAGCTGGTATTAAGTTCAGATTGTATTCCCTGAGAATAGTACTCACGCGCATTATCTCCTAAAATAATTTTTTCTGATTCACGTGCGCTGTCGCGTTCACCTGTTAACACATTATATAAGCTTTGGTAATTTTCAGGCTCGGCTAAAACAGTTTGTAAATCTTGACTGGTAGCGCCTGGTTTAAAGCCATTAATTTTATTCCATGAACGTTCAAAGTTATTACGATATAAACGTGTGGTTATGTCAAAATCATCATTAGAAAACAAATGAGTTAATTGAATTTGTTGATGATCCCAATCCATTAAGTCATTTTGGCTAGCAACATACCGACGATTAGGTTTTTTTTCAAAATCGCTATCGGTAAGCCCTAAATAGGTTTCGTTAGATTTTTCGTTTGCCGTGGCAAGCTTTAACTCGACGAGTTGCAAGTTATTACCAGAACTTAAATCGTATTGTAGTTTTAACATGGCATCATTTTTCTTAAAGCCAGTATCTTGGTTGTTTGTGCTTTTTAAGCCTTTAACGTTATCTTTTGTGCTATCAAGCTCTTTAAAACCATCGGCTTGAAGATGGTTTAGTTCGAACAAATAGCCAAATTTACCATGGGTATTGCCATAATATCCTGATGCTTTTTTAAAACCGTTACTCCCTGCTGCTATGTCAATGTTACCTTCGCTAGCGCTAGGAATGGCTCTGGTGGTCATGTTTAGTGCGCCAGCAACGGTATTAGGACCATATTTAATTGCCGCAGGGCCTTTAAAAACTTCTAAAGAAGTCATTTTACTCATCATCGGAAAATAATAAGCAGCAGGAGCAGAGTAGGGAGCTGGGCCTATTAAAACGCCGTCTTCCATAATAGTGATTTTTTTACTACGCTCAGGTGTCGCCCCTCTAAAACCAATGTTAGGTCGTAAGCCGTAACCGTCTTCTTCTCGTATATTTACACCGGGCACGTTGTATAAAATACGGTTTATATCGGTAAATTTAAATTTTTCTAATTCAACTTCTCCAATAAGTGTTGCAGAACCGGCTTCTTTTCTTAATTTATCGCTGTGTCCTATAATTTGTAATTTTTCAATGAGTTCGTTAGCCGCACTTTTTGTTTCTTGTGCTAACGCGTTGTTAGCCATGCTTAAAGCAAGTGTGATTGAAAAAGCTATTTTAGACAAATTACTCAATCTCAAAGTACCTAACTTGAAGTTGTGGGTTCTACTACTGATATTTAATGGCATATTTATAGGTTTATTAGTTAAGTTCATTAATCGTTATCTCCTGCTGAGGTTGCAGGTAGCTCTAGTGCTAAACTGGTAATAAAGTCGGTTTTTAATTGGTCGGTAATATCTTTTACATTACCGTGTATTTCCTCAGCTTGCTCAGGTTTATTTGCTAATGTATCAGCTAAGCTGGCGGTTTGTTGATCAATTATGGCAAGCGCTTTAGTGATGTTGGTTTGCATTTCTGTTGCGGTACTTGTGCTACCCACATCAATTAAATAATCGGTGAAGCCCAATGCTTGAGCATTATCACTTCCTGTAAATAGTTTTTGAAACGCTAATAAATTATATTTGATATTTGTAAGCGAGTGCTTACTTAAGCCAGACTCTACTTCCTCAGGGCAAGCAACTGAACCACATTTATTAGCGAGTAAGCCTAAAGGAATTGCAAGTTTTTCATCTTTACTTATTGAGTCTATATAAAATAAAGCATCACTTAGGGTGTTTACGGCGTCGTGCTTGGTAGCAAATATACTATTTAAAGCCCCTGCTTGTTTTAATTTTTCTGCATAACCGTCAGGATCATTCCATTGGTTTAATAAATCGTCAGCGTTGTTAAGTACATCACTAGCTACTTCGGTTGCATAATTACAGCGTGCAACTTTACGTTGTGCTGGGGTAAAGTTATTCCAACCAGTGGGCGCGGCAGAGGTTTCACAACTATGCTCAAGGTTTTCATTAAACAATAAGTACTCTAAAGCATCTAAACCTTTGCGAGATGGAATGCGAAGCGCAATATCATAAGCTTGACCATTTACCGTGCCGTTATTAAAAAACATAACATCGTAATCAACTCCACAAGTATTTACGTTAGGCCAAGAGTAAATTTTATTTCGCAATAAGTTATCGTCAGCGAGTAAAGGACCTAAACGCATTAATTCGGCTTGTTGCCATACATTCATGGTTGAGCGCCATTGTGCTTGAGCGGAATTTTTAGCTTGAGTTAATATTGTTTGTTCTGTGTTGTTATCTGAAAAACTACGTTCACTTTCACAATAGGCATTGATTAATGCTTGTTGTTTTTGTGCTTCAACTTTAAAGCTTTCAAAAGTAGGGGTTATAACATGGTCGGTCAGGCTGGTAATTAATGCTAATTGGTTAAAATCAGTAGTAGTGTCGACTGAGCTTTGATCACCAAAGTCTTTACCTTGAGAACTGCTAACATCTTGATTACATGCTGTTAAAAGTAACGAGCTACTCATCACAACAGAAAGTATTTTTGCTTTTGTATGAAACACTTGTATAAACCCTTAAATACGAATAAAGCCTAAACTATTGCTAGTTTAAGCTCCATGCTAATAAAAAATATTAATTTTAAAATTTTTATACTCAACTTATTTATTTAACTTTTTTAAAATTGAGTAAAGTAAAGCCGCTAATAAAGCGTTAAAAATTTACCAATTTTCAACGTTTTCAGCATTAAATGATAGGGCTTTAGCGATAATATCTCGAGCCTTTATTAAATCAGCTTGGTAAGCCTCAATATTTTCACTTTGTAGCTCCGGTTTATTACGAATCAGCGTGTGAAATAGTTCAAAGTCTTCATCAGATATTTTTGAGTGAGGATTAAATTGTAAACCTAAAGCAAAGCCTTTTAACTCTGAGAAATGTTTAGCTGTATCTGCAAAGTTAAAATCATCTGTGCCTAATTTGTCTAAATCTGCTTTAGTATCGTTAATGTAATGTACCACGGTAGCAGCTATCGCACGCTCCCAGCCATCAACAATAATATCGCGTTGTGCTATAAGCGCGTCAAATTGCTCAGTGGTTAATGCTGTACCTGCGTTATCGCTAAGAATTTTACGACCTGCGATAAAGGCTTCCATAATTTGCTTAGTATAATTAGTTGGCATTGCGTTGCCTGCAGTACCACGGTCACGTTTGGCGGCGTTCACTGAATTACCAAAATTAACCTCAGATTTTAAATCAAATTTTTTGTCACCATTAGTATCATGGTTTTTATTCCAAGCTGCTCTGTCTTTATCGCTAGCTTTACCTGATAACTCGTTGTCGTTGTAAGCTAAATATTCACGCGAGGCACCAAAGTAACCAAAGCCCTCATCAAATTGGTGCTCAAGTTTTGAGTATGCTTTTGTACCGTCTTGACTAAAATCTGATTTAAGCCCTTTGTTTTCGTTGGCATCATCTAAATAATCATCAGTTGCTTGTGAATAAGCAACGGCCATTAATAAAAACTTTTGAATTAATTGTTTAAGATCTGTGCCGTCAGCATTTAAATAAATTTTAGTAATTTCTTCATTATTTGCGATGTCTAGACGAGTACTACCTAAAATTACTTGCTCAGCATTATCAGCTAACTGACCAAATAAAATATTAACCAACCCTTCTGGAGTAGTAGAGCTTGTTTCTCCCCAGCCAGCAAACCCAGCATTGTTCCAATCTTTATGTTGATCCATGGCTTTGTTGTCGTTACCCGCAATTTTACTACTTAAATTTTTAGGGCTGCCTGAAATACTGGCGATATTTTCTTGCTCTGTGTCTGTCATGAAAGTGATAGGGAAGTTGTCGTATTGCTCTTCACTGGTATTATAAAAACTGTTTAATTTGTCTAAAATAGCTTGACGATCCGTTAATTTACCGTCGTCTAAATCAGCTTGTAATTGGCTACCAATGTAATGATTAAGCTCAGCTATTAAAGCATGTCGCGCTATTTGACCACTATAAGATACACTTGACTCACCAGTAATAAATTTACTGTCAAAGTTGTAAGTATCTTCTGCTGTGTCAGTTACTTCAACAGTGAAGGCCTTAGTAAATTTATTGGATGTAGAATCTGTAACGGTTACTTCAATTTCAATTGTTTTTTCTGTTTCAAAATCTAGCTCTACGCCTTCGGCAAGTTTAAGCTCTGAACCTGTAACAACAAAGCGAGCATCTGAAACTGAATAGCTAAAAGTGTCATTACTGTTAGCATCAACAGTTGTTAAGTTACCTAAAGTTGCTGTTTTTAAATTTTCAGCAATCGCCATGTTACTTAACGTAATATTGGTAGGGGCTGTGTTTAGCTCTTCTTTTTTTGGTTCAGGTGTATTGCTACTTGAACCACCACAAGCCGTTAAAGTTAACGAAGAAGCAAGAGCTAACGTTAATGCACTTTTTTTAATATTCATAATCCACCAAATAAATTTACAGTAAGTATCGATTTTAATTGTGCGCATTATATACATAAATATTAGTCAACGCAAATAAGAATTAGTATCGTTTGTATTGCTTTTGAAGTTTTTGTAATTATTAAAGAAAACGCTTTTTGGTCAGTTTTTTAAAACTGATTTACGAGTGGGAGGTATTATTTTGGGAAGTATCGTTTAATGAAATGACTGGCTTGAGAGGCAGTGGGTGTTAATTATTTTAATTTGTAATGATGTAAATGATTTCAACATTATGAGGAAGTTCACTATTACTAGGAACATAAGAAATGGCATTGGTTGTATTAGCTACATATTCCAATAATTTTTTTGTTGTGGCAATTTCTTTTGGCGGTCTAGCTCTGCCCGAAAAACGCATTTGTGCATAAAAGGATTGGATCCTTGATTCGTTCAAACCAATTATTTTCATATTAAATATAATACGAGAGAGTGTTTCTTGAGGTGGAATTACCGGTTCAAACATTAAGGTATTTCGACCTAGAAAAATGTTGCGTAATTGACTCTTTGTTATTTTTTTTGTCGCATTTTGACTGTTTTTTATAACAAGGATTTTACTATTATTTTTTTCTTCACTTGCCTCTACCAAATGAGAAAATGATAATAAACTACTTACAACAAGTATAAACCAATACTTGTTCATCAAAATAACCAATCAATACTGAGTAAGTAAAGGGTCGAGTAATGGTTGAAATTATCTTCATCAATACGGCTAAAAGTAGAAGTTTGACCGGATTTACCTTTGATCATATCTATTTCAGCCTTGAATGCTAATGTTGAGTTTATATCCCACCTTAAGCCAACACTCACAATATCTACATTTTCTTGTAGTCTGCTGTTTATAAGTTGGTTTACTGAATTATTTAATAAGTTAAGTTCAGGGCTGAAACCGTAAGGCACTTGATTAACGATAGATGTATTTGTGGTTCTTAGTTTTGATGCACTGGCGTAATAGGTTACCTCTTTATTAAATAACCCTAACGTTAAATTATAGCTTTCAATATTGGCTATAAGTTTTGAAGTACCTTTGATTAAACTGGCTTCAGTTTGAGCAAAATATTTTAGTGTTTCATACGATGCACTTATTTGGTAAACATCAATATCACCATTAAACTCAAGATCATCAGCGGTTGTTTGGTAATTAAACAATTCAAGCGCTTTGCGAATTTTAATTACTCCCTCAACCCTCATATCAAAATTGCCGGTAACGTATCCCATTCTAACTTTAAAGTTTTCGGTATTCATACGAATGTTTATACCAGTGAGTAAATCTGTTTTAACTGTTGCGCTATTATCTACGTTAAATATGTGACTATTAAAATCTCCACCAAAGGCACTAACAGAAAAATTAAGTTTATCAATCGAAAATAAGTAAGTTACACGAGCCCCATCTATAGAAGCAAATAAAGCATTAACGTAGGTTGTTTGTGGAGGCAAAACCCAGGGATAGGCGAAACCAACATTAATAATTTCGCTGTATTCATAAAAAGGTGTGCGATAACGACCAAAGTCAAATTGCCAATCGTTAGTAGGTTTGTAAGAAACATATAACCAATCAAGACCTGTTTTACGTAAATTACTTTTAGTAAAAATGCCTTGCGCAACAAACGATAATTTATCGTTATATCTATATTCGCCTTTAATGCCCAGTAAACTATCGGGATAAATCATTAAGTTATCGTCGTAACCTTGATATTCAGCAAAATTTTCATCAAGATAGCCTCCAACTATGCGAGCAAAGCCAGAAATATAAAATTGATTATTTGCATAAGTTTTAACTGGCGATAATAAAAAAATTACTAACCAAATATATTTACATTGAATTAATAAACTAAAATTAGTCACAAGCGTTTATTCTTTCTCTAATTACGAATGTATTAATAGTTTAACAAAGATATGTAGATTGGTGACAGTTTATATAAACTTTATTAAATAAAGTTTGCTAGTATATAGATGATTTTAGTGCACAATTTAATGTCGAGCTCGTATTAACGTATGTTTGGTAAAGTTAGCGTTACTTTATATTTTACAGGGTGGAGAGCTACTTGGCTCACACTTCAATAGGTAAGAAATGATTTTTCAAAGTGTAAAATCAACATTAGCTACATTCACAGTTTTTACTATTATTATAGTAAGTCTAAGTGTTCTGGTTGTTTCAATATTTGAACACGAGATACTTTATCAAAAATTTGTGAAAAGTGAGCTTGATGATCTCTCTGAAAATATTGCAAACGATCTTGTTCCATTAGTTGTTGATACTCGCGATATATTCTATATAACGATGGTGCTATTACGTTTGGAGCACTATGAAAATGTAAAGTTTGCTGCCGTGTTAACCCCCAAATATGAGCCAATTGAAACTTACGTAGGTAAAGCAAGTATAAAAATAGAAAGTGCAAAATATTATTTAGATAAGTATGCAATTAATACCACTGAATATGGTATTTCAAGCGATGAAAAAGAGCTTATATCTTTCAAGTTTATTGGTGATAAGCACCTGCCTCTGGGTTATTTATTAATTGTTAATGATTATCGTGGTCCATTGCAGCGTAGTAAATTAAGCCTATTAAAACAGGCATTACCCATTATTTTGATCGTGTTAAGCATTGTTATTATATTTTCTTTATGGCTGCACAATAAACTCCTCTCGCCACTCACCCGACTTTCTCTGCTTGCTAAAAAAATTGAAAAAACTAAAGACTACTCTTTAAGAGTTAACGTTGAAGGTAAGTCTGAAATTGCTAGTTTAAGTCATAATGTAAATTCAATGATGCAGGCTATCAACAAAGAAACTCAAATGAATGCTGAAAATACCAGACAGTTAAAGCAGCAACAATATGAAATGGAGAAGTTAGCTAATTACGACGGTTTAACTGGGCTGTTTAATAGACAGCATTTTATGCAAAAACTTAAAAACAAAATAGAAAACGCACAACTAAACCAGCAAGACCTTTTTCTTATTTATATAGATTTAGATGGATTTAAAGCGGTTAATGATACTTATGGGCATGAAGCAGGAGATAAACTACTCATAGAAGTAACAAACAGATTGGAGAGTATTGCCTGCAGAAATACTACTATCTCACGACTATCGGGCGATGAATTTTTAATTCTTTTGAATGACAAAGCTGATGCAAAAGATGCTCAGTTTGTAGCCGAAACATTAGTAAAAGAACTCAATCGGTCATTTTTGATGGACGGATGGAAAGTCCATATAGGTGCAAGCTGCGGAATAGCGAGTGCCATTGATGCTGAATATAATTTAAGTGATTTTGTACACCACGCAGATATA
>Ga0209303_1000285_pt1 | contig 43187 bp, 49 predicted proteins | sample SidtaG_3_FD_187449 | JGI IMG/M metagenome (GOLD analysis project Ga0209303, IMG submission 187449) | Marine algal microbial communities from Sidmouth, United Kingdom - Sidmouth_Asex1 metaG (SPAdes) (version 2) | ecosystem: Host-associated > Algae > Red algae > Unclassified | place: Sidmouth...
CGATGCGTGCGCGCCGCCCACCTCATCCCAGGACAATCCGCACGACGGCACGAAACCGGGAAAACCGCTCCGTCCTGCCGTGGAATTACGCGGACACCGCCATGCGGAATAATCTGGGATACAACACCCATCGTCGGCGGCGACCAGGCGCGCGCAGATCGCCTCCGGCGCCAGCCCGCCGGTGCGAATCGCCTCGAGCGCGAGCGGGCCGAGCAGCGGATTCATCAGCGCCTGCGTCGACACGGCGCCGACCCCCGCCTCGGCGTGCGGGCAGAGCGCGCCGACGGCAAAGAAGCGGGAGGCGATCGCGATGCCGAACAAGCCGGTTGCAGGATCTCGGGCGACGATGGACCAGGTCATGAAGAAGCCCTGCGATGGAGATCGTCGGCGGGTGGCGCACCCGGCGCGGGCAGCTCGTCCGCCCGCAGGCAGGCCGACAGGTGAGCATGCCCGACCGACACCAGCGGCGGGCGCACGCTCGCGCACTCGTCCACCGCATACGGACAGCGAGCTCGATAGGCGCAACCGGGCGGCAGGCGCGCCAGATCCGGCGGCTGACCCTCGATCGGCACGAGTCGGCCGCCCTTGCCGGTGCCGCCACGTCCAGATCCTTGCAGCGGCTGCGCTCGTGCGCCCCGCCGTGCACCTTGACTGGGCGCGTCGAGTCGCGGTACCGAGGCGAGCAGGCCGAGCGTATAGGGGTGGCGAGGCCGCGCGTACAGCTCGCGCGTGCTGGCGCTCTCGACGATGCGCCCGGCGTACATGACGTTCACTCGGGTCGCGTAGCGGGCGACGATGCCCAGGTCGTGGGTGATCAGGATCAGCGCCACGCCCAGGCGGGTAGTCAAATCCTTCATCAACTGGAGGATCTGCGCCTGGATGGTCACATCGAGTGCCGTGGTCGGCTCGTCGGCGAGGATCAGCGCCGGATCACACGCGAGCGCGATCGCGATCATCACGCGCTGGCGCATGCCGCCGGAGAACTGGTGCGGGTACTGCTTCAGCCGGCTCGCAGGCTCGGGGATGCCGACCAAGGTCAGCAATTCGACGGCCTTGTCCCGCGCCTCACGTCGCCCGAGCCCCAGGTGCAACCGCATGCCCTCGGTCAGCTGCCGCCCCACCGTCAGCAGCGGATTCAGCGACGTCATCGGTTCTTGGAACACCATGCCGATACGGCGTCCGCGTACCTGCCGGAGCGCCTCGTCGTCGAGCCCGGCAAGGTTCGTCCCCTCGAACAGGATGCGCCCCGTCACCCGTGCGGGTGGACTCGCGAGCAACCCCATCAGCGCCAGCGCACCGACCGACTTGCCCGAGCCAGACTCGCCGACCACCGCGACCGTTTCGCCCGCACCGACCGAGTAGCTGACGTCATCGACCGCCTGCACGACACCATCGGCGGTGTCGAACGCGACCGAGAGGTTCTCGATGTCAAGAAGCACCGTCGACCTCCCGCACGTCGAGCGTATCGCGCAGTGCGTCGCCGAGGAAGTTGATCGACAGCACGGTCATGACGATGAAGAGTCCGGGGAAGATGCCGAGCCACCAGGCGCGCGAGATGAAGCTTCTGGAGTCCGACAGGATCAACCCCCAGGTGGGGGTGTCCGACTCGACGCCCAGCCCGAGGAAGGAGAGTCCGGCCTCGGCAAGGATCGCGTAGGAGACGCTCACCGTTGCCTGCACGATGATGGGGGCGGTGGTGTTCGGCAGGATGTGGCGCCACATGATGCGCGTGTCCGACGCCCCGAGCACGCGGGCGGCGGCGACGTACTGCTCCTCCTTGATCGTCAGCACCATGCTGCGCGCCACGCGCGCGAAGTCATCGATGTAGGCAAGCGAGATCGCGATGATGACGTTTACCAGGCCCGTGCCGAACACGGCGACCAGGTACACCGCGATGATGAAATTCGGGAACGCCCACTGCAGATCGACGTAGCGCATGATGATCGTGTCGATCCAGCGCCCGTGGTAGCCGGCCAGCAGCCCGAGCAAGACGCCGATCACCAGGCCGATCGCCACCGTCGAGATGCCCACGAACAGCGAGATGCGCGTGCCGTACAGCAGCCGCGTCAAGAGATCGCGACCTAGGTCGTCGGTGCCCAAAGGATGGGTCAGCGACGGGGGCTCCATGAACATGAAGTCCATCGCGTTCGGGTCGTGCGGCGTGAGCCACGGGGCGAACACCGCGGCGAACACCAGCAGCCCGAGCACGATCGCCCCGAACATCGCCTTGCGTTCTCGCCGCAGCGTGCGTCCGAAGCGCTTCCACGCACCAGGCGGTGGAACGTGATCGGATAGCGTGGTCAGTGCATCGCCCTCGCCCGAGGCGGAGGCCGGCGCGCTGCTACTTGCGATCGGCCCGCCTGCTTCGGTGGTCGGTGCCATTCGCGACTGTTCCGGAGGCGTTGCCATCAGTCGTAGCGGATGCGCGGATCGATCACCCCGTACAGCAGATCGACCGCGAGGTTGGCGAACACGAAGATGGCCGATACCGCAAGGATGGCGCCCTGCACAACCGGGTAGTCACGGTTGAGGATGCCGCCGATCAGCACCCGTCCAAGCCCCTTGATCGCGAACACGTTCTCGACGACGACCGCACCCGACATCAGGAGCGCTACCGCGATGCCCATGACCGTGACAACGGGGATCAGGGCATTCGGCAGTGCGTGACGCAGCAAGATGGTGCGGTTCTTCAACCCCTTCGAGCGGGCCACGGTGATGTACTCGGTGCGCATCACCTCGAGCATCGAGGAACGGATCATCCGCGCGATGATCGCGGCGAACGGGGTGCCGATCGCGATCGCCGGCATGATCAGGTGCGAGAACCACGGCCAGAACCCGGCTGACAGCGGCTCGTAGCCGATCGCCGGCAGCCACTGCAGGTTCGCCGCGAACACGATGATCAGCATGATGCCGAGCCAGAAGTCCGGCATCGCAAGACCCAGGAAGGCGAACAGCGTGACGCCGTTGTCGAGGGCCGAGTTGCGATGCACCGCCGAGATGAGCCCGGCGGGCACCGCGATCACCATCGCGATGACGAACGCCAGCAGCGCCAGCGAGAGCGTTCTGGGCAGCGCCTCGGCGATGATGCGCGAGACCTCGACGCGGCTTCCGTAGATCGAGTTGCCGAAGTCCCCCTGCAGCGTCAGCCAGAGCCACTTGAAATACTGCACGAAGATCGATTGATCGAACCCGAAGCGTGCCTTCATGGCCTCGACCGCGGCGGCATCCCCGGCATCGAACAGCATCGCCGCGATCGGGTCACCGGGCACCGCCCGAAGCATGAAGAACACCAGGGTGGCGACCGCCCACATGACGACGAACGCGCCGAGGACGCGCCGCAGGATGTAGCTCGTCACGCGATCAGGACAGCGTGATCCTGTCCATGTCGACGAGGCCCGGGATGCGACTCTCGGGCGGGAAGTTCACCGTGTTCCGGTACACAAGAATATTGGCCGGGTGGTACAGGAACGCGCTCGCCACCTTGTTCGACGTGATCGCGTTGACCTTCCTGACGATCTCGCGCCGCGCTTCGGGATCCGCCGTGACGGCTTGCTCGGCGATCAGCGCGTCAACTTCGGCCTCGGAGAAGAAGCCGAACGGCATCTCGTCGGTGTTCCGGAGCCGTCCATTGAACTTAGACGACGTCGTCATCCAGTCGACCAGGCCGTCGTCGGGGTCGAAGTCACCGCCCGAGCCGAGCCGCATCAAGTCGTAGTTCATCTTGTCGTTGTCCTCGATCAGCACGGGAAAGTCCTTCTGGTCGATGCTGATGTCGATGTTCAGGTTCTTCTTGAGGATGTTCTTGATCACCTGCGCCTCGCGCCGCTGCGAAGGGATCACCAGGAGGCTCAACTCCGGGAAGCCTTCCCCGTCGGGGTACCCCGCCTCGGCGAGCAACCGCTGCGCCTCCTGGACGTCGAAGCGCTGCGCACTGGTCTCGGGAAGCGCATCGTCGAAGAAGAAGCCCATCGCCGGGTTGATCGTGCCGTAAGCCGGCGTGCCTCGTCCGAACTGCGCCTGCTCGATGAATAGCTCCCGGTCCATCGCCTTGGCGATCGCCATGCGCACCATGAACCCCTTCTCCTTCATCAGCTCCTCGAGCGGCTTGTCGAAGGACTCGACCAAGAACGGCTCGCGGTGCGGGTTCATCCAGATACTCTGGAACCCGGGAGTGGCGACGATGTCGACGGTCAGGTCAGGGTTCGACTCGAACCGATCGATCAGCTCGCCGGCAATCTCGTTGCCGCCGATGATGTCGATGTCGCCCGCCTCCATGGCGCCGGCGAGCGGCTCCGCGTCGATGATCGGGCGAATGACGACCTTGTCGATCTTCGGACGCGCCGGATCGAAGTAGTCGGCGAACTTCTCCAGCGTCACCGCCTGACCGAGCTGGTGGTCGGTGACGCGGAAGGGACCGGTACCGACCGGGGTCAGGCCGTACTGCTGGAGCCCCATCGACTCGATCGCGCCACGGCTGACGATCGTCATCGCCCGGCCCGACGAGCGTTCCAGGGTCTTGACGAGAAGGGAGGCCTGAGGTGCCTTCAGCTTGATCAGGATCTTGTGCGGACCGAGCCTCTCGATGGCGGCGATGTTCGCGATCACGCTGGAGTGAATCGACTTGGCCGGATCGCTGGAGCGCTCGAAGGTGTAGATGACATCGTCGGCGGTGAACGCATCGCCGTTGTGGAACGTCACGCCCTCGCGCAGGTTGAACGTGTACTCGGTGCCGTCCGCGTTCGGCGACCAGTCGACCGCCAGATCGGGTTGCGCGACGAGATCGGGATCGATGTGGGTCAGGCCGCTCATGACGTTGGAGGCGATCTGGAACTGCAGCACCTGGTTGATCTGCGCGGGGTCCAGCGTGGTGATCTCCCCGACACCAGACCAGCCCGCGTTCAGCGTACCGCCTGTCTCCTGGGCGATCGCGCGACGCTGCGCCTGCGGTAGCAGGTGCGCGGTGGTCAGCAAACCGGCCGCGCCCAACAGGCGCAGCACCGTGCGCCGCTCGAGCCGCGGGCCGGACAGCTGCTCGCGCCTGAGCCCGACCAGCGGGTCGCGCGGATCGAAATCGAGGGCGTGGTCAAGCTCTGCGCGCATGCGCGCGGCGAGGGTCGGATCGAGCGGCGCGGTACGATGGTTGTCTTCACTCATCGGTGCTGGTCTCCTCGGGTCGGTTCGTCGGATGAAGGAAGGGGGGCCGAGGCATCGACGGGGACGGCTTGCACCGAGCGCGAGCTCGTCTTGTCCGGCTCGTCGATACGCAGGCAGGCGGCCAGGTGAGCGGGGCGTTCTTCGCGCAGCGACGGCACCACGTTGGTGCAGCGCGATACGGCACGCGGGCAACGGGGATGGAACACGCAGCCGGTGGGCGGCGACAGCGGGCTGGGGATCTCGCCACCGAGCACGACGTGCTCGCGCGCGGCCTCGGCGACCGGATCGGGCACGGGGATGGCCGACAGGAGCGCGTCCGTGTAGGGGTGCAGCGGATCCTCGAACAGGTCCTCGGCGCTGGCGAGCTCGGCCACGCGGCCCAGGTACATGACCGCCACGCGATCGCAGAGATGGCGGATGACGCCCAGGTCGTGGCCGATGAACAGGTAGGTGAGGTCCAACTCGCGACGCAGGTCCTCGAGCAGGTTGATGACCTGCGCCTGGATCGAGACATCGAGCGCCGAAACCGCCTCGTCGCAGACGATCAGGTCCGCCTCGAGCGCGAGCGCGCGGGCGATGCCGACGCGCTGGCGCTGCCCGCCGCTCATCTCGTGCGGGTAGCGGGAGGCCATGCGCGCAGGCAGGCCGCAAAGGCCGAGAAGCTCGCGCACACGAGCGTCGATCGCGTCGCGACTCATGTCGGCGTGATGGATGTGGAACGGCTCGGCCACCGTGTCGCCCACCGACATGCGCGGGTTCAGCGACGAGAAGGGATCCTGGAACACCGCCTGCACCCGTCGGCGATAGGCCAGGTTGGCCGCCTTGTCCTGCGCCCAGATATCCTCGCCGTCGATGAGGATCGAGCCCGCGGTGGGCTCCACGAGCTTGAGGATGCTGCGCGCAAGGGTGGTCTTGCCGCAACCGGATTCGCCGACCAGACCGAGCACTTCGCCGCGGCGAATCGAGAAACTGACCCCGTCCACCGCACGAACTCGCCCCACTTCACGCTTGAGGAATGCGCCCTTCGTAACCGGAAAGTGCACCGCCAGGTCGCGCACTTCCATCAGGCTCGCACCGGTGGCACGAACGGCGGTTCCGTCCCCTTCGCTCATGCCTCGCTCATTGCCAGCATCGCCTTGTTCGGCAGTACACCAACGCATACCACCTGTTTCGATACTGCGAGGGGCGCTCCCGCTTGTCAACCGGATGAGGGGCACCGCGTCGGTGACGGCGACGCTTGCAGCGAACGGTCAGCGTCATCACGGATCGGACCGGCGTGGCGAGCGGCCTTCGCCGATCTGCAACTCGGCCAGCGACTTCCTGAACGGGTGAACCGTATCCTCCCGGGCGGGCGCGCCGCGAACCCGGCGCCCCGTCACCACCGCCAGCTGCACCGGTGTGCCCTGCACGGCGGTGCGTTCATCGCGGGCAGGGCTTGCAGTTCATTGATCGTAGGTCACCACGACTCGCCTTGGCAGCGGATAGCATTGCCTGACGATGCGCGCATCGTCAGGCAACGCCGCATCCTTCACACCCGTCGCCGCCAGACGCGCCACCGATCGCTGACGACGCTTGTCAGCCCTTGCCCTTCCAGGGCACCAGCACACGCTCGGCCCAGCGCATCAGCATGTCGATCCCGAATCCGATCACCCCGATCAGCACGATGCCCATGATCACGATGTCGGTGTTCTGAAACTTCGAGGCGGTCATGATCATCATGCCCGCGCCCTGCTCGGCCGCCACCAGCTCGGCGGCCACCACCGTGCCCCAGCACACCCCCATCGCCACCCGTGCGCCGGTAAAGATCTCGGGCAGCGAATTGGGAACGATCACGTGGCGCATGATCTGCCAGCGACTCGCCCCCAGCGAGTACGCCGCGTGCACCTTGGAGATCTTCACCCCCGACACCCCCGAGCGCGCCGCGATCGCCATGATCCACAGCGCCGCCAGGAACAGCAGGATGATCTTGCCCGTCTCCCCGATCCCGGCCCAGATGATCACCAGCGGGATCAGCGCCAGCGGCGGCACCGGTCGCATGAATTCCACGATCGGATCGAACCAGCCGCGGAACCAGTCGCTCAGGCCCATCGCGTAGCCCAGCGGAATGCCCACCAGCGCCCCGAGCAGGAAACCCACCACGACCCGGAACAGCGAATAGCCCAGGTGTTCCACGAGCGTGAAGTTGCGAAAACCCTCATCGACGATACGCAGCGTGCGCGTCCACACCGTCTCGGGGGCCGGCAGGTAAAGCGGCTCCATCTGCCAGCCGCGCGTGGGCGCGAAGTTCGGCGTGCCCTTGTCCGATAGCGTGACGGTACCGCCGTCCACCGAGACGCGAGCCCCGGGCGCGACCGGCTCGCCGTCGATGGCCACCACGGTCAGATCGCCCCGCCCCTCGGTCTCGTCGTTGCGCGTCACGTTGACCAGCTTGGTGCGCCACTGCGCCACGCTGGAGACATCGTTCTTGGCGAACCCCTCACCCGGCTCGACCTCGGGGACCTCGGGGCTGTCCTCGCGCGGGTGAACCACCACGCTCACCCGAGCCTCGTCGCGGGCACCGGATTCGTCGGCGGCGGTGTAGGTGAATGCGGCGGTACCTTCGAACGGACCGGGCGCGTGCAGGAATCCCGGCAACAGCGACGAGCCGGTGAAGATGCCCCACAGCAGGAAGATCGTCAGGATCGAGATCACGCCGGCGGCGCGGTTGGGCCGCACCGCGCTCTCGTCGCCGAACGTCACCGTCTTGCGTGCGGTGAAGCCGCGGGGGCCGGCCCGTCCGATGACCTTGGTGAACAGCAGGTAGGCCGCCACGAAGATGGCGACGTAGATCAGCAGCGCGATCATGCCTGCTCCTCGGCAGTGCCCATGATCTCCTCTTCCATGTCCCAGATCATGTTGAGGATCTCCTCGCGGCGAGGGCCGAACTCGGGGTGCTTCTTGACCTCGCGCAGATCGGCATCGACGCCCAGTTCGGCGAACGGCAGGCGGTACTCCTTGTGAATGCGTCCCGGGCGCGGCGCCATGACGATCAGCCGCTCACCGAGCAGCAAGGCCTCCTCGACCGAGTGGGTGATCAGGATGATGGTCTTGCCGGTCTCCTTCCACAGCTTGAGCACCAGGCTCTGCATCTTCTCGCGCGTCAATGCATCCAGCGCGCCGAGCGGCTCGTCCATCAGGATCACGTCCGGGTCGTTGGCAAGACAACGTGCCAGGGCGACGCGTTGCTGCATGCCGCCGGACAGCTCGTACACCGCCTTCTCCTTGAACTCCTGCAGCCCGACCACGTCGAGCAGGTGGTCGACGGTCTCGGCCTTCTCCTTGGACGGCATGCCCTTCATCGATGGGCCGAAGCCGACGTTCTGGCGCACCGACATCCATTCGAACAGCGCCCCTTGCTGGAACACCATGCCGCGTTCGGCGTCCGGGCCGACGATGTCGTGATCGGCCAGCGTGAGACGTCCGCCGGTGGGCGCAAGAAAGCCAGCGACGATGTTCAGCAGCGTGGTCTTGCCGCAGCCGGACGGACCCAGCACGCTCAGCAGCTCGCCCTTCTCCAGCGTCAGGGACACCTTCTCGAGCGCCTGCACGGCGTCGCCGGCAGGCAGCTCGAAGCGCATCGACAGCTCGTCCAGCACCAGTGTGCCCATGCTCTTGCCCTCTCTCGCCGTCCGGTTCGGGATCGTGCGGGTACCGCCGCGGGCCCGCCAGTGACGGGCTGTCGACGGCCCGCCGGTGTCGCTTGGCGCGACCCCGGCAGGCGTCAGCCGCCCGCCTGCGCGGGCCGCGTGGCGATCAGCGGTTCTGTGCCGCCTGCAGCGGTCCGATGTTGACCGCGTCCTCGTAGCTGTCCAGCGAAGAGTCAATGGAGCCCGCCTCGACGAAGACATCGGCCACACCCTTCATGAACGTTGCCGCATTGCCGCCCAGCCAGTTCTCGGACAGCTGGTCCTCCACGGAAGGGAACTTCATCGTGCCGATCGCGCTGCGAGCGGCCTCCAGATCCATGCCCGAGCTCTCGGCGATGGACGCCAGCATCTCATCGCTGCCCTCGCTGTTCCACCGCTCGTTCCAGTCGGCGGTGACCGACAGGAACGTGGCCATCAGATCGCCGTTCTCGGCGATGAACGAGGCGGGGGCCGAGGTGACATCGAACACCAGGATGCCCAGCTCTTCCTTCTCGTCGCCGCTCAGCAGCACGTTGCCGTATTCCTTCATGCGCGTCAGGCCACCGCCGTAGCCGCAGGCGAAGTCGACCGCGCCCTGGCCGAGGGCGGCCGCACCTTCGGGCGGCGCCATGTCGACCACCTGCAGCCCGGCGACGTCGATGCCGAAATGGTCCATCTGTCGAAGGAACCCATAGTGGGCCGCGGTGCCCAGCGGCACGGCGACCTTCTTGCCGGCCAACTCGTCGACGCTGTCCTTGTCGATTTCCAGGTCTGCCGAAATCACGCAGTTGTCGTTGTCGGAATAGCTCACCGCCACGTCGACGACCTGCAGGTCCTGACCGCCCGAAGCGGCGACCACGAACGGCGGGACGCCCTGCGAGACGGAGATCTGGACATCGCCGGATGCCATCGCCGCGCTCATGGCGGTTCCGGTCTCGAACGAGACCCAGTTGACCGGCATGCCCAACGCTTCGGCGTAGGCCCCCGAATCCTTGGCCGCCATCATCGGCATGGGCCATTCGAGAAAGTAGCCGACCGTCAGCTCATCGAGATCCTGTGCGGCGACCGACTGGACCGACATGGCGCCGAGCGCGGCGGCGGTCAGTGCAAGGGTGGGACGAAATGGCATGTTCAACTCCTTCGGATGGGTCGAGAGGAACCGGTGGTGGCTCCATCGCGGGTCGGGCCGCCCGCCGCGCGAAGGTACGCGCCGCGATCCGGTCCACGTCGATTGAAGCGCGACGACCGGAGCGAGGCCCGGCGGTGTCCCCGAAGCATCACGGATCGCCGTGCAGCGCATTGACCATATCCCGTTATTGAACTAAGTTCCACACATCGCGTGGCGTTTCCGCGATCACGTTCCGCATTTGGAAACCTGCCCGGGAGCCGATGGCCCATGGATCGCCCATCCGAGCAGATCCATTGGACGCGTACCGCCAGGCACACCGCCGACCATCCGACCTTGCCACGCGGCACGGTCGCGGACGTCGTGGTGGTGGGCGGCGGCCTGAGCGGCTGCCGGACCGCGCTCGGGCTGGCGACGGCCGGCGTGCGTACCGTGCTGCTCGAGGCGCACGATATCGGCTGGGGGGCGTCGGGTCGCAGCGGCGGACAATGCAACCCGATGTGGCGGGAAACCCCCGAGCAGCTGATCCGCTGCGCGATACGCCCATCGAGCGGACCTGGGCCGGACGCATCGCGGTCACCCCCGAGATGATGCCGCGCATCCATGAACCGGCACCCGGGGTGGCGGCGGCGCTCGGCTTCAGCGGGCGCGGCATCGCGATGACCTCGGTGATGGGTCGCACGCTGGCGCGCAAGCTGCTGGGCGCCGACGAGCGTACGCTGCCGTTTCCGGTGGTACCCGGGACGCCGATGCCCTTGCATGCCCTGCCGCGTCCGTTGGTACCGCTTGGCGCGCCCGTCATGTCTGCCAGGGATCGACTGGTTCGGCGACTCGACGACTCGACGACTCGACCGACGCTAGGCGCTTCGGGTGTCGTAAACGCTTGATACGCCTGGGCCCGACCGAGCAAGGCCCGTGCATCACCGACCGGTAACGCGACGCTGTCGGAACTGCAAGCCCCGTCATGTAAAACCGAGGATGGTACGTTCAGAACGGATGGTGCTGGTGCGGATCCTCGATCGTGAGCCAACGCAGGGTGGTGAACCCATCGATGCCCGCCTTGCCGCCGAAGCGCCCGTAGCCGTTGTCCTTGACGCCACCGAACGGCATCTGCGCCTCGTCGGCCACCGTTCGGCGATGATCGCCTCCATGCAAAGGGCGGCCTGGGGCGTGACCATCGAGCCGAGCACCACCTTATGATGATCTCCTCGGAACTCCATGATCTCGGCCATGACCGACGCTTGAGGAACAAGATGGCGGGTGCGATGTCTGGGCGGTGCCGGCACGCAAGGACGCGGCCATATCGCTGTCGACCTTGCAGGAAGCCGGTCTGCGCGCCGCTGTCGAGAAGTAGGCTGCTCTCGATAAGTATCGTGAGGTTCGGAGGGATTCCCATGCAAACCGAATCAGTCATCGCCGGCGCTGACGCGCCATCCAACGCCGGGCGACCGAGCTGATGCGCGTCGCTTGCGTGCGCGACGCGCTCGTGCACTACGAAGACCTGGCGCCAGCAACCACCGCCGGTCCGGTCGGTGCGCCGCTGGTGTTGATCCACGCGCTCGGTACCGACGCGCGCCTGTGGGATCCGATGCTTGCGCGCTGGCCGTCGAACACGCGCCGGATCCGCTTCGACCTGCGCGGCCACGGGCTATCCAGCTGTCCGCCTGCCCCCTACACGATCGATCAGCTGGTCGACGATGCCGCGGCACTGCTCGACCACCTCGACGTCGGACCGGCGGTGCTGGTCGGTGTATCGCTCGGCGGGATGATCGCGCAGGGACTGGCCGCGCGCCACCGGGGGCGAGCGCGTGCGCTGGTGCTGAGCAACAGCGCAGCGAAGATGGGAACCGCCGCGTTCTGGAACGAGCGTGTCGAACAGATCGAACATCACGGTCTGCCCGCCCGGGCCGACGCCATCGTCGAGCGCTGGTTCGCGCCCGGCTGGGGCAGCGACGGCGAGCGGATCGGCTGGCGCAACCTGCTTGCGCGCACACCGGCGGCGGGCTACATCGGCTGTTGTCGGGCGCTTGCCGGCGCCGACCTGAGCAAATCTACTGCAACTCTGACACTACCGACCCTGGTGATCGCCGGCGGCCTCGACCAGGCCTGCCCACCCGACGAGGTGAGACGGACCGCCGATCTGGTTCCCGGTGCACGCTTTGCCTGCATCGACGAGGCGGCCCATCTGCCCTGCCTCGAGACCCCGGACGCCTTCGTGGCGCGGGTGCACCCGTTCGTGAAGGAGTTGACAGCGTGACGGCGCGTTTCGAGGACGGCACGCGGGTGCGCCGTCGGGTCCTCGGCAACGTCCATGTCGATCGCGCCGAGCGCGCCGAGCGCGACCAGAGCGAGCTGGACGAACCGGTCCAGACGCTGATCGCCGATAGTGACCGGGGTGCGGCTCGGGCGGCTGGAGCTTCGACCGTGACGGGCACGAAGAACCCGATGCCTGCCGATCGGGACGTGTTCGACTATTATGTGCGCACCCCGGATCGGCTCGCGCCGGGCACGCGTTCGTGCGCCGCCGGTTTCGGACGACATCAACTCGAGCTCGACGCATGGGCGGCCTCCTGGGGCGGACGCCTGCGCACCGGGCTGGAGAACGGCGCGCGACTTGACAAGACAACCTTGGCACACACCAACGCGACACCGTCGAGCCGGCGGTCGACATCGACGCGGCGGCGACCGACCGATCGCCGCCACCGCACAGGCACGTGCCCTACCCGACTCGAGAAACTGACGGCATGAACAAGATTCACGATACGGCGGCGGGCGCCCTGGAGGGCCTGCTGTTCGACGGCATGCACATCGCCGCGGGCGGCTTCGGCCTGTGCGGCATTCCGGAATTGCTGATCGATGCCTTGGTGGACGCCGGCGTGAAGGATCTCACCGTCGCGTCCAACAATGCCGGCGTCGACGCGTTCGGACTGGGCAAGCTCCTGGACTCGCGCCAGATCAGCAAGATGCAATCCTCCTACGTCGGCGAGAATGCCGAGTTCATGCGCCAGTACCTGGCCGGTGAGCTGGAAATCGAGTTCAACCCCCAGGGCACCTTGGCCGAGCGCATGCGCGCTGGCGGCAGCGGCATCGCCGGCTTCTACACCCGGACCGGTGTCGGCACCGCCGTGGCCGAAGGCAAGGAGGAGAAGACGTTCGACGGCGAGCGCTACATCCTCGAACGTGGCATCGTCGCCGACCTGTCGATCGTGAAGGCCTGGAAGGCCGACGACACCGGCAACGCGGTGTTCCGCAAGACCGCGCGCAACTTCAACCCGCCCGCGGCCATGTGCGGGCGGGTCTGCGTACTCGAGGTCGAGCAGATCGTCCCGCGCGGCATGCTCGACCCCGATCATGTGCACCTGCCCGGCATCTACGTGCACCGCCTGATCCAGGGTCGGCATGAGAAACGCATCGAGCAACGCACCACCCGTCAACCTGAGGAGGCCTGAGCGATGCCCTGGGACCGAAACCGCATGGCCGCTCGCGCCGCCGAAGAGCTCGAGGACGGCTGGTACGTCAACCTGGGCATCGGCATCCCGACGCTGGTGGCCAACTACGTCGGCGACAAGGACATCACCCTGCAGTCGGAGAACGGCATGCTCGGCATGGGCCCGTTTCCGATCGCCGGCGAAGAGGATGCCGACCTGATCAACGCCGGCAAGCAGACCATCACCGAGCTGTCGCGCACGAGCTATTTCGACAGCGCCACCTCGTTCGGCATGATTCGCGGCGGCAAGATCGCCGCGGCGATCCTGGGCGCGATGGAGGTGGCCGACAACGGCGACCTGGCCAACTGGATGATCCCGGGAAAGCTGGTCAAGGGCATGGGCGGGGCGATGGATCTGGTCGCCGGCGTCGGACGCGTGATCGTGGTCATGGACCACCGCAACAAGCGCGGCGAATCCAAGTTGCTTAGCGCTTGCACGCTGCCGCTGACCGGAAAGGGCGTGGTCGATCGCATCATCACCGACCTGGGGGTGCTGGACATCGTCGAGGGGGGCTTCGGAATCGTGGAATTGGCCGACGGGGTGTCCGAGGATCAGTTGCGCGCCGCGACCGCGGGCACGATCGTCTGAGGCCTGCGGGACGATCGAGGGCTTCGGGCCGAGCATGATCCCGAACCTGGACAGGACGTGGCTGTGGGGTCTGGTCGGCGACGAGGCGATCGCCGAGCTCTGGGCGCCGCAGCGATTGACCGAACGCATGGTCAGGTTCGAGGCCGCGTACGTTCGTGCGCTCGGACGATGCGGAGCCTTCGAGACGGAGCGCGCCGAACGCCTGGCGCGCGTCATCGAGACCGCCTCCCCGGATCCTGCGCGCCTGCGCGAAGGTACCCGGCGCGACGGCGTGCCGGTGGTCGCGTTGGTGGCCGAGTTGCGGGCGGCGGCGGGCCAGGATGCCGAGCGCATCCACACCGGAGCGACCTCGCAGGACGTCGTGGACACCGCACTGGTGCTGACCCTGCGTGACACGACGTCGCTGGTCCTCGAGCGATTGCACGCGCTGAGCGCACGCCTCGACACGCTGATCGAGGGGGCCGGCGCGAGCTTGATGACGGGGCGGACGCGCATGCAGGCAGCCGAGCCGATCCGGGTGGCCGATCGGCTGGTCAGCTGGCGCGCCCCGCTCGTCGACCTGGCGACGCAGCTGGCCGAGGATCGGCCCCGGGTGGAACGCCTGCAGTTCGGCGGTGCCGTCGGCAACCGGGCCGCGTCGGGCGAGTACGGCGACGCCATCGCACAGCACCTGGCCGACCTGCTGGGCCTGATCAACCCGCCCGGTGCCTGGCACACCGCCCGGGAGCCGATCGTCGCGTACGGCGATCGACTCGCCCGCATCGCCGGCGCCCTGGGCAAGATGGGTCAGGACATCTGCCTGATGAGCCAGCAGGGCGTCGACGAGATCGCCATCGCGGGCGGCGGCGGGTCCTCGGCGATGCCGCACAAGCGCAACCCCGTCGAGGCCGAGCTACTCGTCACCCTGGCCCGGTTCGCCGCCACCCAGACGGCCGGTCTGCATCTGGCGATGGTGCACGAACAGGAGCGTTCCGGTACCGCCTGGGTGCTGGAATGGCTGACCTTGCCGCAAATCGCGGCCGCTACCGCGCGCGCCCTCGGGACCGCACAGGCGCTGCTGCACCGGGTCGAGCGGGTCGGGCCGGCTCTGCCACCGGCGTGAACCGGTCCTCAGCGCTGCGTGCGGTGATCGCGCTGGACCAGATCGAGTGAGCGCTCGAGCTTGCCGAGCGCACTGAGGAAGGCCTGGCGCTCATCGTCGTCCAGGCAGGACAGGATCGAACGCTCCTTCTCCTGAACGACCGGAACCAGTCGCTTGTGCAAGCCGCGTCCCGAAGCGGTCAGCCGGAGTTGCATTTCCCGTCGATCGTCGCCGTCTTCCAGGCGCTCGACGAGGCCTTGCTCGACCAGGCGAGTGACCCCCCGGCTGATGCGCGACTTGTGGGTTCGCGTGCAGTGCACGATCCGTTGTGCGCTGCAACTGCCCTGCGCGGCCAGCGTGGCGACGATGCGCCACTCGCTGATGCCCAGTCCGAACTGTTCGGTGTAGACCCGCGACAGCGCTTCACTGACCGCGGTCGCTAGCCGAACGAGCCGGAAGGGAACGAATTCGAGCAGATCGAAGCGAGTCAAGACGGTGTCCGCGTGCGGGAGGGCTCGACGCTGGAGCCCGCGCCGTCTCGAGCATCGTTGACAGTTGCAGGCGCAACGGCTAGGGTTCCCTCGTCGATGGTCAGTGTAGACGAGCGGCGTCGGTGGGTTGCCGCCGGTGTCCACAGGAGCCTTGTTGATGAACGTGCGGACCGATTCCACCGGACTCACCGTGGCTTCGGTGCCCAGCGGCACGATAGCCGGCTACATGCCCGGCTTCGGCAACGATTTCGAGACCGAGGCCCTGCCGGGCGCGCTGCCGCAGGGCAGGAACAGCCCGCAGAGGTGCCCCTACGGGCTCTACGGCGAGCAGCTGTCAGGCACCGCCTTCACCGCCCCTGGCCACCGCAACCAGCGAACCTGGTGCTACCGCATCCGCCCGTCGGTCAAGCACGCCGGACGCTACCAGCGCATCGATGTGCCGCTGTGGAAATCCGCGCCGCTGGTCGATCCCGGCGTGTGCAGTCTCGGCCAGTACCGCTGGGATCCGGTACCCCATTCCACCACGGCGCTGACGTGGGTCGACGGCATGCGCACCATGACCACCGCGGGCGATGTGAACACCCAGGTCGGCATGGCCAGCCATGTCTACCTGGTGACCGAGTCGATGGTCGACACCTACTTCTACTCCGCCGATAGCGAGCTGCTGGTCGTTCCGCAGGAAGGGCGCCTGCGATTCTGTACCGAACTGGGGGTGATCGACCTGGAACCCCGGGAGTTCGCCGTCCTGCCGCGCGGCCTGCTCTACCGAGTCGAGCTGGTCGAAGGCCCGGCACGCGGATTCGTCTGCGAGAACTACGGGCAGGCGTTCGAACTGCCTGCGCGCGGACCGATCGGCGCGAACTGCATGGCCAACCGCCGCGACTTCAAGACACCGGTCGCCGCCTTCGAGGATCGCCAGACGCCCTCCACCGTGGTGCTCAAGTGGTGCGGGCAGTTCCACCGAACGGAGATCGCCCAGAGCCCGCTGGACGTGGTTGCCTGGCACGGCAACTACGCGCCGTTGAAATACGACATGCGCACCTACTGCCCGATCGGTTCGATCCTGTTCGACCACCCCGATCCGTCCATCTTCACGGTGCTCACGGCCCCCTCGGGCGTGGAGGGCACCGCGAACATCGACTTCGTGCTGTTCCGCGAACGCTGGCTGACGATGGAGAACACCTTCCGACCGCCGTGGTACCACAAGAACGTGATGTCCGAGCTGATGGGCAACATCCACGGCCAGTACGACGCCAAGCCGAACGGATTCGCCCCGGGGGGCATGAGCCTGCACAACATGATGCTGCCGCACGGGCCGGACCGGGAGGCGTTCGAGAAGGCCTCCAACGCCGAGCTTGCTCCGGAGAAGCTCGACGACACGATGTCATTCATGTTCGAGACCCGGTTTCCGCAACACCTGACCCCCTATGCCGCCAGCGAGGCGCCGTTGCAAGCCGACTATATCGACTGCTGGCAGAGCCTGCGCAAGCGGTTCGACGGCACGCGGGAACCCGGATGACGATGACGAGCGACGGTTCGGGCACGAACCTGCTGAAGAGCTGGGTGGTGGGTGCGAACGAAGCCGACGCCTCCTTTCCGTTGAACAATCTGCCTTGCGGCGTCTTTTCGCCTGGCGCGGCAGGACCGAAGAGCGACGAGCGCGGGCGGCGCTGCGGTGTCGCCATCGGCGAGCAGGTACTCGATATCGCCGCGGTGGAACGTGACGGGCTGCTCGAGGGGCTGCCCTCGCCGCTTTTCGATCAGCCCGCCTGGAACCGATTGATGTCGCTCGAGCCGAGCGTCTGGGCCAGCTTCCGGGAACGCCTGATGGCGCTGCTTGCCGAGGGATCTACCGAGTGCGAGCGAGTCGAGCCGCATCTGCACGCCCTGAGCGATGTTCGTCTGCACCTGCCATTCGTCATCTGCGAGTTCACCGACTTCTATGCCGGACGGCATCATGCGACCAATGTCGGCACGATGTTTCGCGGCGCCGAGAACGCGCTGCCGCCGAACTGGTTGCACATCCCGATCGGATACAACGGGCGAGCCTCCTCCGTCGTGGTCTCGGGCACCGACGTGCGGCGTCCGTGGGGGCAGCTGAAGTCGCCCGACCACGAGCTGCCCGCCTTCATGCCCTCGCGGCGCTTCGACCTGGAGCTGGAGATGGGGGCGGTGGTCGGCACCGCCTCCGACGGGCCGGTCTCGGTCGATGCGGCCGAGGCGATGATCTTCGGCTACATACTGCTCAACGACTGGTCGGCGCGCGACATACAGGCCTGGGAATACCAGCCGCTCGGCCCGTTCCAGGCGAAGGCGAGCGCCACCACGATCGGGCCGTGGATCGTCACCGCCCTGGCGCTCGAGCCGTTTCGCGTGCGGCTGCCGCCGCGTGAGGTGCCGCTGCTGGCTTATCTTCAGGGCGATCGTCACGGACCCTACGACATCGAGCTCGAGGTCTCGCTCGCCCCCGAAGGGGTTGCCGCGACGACGATCGCGCGCACCAACCACCGCGAGCTCTACTACTCCGCCGCTCAGCAGCTCGCCCACCACGCCAGCAGCGGCTGCCCGATGCGGACCGGTGATCTGCTCGGCTCGGGAACGATCTCGGGTCCGCGCAAGAGCGAGCGCGGCTCACTGCTCGAGCTGAGCTGGGGCGGCAAGGAGCCGCTGACCCTCGACGGTGGCGAGAGCCGCACCTTCCTGGAAGACGGCGACACGCTGACCCTGCATGCCCGCGCGCGAGGAAACGGCTACACGATCGGCTTTGGCGAGTGCAGGGGCACCCTGCTGCCCGCGCTCGACATGCCCTACGACACCTTGGAGAACTGAACGATGAGCAAGGCATTCGCCTCGCAGGGCGACCTGAGCGAGAAGACCATCAGCTTCACCGAGGTGGGCCGTGATCTATGGGCCTTCACCGCCGAGGGCGACCCGAACTCGGGCGTGATCATCGGGGACGACAGCGTGATGGTCGTCGAGGCGCAGGCCACGCCGCGGCTGGCCGGCAAGGTGATCGAGAAGGTACGCGAGGTGACCGACAAGCCGATCAGCCACGTGGTGCTGACCCATTACCACGCCGTGCGCGTGTTGGGGGCGAGCGCCTTCGACGCCGAGCAGGTGATCATGTCGGCGGCGGCCCGCGCGATGGTGGTCGAACGTGGCCAGGAAGACTGGAACAGCGAGTTCGGCCGCTTCCCGCGCCTGTTCGAAGGGCATGAAGGCATCCCCGGCCTCACCTGGCCCACGCAGACGTTCTCTGGACGCCTGTCGGTGTACCTGGGCAAGCGGCGCGTCGATCTGATGCAACTCGGGCGCGCTCACACCGCGGGTGACATCGTCATCCACGTCCCGGACGAAAATGTCATGTTCACCGGTGACATCGTCGAGTATCACTCCGCCTGCTACTGCGGCGACGGCCACTTCGCCGATTGGGGCGGCACGCTCGACACCATCGCCGCCTTCGAGGTCGATGCGATCGCGCCGGGTCGAGGGGATGCGTTGAGCGGCCGGGACAAGGTGGACGAGGCGATCGCGAACACGCGCGCCTTCCTCGATGCCACCTACCGACCGGCCGCACGGGTGGCCGCGCGCGGCGGTTCGCTCAAGGAGGCCTGGGACGCGGTGCGCGCCGAGTGCGACCCGCGCTTCGCCGACTACGCCATCTACGAGCACTGCCTGCCCTTCAACGTCGCCCGCGCCTTCGACGAGGCGCGCGGCGTGGACACCCCGAGGGTCTGGACCGCCGAGCGCGATCAGGCGATGTGGGAGGCGCTGCAGGGCTGAGGCCGCGCAGGGCCCGGACCACGATATCGGAGAACCCAAGACCATGGTGGACGTCCGCTACGACACCGCGTTCAAGCTGTATCCGTACGCAAAGGTCGGCGCGCAGAGCCGCCCGGCCCACGATCGTCACCCGGTCGTCGTGGTCGGTGGCGGTCCGGTCGGCATGGCACTGGCGCTCGATCTGGGGCGCAAGGGCACACCGGTGCTGGTGCTCGATGACCACGACGGCGTCGGGCAGGGCTCGCGCGCCATCTGCTTCGCGCGGCGCACGCTGGAGATCGTCGACCGGCTCGGCTGCGGGCGCGCCATGCGCGACAAGGGCGTGGTCTGGAACGTCGGGCGGGTGTTCCACGGCAAGGATACGGTGTTCGAGTTCAACCTCTCTGCCGAGCAGGGATTTGCCAACCCCGCCTTCATCAACCTGCAGCAACCCTACTTCGAGCGCTTCCTGGTCGAGCAGATCCGCCGCGAGCAGGCTCGCGGTGCGCCGATCGAAATTCGCGGTGGCAACCAAGTGAGCTCCGTGCAGCAACGAGACGATCACGTCGCCGTCCGGATCGACACCGCCGACGGCCCGTACGCGCTGGAGGCCGATTGGCTGATCGCCTGCGACGGAGCCCGCTCGCCGACCCGTTCGATGCTCGGGCTGGGATTCGACGGGCGCGTGTTCGAGGACAACTTCCTGATCGCCGACGTGAAGATGACGGCCGATTTCCCGACCGAGCGCTGGTTCTGGTTCGAGCCTCCGTTCAAGGATGCGGGTCAGTCGGCGCTGCTTCACAAGCAGCCCGACGACATCTGGCGTATCGACTTCCAGCTCGGCTGGGACATCGACCGCGAGGCGGAGCTGTCACCCGAGCGCATTCGGGCGCGGGTGGACGCCATGCTCGGCGACGACGTCGACTACGAACTCGAATGGACCAGCATCTATACCTTCCAGTGCCGGCGCATGCGGACGTTCCGGCACCAGCGCGTGATCTTCGCCGGCGACAGCGCCCATCAGGTGTCGCCGTTCGGCGCGCGCGGGGCCAACTCGGGCATCCACGACGTCGACAACCTGGGCTGGAAGCTCGATCTGGTCTGCAGGGATCAGGCGCCGCACGCCCTGCTCGACAGCTACGCGGCCGAACGCGAGTACGGTGCTGACGAGAACATTCTCAACTCGACCCGCGCCACCGATTTCCTGACGCCGAAATCCGCCGTCAGCAAGCGCTTTCGCGATGCGGTGTTGCAGCTTGCCCGACACGCCGAGTTCGCCCGCCCGTTGATCAACTCCGGACGACTGTCGGTGCCCTGCGTCTACGAGGCGTCGCCGCTGAACGGTCCCGACGAGCTGGATGGGCCGCCGCGCACGCGCGTGGGTTCGGCCTGCGCCGACGTGGCGCTGCCTGGCGGACACCTGCTCGAGCGGCTGGGCGACCGCTTCTCGCTGCTCGGCATCGATGCCGAGGTTCCCGCCACGATCGACGACGAGGGCATCCGCGCGGACGGGCTGTCGCTGTCGAGCACCGATGATCCCAGCGGTGCGCTGGCCGAACGGTACCTGGGGCGTGCCGCATCGGCGGTGTACCTGATCCGTCCCGACCAGCATGTAGCGGGCCGCTGGCTGCACTACGACGCGGGCGCGGTGCGCGCAGCGCTTCGCACCGCCACCGGTCGGGCGGTGGCTGCGTGAGCGGCGACACCCACGCCACCCCGGGCAGCCGGTTGAACATGGCGCCCAACCTGGCCGACAGCGACGACTTCTACGACGAGTTGCTGCGCGCGCACGAAGGCGCCAGCGATGAACAGAGCGAGGCCTTCAACGCCCGCCTGATCCTGATCCTGTGCAACCACATCGGTGATCGCCAGGTCATTCGCGAGGCGCTGGCGGTAGCGCGGGCCGCCGCTCCCGCACCGGACACGTCCGACCGTTGAACGGGGGGCCGCCCGGGCAACGGGGCACGTGCTCATGCCGGTGGCGTGCCGGCACGGTCCGTGGACACGGCTCGGCGCCCACCCGGCTGCGCCGCCTCGGGCAGCGTGCGTACGCTCAGGAACTGCTTGATGCCGAGCCAGATCAGGTAGAGCGCGCCGATCAGCTTGAGCGCGATGAACAGCGTCGCCGAGGTGTGCAGCAGCGCCCCCAGCCCCAGGGTGGCGGCAAGCGACAGCGCGCCGATGCCGACGATATTGCCCACCGAGGACATCAGCGCGGCCGGCAGGCCATGGGTGACCGAGTTGTGGATGGCGAGCACCACCGCGGGACCGGGGCTGGCGATGGCCAGCAGCGCCACGCCCGCGTATGCAAGCCATAGGGAAAGGGTCATGGCAGCTCGATCGCGTGATGCAGCATCGGACGCCGAGCCTGGCGCACCCGTGCGCCAGGGTACTGATGACGAGGCGCTGCCGGATCGTGCGAGATCGGGGCCACTCGATGCGCCTGCCGTTCGTCAGTCGCCACGCGTCGCCTCATCGAACAGCCAATCCCGAAACGCACGCACCTTCGGGGTGTCGCGGTGTCGCTCGGGATAGACCACGTGGTAGCCGAACGCGGTGTGCTCGAACACCGCCGGCGGGAACGGTCGCACCAGCCTGCCGGCGGCCAGCTCGCCGGCGACCAGTGCCTCGCTCGTCAAGGCCACGCCCTGGCCCGTCAGCGCAGCCTCGACCAGCATCGCATCGTTGCTGAAACGCGGACCGGGCTCGGGATCGACGCCCTGGGTGCCGGCGGCGCGCAACCACATGCGCCATCCGGGCGCGGCATCCGAGGTCTCGGTGTAGCTGGCGTGCAGCAGCGTACGTCCGACCAGATCGTCCGGGCACACCAGTGGCAATCCGCCTTCCAGCAATGACGGACTGCAGACCGGAAACGCATCGACCCCCATCAACAGCTCGGTGATGGCCGGCGGGTAGTCGCCTCGTCCGTAGCGCAGGGCCACATCGACCCCGTCGGTGGCGAAACTGGCGAGCTGCTCCTTCGCATCGATGCGCACCTCGAACTCGGGGTGAGCGCTGCGCAATCGCTCCAGACGTGGCACCAGCCAGCGAGCGCCGAACGAGGGCGGGACGCTGACGGTGAGAAAATCGGTGTACCGGGTCAGTCGCATCGCTTCGACGCCTGCCGCCAGGCGCGAAAAGCCGTCCGACAGATGCGGCAGCGCCAGACGCCCCGCCTCGGTCAGCTCTAGCGAGCGCACCCGGCGATGAAACAGCGCCACCTCCAGCTGTCGCTCCAGTCCACGCACTTGCTGACTGATGGCGGCCGGCGTCACGTACAGTTCCTCGGCCGCCAGCCGGAAGCTCAGATGGCGGGCCGACACCTCGAAGGCCCGCAGCGCATTGAGCGCCGGCAGCCGGTCACTCACCTGGCCACCGCTGACAAGCTTTTCTTTCCCGTTGCCGATCGATTCATCGTTTGTCCGCCCTGGCTTGGCCGCCGATAGTGATCGCATCCCGTCGGCATCCGGCCGCGCGGGATAGCCATGCTACTGCGTCGGCCTGGCCGGCGGCAGTGCGGAGATCTTGCGATGGGCATCGGTTGGCTGTGGCACTACACGCGTGAGCAGGATCGGGAGGCGTTCGCGTCACAGAACCAGGCGCGCGCAGCGACCGTCTACCGGCGTTGGCGAGCATTGGTCGAACGGTTCGATGGGTTCCGGGAGCGCATCCGAGCAAGTAGGCTGACGCGCCAGGCCAGGCAGCAGCTCGCGCGGCTGCCGGAGCACATGGTGGCGGACCTCGGACTGCGGTGGTCCACCCGAGAAGAGATCGTCCTGCTGGAGCGTGATGGCCGAGCCTCGAGGCGCGAGGCCGACCAGATCGCGAAGGCGCGCGCAGCGAGGGCTGCCCCTATGCCACCATCGCCGACCGATCCGGTCAGGATGGGATCGACCGCCACGCACACCCCATCGGCGCCATCCCGTGCCGTTCAACAAGCTTCACGTACCCCGGCGCTGCATCCAGGTTCGACAGCGGCTCATCGAACAGGAACAGGCTGGGCTGGCGCACGATCGAACGCCGGAAAGGTGGTCGCGCCGTCGATCCTGGCCGCATCCAGCAGCTCGTCGGGCAGACCCGCCACATCGGTTCGCGCCAGCAGGACCGTGAAGGGGATTGCCAACGCCGTCAGCGGCAGGATCACGGCCCAGTAGGTATCGAACAGCCCGAGCTTGAGCACCGTGGTGAACGGCGGCACCATCAACACCGCCGAGGGCAGCCTGAACGCCGCCAACAGCACGTAGAACATCAGTTCCTTCCAGGGAACGCGCAGCTTGGCGAACGCGAAGGCGGCCATCATCGTGCACACGTAGGTCAGCGCCACCACGGCCACCGACACGATCAGCGAGTTCAAGGAAAAAAAAGCGCGGCAGCAGACCACCGTGGCGCAGCCCTGCTACGAGATCGGTGTGACGGCGGCGAGGATGCTGCTCGATCGGATCGATGATCCGACGTTGCCGCGACAAGTGATGCACATGGCGTGCGAGCTGCGCATCAGGGATTCGGTACGGACGCTGCCGAACGCATCGTGAGGGACCGGGGGATCGCTCGGCGCACGTTCACCGCGATCGGGCAAGGCGCCCCAGCTCCTCGATCAACCGGTCGATGTCGTCCCGCGTGTTGTACACGTGGGGGGCGGCGCGCAGCATGGTCGGCAGGTTCCGGGCCTCGGCGTCCAGGCGCGTGCTGCCCGGTTTCGAGGTGCCGATCGAGATGCCGCGATCGCGCAACCTCGTCACGCTCGTCGCCGGGTCCAGACTGTCGACGCTGAAGGAGACGATCGCGCACCGCTCGCGCCCCAGGTCCCAGAGCGTGGCACCGGGCACGTCGGCAAGACCGACGCGCAGCGTGTCCGCCAGATGGCGCACTCGGTCCTGGATCGGCTGAATTCCGAGCTCGAGAGCGTAGTCGACGGCTGCGCCCAAACCCGCCCGCAGTGCGTAGGCGTTCTCCCAGGTCTCGAAGCGGCGTGCATCCGGGCGCAGCTCGTACCGATCGGTGGCGACCCAGGGCGCGCCGAAGAAGTCGATCATCGCAGGCTCCAGACGTTCAAGCCAGGGCCTTCGCACGTACAGGAATCCCGTGCCGCGGGGGCCGCGCAGGAACTTGCGCCCGGTAGCGGACAGGAAATCGCAGCCCAGCTCTTCGACATCGATGGGCATCTGTCCGATCGCCTGGCAGGCGTCCAGCAGGTACGGAATGCCGTGCCGGCGCGCGATCCGTCCGACCTGGGCGGCCGGATTCACCAGTCCGCCGTTGGTCGGCACCCAGGTGATGGCGATCAGACCCACCGAGTCGTCGATCATGGACGCCAGCGCCGCGACATCCAGCACGCCGTCGGCATCGCTCGGCACCACATCGATACGAACGCCATCGCGCTTGGCGCGCTGCAGGAAGGCCACGTAGTTCGCGGCGTACTCGGCCTCGCCGGTGAGGATGCGCAGACCGGGCTGAAGTGGCAGCGCGTAGAACGCCTGACACCAGGCCACGCTTGCGTTCTCGAGCAGTGCGATCTCGTCGCGATGCGCGCCGATCAGCCGAGCGACCGAGTCGTAGACACCGTCCAGCGCATCCGTTCGCTGCGCCGCGGCTTCGTAGCCACCGATTCGTGCCTCGAGTTCCAGGTGCTCGATCGTCGCACGCAGCACCGCGGCCGGTGGCAACGACGAGCCGCAGGCGAGCAGGTGGGCACCGTGTGCGGTTCCGGGGGTGTCTGCCCGTAGGCGATCGATGTCCAAGGTGGCGGGTTCGGCTGAGTGACGCTGAAGAGCGGCATCTTGAACCGGCCTGGCGAATGGCGCCAGAACGAGACCGCCCTGGCTCACGATTTCACGCACGACTCGCCGTGCCTGCGGCTCTCGTCGTAGGCCTCGATGCTCTCGGTAAACTGCCCCAGGCTCGTCTGGCACGTGCGGCCGGCAACCGGGGCGGCCGCCACCTTAAGCGCTATAGGCTTGGCGCTGGATACGTACACCGCGCTGGCCCAGTCGCCGGCGCGCACGTCGTTCGGGCCGAGGATCTTCCACACGCGTTCGGCGGAAGCGTCGATGGTCATCTGCTTGCGAATCTTCATGGCTCGGGTTCCTTCAAAGGGGGGGCTGCCCTTTCAGGGCAGTCGATCTCATTCGGGCAGGTCGAGCAGGAAGCCCTCGAACGTCGTGACCGAACCGACGAGATGCGCCTCGTCCTTGACGGGCAGGAACTCGTCCTCGTGCTCGACGAGACGAGAAGCAAGACGACCCGGAGCAAGGGATACCCACCCGGTTCGAGTGCAAAGACGGTCAGCGATGCGCCTCACGCTCGATCCGGAAGGTCATAGGGGCCGCACCGGATGTCGAGCCGCTAGCACCTGAGGGCCAAGCTGCCAGCTTCCGACCATTCGGCCAAATCGGCGAGAACCCGACGCCGCCTCGATGAGGCTTGCGCGGGCACTCGATGAGGACGGGTCCGACTTCGCGCTCTGCCTGCCTGGCGCGCCGCTTGCCCCGGCCCCTGTTACGGCCGCGGTTCCCCATCACCACGACAGAGTCGGGGCGCCTGGGGGCGGCCCGTTGAGGCTTCACCTTGAAGCAACGTTGAACCTAGCGTTCAATTTCAACAGGGAGAGAGAAGGCGGAGGCTTAGGCAGAGGGCTTGAGGCTGTGAGTTTGGTGATCCCGATCGGTCTGGGCGTGCACTACGTGTTCGGCGAGCGCTGATTGTCTGTGTGTCCGAAACTCAGAAGATTCGGACCGCCTTGCCGAGGGCTGTCACAGTCAGCTAAACGGTGGTTTTGCTGAATGTGATAGGGGCGGACCATCATCGTCGCGGCGACAGGATGGGCCTGCGTCGAGCCGCCTCGAAGCGGACCGCTCCTGCACGGCGGGATCATGACCGGCCGCGGTCGGCAGTCCTACTCTGGACATCCTGATAGGTTCCGGAAGCTATCCAGAAGATCAGGAGATCTCCTTGCGACCCGTATCCCTCGCCGCGGCCGTGGCCGCCGCCCTCGGCTGCACCTCGGTCCTGGCCGCGCCCCCGACCGCCCCGTCCGATCTTCGGGTCGACGTCTACTCGGCCACCGCCGCCGAGCTCTTCTGGAATTGATCGTCCGATCCCGACGGCGCGGTCAGCCGCTACGAGATCCGCCGTGACGGGCAGCTCGTCGATACCCGCGACGGGCTGAGCTACTTCACCGACGCGCTCACCGAGGGCCGGGCCTCCTCGTTCACCGTCACGGCCGTGGACTTCGACGGCGAGCGCTCGGCGCCGGCGGCCGTGAGCGTGGTCGGCGGGGACCGGGCCGGCGCGGTCGGCGCCGGCGGGGGGCGTCCGACCCCGCCTGCGAACCTCACCTCGAGCGTCTACTCGTCGAGCGCCGCGGAGGTGTTCTGGGACCGCAACGGCCAACAGGGGCTGACCTACGAGGTCTCGGTCGACGGCGGCCAGGTGGTGACGACGGACGGCACGAGCGCGTTCCTGTCCGGGCTCGACGGCGCGCGCGGCCGCGGCGTGGACGTGGTGGCAATCGATGCGAACGGGCAGAGATCGGGGGCGGCGAACGTCACGCTCGGCGGAGGCGGGAACCCCAACCCGCCGTCGGGCAACGGCGACGCGCCGGCGGCCCCGTCGAACCTTCGAGGTGAGCGGTACTCGTCGAGCGCCGGCGAGGTGTTCTGGGACCGAGTGCCGGGCACCAGGCTTGAGTACGAAGTCTCGATCGAAAGCGAGGTCGTGACCACAACGACCGGCACTAGCTACTTCATCGGAAACCGTCCTGAAATCGAAGGCACGCGAGTCGAGGTCGTGACGATCGGGCCGAACGGCGCGCGCTCGAACGCGTCGCGTATTGTGCTCGCTAGCGGTAGCAACGGCTTGCCGGACCCCTTCCCGGATCCGAACACGAATGCCCCGCCAGCGCCGGCGAACGCCCGGATCGACGTCTACTCGGGCACCGCGGCGGAGCTGTTCTTCGACCGCGCGTCGTCGAGCGCGAACGTCGTGGAGACCGAGATCAGCCGCGACGGCACCGTCATCGGCAGCACGAGCGGCACGAGCTTCTTCGATCCGGATCGGACGCCCGGACGCGACTACGTCTACGAGCTCGTCGCGGTGAACGGCTCCGGCGCGCGATCGAGCGCGTCCACGGTGGGCGAGACCATGATGCCGCCGCAGAGCGACGACCTTCCCGCCGATGCCGCCGCACGGCTCGACACGGTGTTCGCGCTCGCCAACGGCGACGCGTTCGCGCCACTGCTCGCGTTCCTCGATCGGATCGATCCGATCGAGGCGAGCCGGAACGGGACTCCGATCAGCTCCGCACCCGATCCGGAGTTCCTGCCGCAGGCGGGACCGCGCGAGGTCTTCGCCTGCCCGGACGGCGGCAGGTTCGCGGTGACCGTGGGCACCGAAGGGAGCAGCAACATCTACCGCACGAGCGCCGAGAGCTGCACGATTGGCGACGCGATCGTGAACGGCACCTTCGTGCAGCAGTCGTCTCGGAACGGCGTGCTGGATCCGGCGAGCTCCAGCACCGAGATCGAGGACTACGTCCTGGCTGGCCCTCGAACGGGTGTCGTCACCACGATCGACAGCGGCCGGATCATCGAGACCGAGCCGCAGGCGAATCGAGGCGGAGCGTTCGTGCCGACCTTCTGGGAGGCGGACGGCCTGTCCGTGACGGGCGGCGGCGAGGACTACGCGGTGTCGAGCCTGTCGGTGCGCAGCTCGGAGACCAGCTCGCTCTCCGGCGGGGAGTCCGATGGGTTGCGCGTGACCGCGGAAGGCCTGTCGAGCGCGCTCTACGACGAGGCATCGGTCGAGACCGTGGCGACCCTGCTGCGCGACGGCCCCGAAGGGCGGTACACGATCGGCTCGCTCCGGATCGTCGATGGCGACCGTGCCGAGACGCTCGACGTGGACGCCGGGGACTCGGCTGCGTTCCAGTTCACCGTCGAGGGCAGCGGCGCGACGACCAGCTACACGGTGCCGTTCTCGGACCGGTTCGACTTCGAGCGCATCGATTCCGACGCTGTCGAGTTCGGCGAGGTGCCCAACGGGGCGCGGGCACTGCTGGATCGTCCGTGGCAGCTGTCGCGGTACACCGCACCGGACGGCACGCTCCGGGATGTGCTGCCTTCGGCGGTGTTCCAGTTCCGCTTAGAGCCGGGTTCCTCACGCGCCGACGCCTTCGATCTGTGCGTCGATCAGAACGGCAGCTACGAGCTGGGCGACGGCTTCGTCGTCATCCGTCTGGATGGTCCCACCGACGGCCTCGCGTGCTCACCGGACGACCCCGGAGCCGAGCGGCAGGTGAACGAGGCGCGGACCATCCTGGACGGCGATCGCGATGGATCAGGGACGATCGGCGTACCGCTGACGTACGCCGTCGAAGGCGACACGTTGACGCTGTCCGCGGCGGACGATCGACAGCTGGTGTTCGTCGAGGTCGACGAACTCGAACAGCAGCAGTGAGACGACCCTGTCTGTCTTGACTGAAAGGCTAGCGGTTACAGGGCACTACGTTTCGCTAAACGAGGGTTTTGCGAAACGTGGCGAGCACTCACCACGTCAGCGCCAGCTCGTCCCGCGCCTCCCGTCCCACGACGTCCACGTAGACTGCCGTCGTCTCGAGACTGGCGTGATCGAGCATCCGCTACACGAGGCGCGGGTTAGGCCTGTAGCTCGTCGGCCCGTTCGAACACGAGCACCTCGTTGCTCCCGGCCGTCACGGTCAGCACATCGTTGTCGGACACCACGGCCGTCGTCTGAGTGTTCAGCAACACGCGCTCCAGCAGCTGGTTCCGCTCCAGGGCGTCGGCACCGCCTTCGACACCGTCGCACGTCGCCTCGGGAAACACCGCGTCTCGCGTCGACAAGATGGTATCGGCGATGGTGTACGAGGCTTCGTACCCGCCGCACAGGTACGCCACCGAGATGATGCCGTTGTCTCGGATCTCGATCCTGGCGGTGGCCGAGTCCGGCACTGTCTTCGAAGAGCCGTCGTCAAGCGTGTAGCTGTTCAGCTTCCAGCGCCCGACCAGATCGGAACGCTCCTCACTTTCGTCCGAAGAGCAGCCGGCCAGGATCATCAGCAAGGCGAGAATCGATGCGAAGGAACGTAGGCACATGGAAAGCGACGGCTCCATTCTATGTCAGGGATTTATATCCCAATCATAGAACATTGCCACCTCCGTCACCACGTCAGCGCCATCTCGTCGCGCGCCTCCCGCCCCACGACGTCCATGTAGATCGCCGTCGTCTCGAGGCTGGCATGGCCGAGCATCCGCTGCACGAGGCGCGGGTTGCGGGTCTTCATCGCCAGCCGCACCCCGAAGCCGTGGCGCAGACCCTTGGGGCAGGCCTGCGGGCCGGCGATCGCCGCTGAGGCCATGACCGCCCAGACGTGCTTGGTGGCCTGCGTGCGACCCCAGCTCCACAAGGGGGTGCCCTGGCCCCTGCCCCTGGCTCTCTGGGCCTTCCTGAGCCCGTGGACGAGATCGAGGATGTCGAGGTGGGTCTCGGGCACCAACACCGAGCGGTAGAGGGTCTTGCCGCGCTTCTTGAGCGAGCGGAAGGTGACGACCTGACTGGACAGGTCGACCCGGTCGACGGTCAGCTGCAGCGCCTCGGAGATCCGGCATCCGGTGTAGGCGAGGGTTGCGCACAGGGTGCGCACCTCGCCGCGTTCGAGGGCGGATGCGGCGGCGAGGAACCGGTGGTGCTCGGCGTCGTCGAGGTACTTGCGCAGGCCGTCGGTGGTGAACAGTTCACTCGTCATCTGTTCACTTTTGCACGAAACCAGGCTCTTGGCCAGCAGGGCGCACAGTAGCTTGAAATATGCTTAAAAAGATATAGAATCCGGCCGATGACATGGGTTGTCGAGTTGCTGAACGAGGTCGTCGAGGCCGAGCTGCGGGCACTGCCTCGCGACATGCTGGCGCGGTTCCAGAGGATCGTCGAGCTGATCGAGAGCCAGGGGCTGGAGCACGTCCACGAGCCGCATATCAAGCATCTCGAAGACAAGCTGTGGGAGATGCGACTCAAGGGCCGGGATGGCATCTCCCGCGCCCTCTACGTAACCGCTCGTGGCAAACGTCTGGTGGTGGTGCGCGTCTTCATCAAGAAGACGCAGAAGACGCCCCGTAGAGAGCTGGTGCTGGCACGTGAACGAGCGAAGGAGGTGGATCGATGACCAGAAAACGAGCACGTGATCTTCACGATGACATGGTGCGCAACGATGAGGCGTATGCGCACGAATACGCTGCTCTGGCAGAAGAATTCTCCCTGGCAAAGGAGGTCATCCAGGCTCGCCGGCTGGCCAATCTGACCCAGCAGGAGCTGGCGGAGAAGATGAACACGACACAGGCGGTCATCGCCCGAATGGAGGGCGGCAGCCTTCCCTCAGTGCGCACGCTGGAGCGTCTGGCGGCCGCTACCGGAACGCAGCTCAGGGTGAGCTTTGAAAGCGTCGTGAAGTGAGGTGCCGATGAGGCACGGTGATTTCTGCATCGGCAAGGCGTTCACGAGCGACACCGGTCAATGGCGCTGTACCGATATCGGTACTCGCACCATCACCGCGATCAAGATATCGGAGGTCCATGTCGCCCGTCTGGCCGAAGATGGATGCGTGGTTTCGGAGACCGTGAGCACAGATTCGTCTTGGTTCGAGGGACCGCCCTACGCCGTTGCCGAACTCGTTTTCGACGAGGATGACATGGGGGCATGCCGGGCCGCGTGAGGCCCGAAGGTGAACAGTTTCCCATCAAAGTGTTTACTCCCCGCTGTCGCCCGACGCTGGGGGCCGGGGCCGTTTCGGCCGACCCCCTTCTACCCTTGGGCAGCCTGCGGAGCGGCCTGTATAGGGCTTGTCAGCTCGATCGGCGCCCGGTCGGGGAGGCGTGCCGTGATGTGCAGCTCGCCGCCGAGGGCCTCGATGTAGCCGCGCAGCGTGGAGAGGCGCACGTCCTCGCGACGCTCGAACCGGGAGACGTTCTCCTGGGCGATCTCGAGCCGGTCGGCGATCTCGTCCTGGGTCAGGCCGAGCAGCTCGCGCAGCTGGCGCGGGGTGAGTTCCTCGGCGATCAGCTCATCACCACGCATCCGGATCGCCTGGCGTTCGCCGGCGGGCAGCTCGAGGATCTTCTCGGCCATGGTTTTCATTGGGGGTCTCCGTCGTTCAGTCGGGCGAGATGGTCACGGTATCGGTCGTCGGCCTCCCGAGTAGCGCGTCGTCGATCTCCTCGCCCTGGTCACGCAGGTGCGCGACCGCCCGTTCGAGGTACACGGTGTTCCACTGCACGATCGCGGCGGTGACCAGCGTCAGGCCGCTCGCCCGGTACCGCTGCTGCTCGAAGCTCCGGTCACGGATCTCGCCGAGCCGGTTGAAAAACACCGCCCGGGCGAGCGCGTTCCTCGCCTCGCCCTTGTTCAGCCCCGCCTGCACGCGTCGGCGCAGGTCCACGCTCTGCAGCCAGTCGAGGATGAACAGGCTCCGCTCAAGCCGACCGAGCTCTCGAAGCGCCATCGCCAAGCCGTTCTGCCGCGGGTAGCTGCTGATCTTCCGCACCATCAGGGAAGCGGTCACCGAGCCCGTGCGGATCGAGGTCGCCAATCGCAGGATCTCGGCCCAGTGCTCACGGATTCGATCGACCTGGATCGATCCTCCGATCATCGCGCTCAGCTCCGGGTATGCCGCTGCGGCCTGCCCGACGTACAGCCGGGTGTCCTTCAGGTCCCGGATCCGCGGTGCAAACCGGAAGCCGAGCAGGTGCATCAGCGCGAAGACGTGGTCGGTGAACCCGGCGGTGTCGGTGTAGTGAGCGCTGTCCATCCAAAGACGACGTGGTGCCGTCGCGCCAGTGCGCGGCGAAGGGGTTCGCCAGCTGCGTGTTGACGAGCGCCGCCAGAGCTGCCGTGTAGGTCTCGTCGCGCACGTGCCACGCCTGCAGCCACGACAGTCAATCGTAGGTCGCGCCGGGGCTCGAGTCGGCCATCCGGGTCAGCCCGAGGTTGATGCCGTCGGCGAGCACCGTCGAGAGCAGCAGCGTCCGGTCCTTCGCTGGCTCGTCGGTCTTCAGGTGCACGAAGTGGTCGGTGAAGCCTGTCCAGTCGTCGACGTCGGTGAGCAGTTCGGTGATCTTGATCCGCGGCATGAGCCGGGGCACCCGGTCGGTCAGGTGCTGGGCGGTGTCCGGCACGCTCCTGTCGAGCGGCGTCACCTTCAGCCCGGTATCACCAAAGGCGGCGTCCGGCAGCGCGTCGTCGCCTGCGAGCTCGTTCACCGTCGTTAGCTCGTCGTGCAGCAGCGCGAGCCGCGCCTCGAGGTAGCGCTCCGCGTCCACGTCTATCGCCAGCGGCAGCGTCTCGGTGGCGGCCAGCCCGTCGAAGGCCGCCTTCGGGATCAGGTAGTCGTCGAAGTTCCGGAACTGACGCGAGCCCTCGACCCAGATGTCCCCCGAGCGCAGCGCGTTCTTGCAGTTCCGCGAGCACGCAGATCTCGTAGCCGCGTCGATCGATGCCCTTGTCGGTGAACACGACGGGCTTCCAGCGCGTGCGGACGAAGCCCGTCGGTGCGTCCTTCGGCACGGTGCGCGCGCCGGCCTCGTTCATGCGCCGGAGGGTGTCGATGGCGGCAAGCGACGAAGGCGTCCCACGCGATCACGCTCTCGATCGCGGCGTAGGCATCTCCGCCGGCTTCACGCGCGTCGACGAGGGCCCGTCCGACAGAGGCGTACAGGCGCACCTTGTCGTTGTGATGGCGCGGCCCTGATCCTGAAACCGGGCGCGGTGCTTGTTCAACGCGGTGGCGAAGAGCCGGATCATGATCCGGTCGTGCAGGTCGATGACCTCGTCGGTGACGGTCGCGCGCCCTTCGAGCGCGATCGCGGCAAGCGTCGCGTGGCGTCGCTCGCGCTCGAAGTCGGCGAGATCCGCGGGTCGCATCTGCGCGCCTTCCCGCGCGATCCGAAGCAGCCGATCCTGGTGCACGTCCGTTCCGAGCGCCGCGGGCAGCTCGAGGCGCCGGTAGTGCTCGAGCCGTTCGAGATGCTCAAGCGAGGCATCGGCGGCTCCTTGCTCATGATGGCCCGTCGGGAGCGACGGACGCGTTGCGTGCCGCGACCGCGGGATCAGGCCGGGGCTGGGAACTCCGACCCGTTGTCGCCGGCCTCGTCGTCGACGCGTGCGCCATCGCCACCGCGCGCCTCGACCGGCTCGCGCGCCCGGAGCATGGTCCGCCCCGGGTGGTCGTCGAAGCGGGCCTCGTCCTGGACGTAGGCCATTACCGTACGGACGTCCCGGTGGCGGCACTGCGCAGCCATCCAGAAGACGTCGCTGCCGTTCCTGGCCGCCGGGGTCAGGAATCCATGCCGCAAGCTGTGACCGGAGAGCTCGCTCGGGTATGGCCTGGCCCGAGCCCGCCTGGTCGGTCTTGGAGTGGCGCACGGTCACCAGCAGGTCCTCGTCGCGCCGGTCCAGATCGGAGTCGGTACCGTGCAGCACCAACCAGCGCGAGTGCAGGTCGGCAGCCTCCCGTCGGTGCCAAAGCGTCACGACGTTCGCTCGAAGCGCCACTCCGCGTGCAACAAGGATCCGTCGGGTTCGAGAAACACGGTCTCTCCCAGGCCCCTGCCGTAGCCCTGCAGAATCGCCTCGGCATCATCAACGACCTCCAGCGTCAACTGCCGCGTCTCCAACGGTGTCTTCACCGTCAACTGGTAGAGACCCTGCGCGTACGCCAGCGTCACACCGTCGACCTGGACGAAGGGGCTGTCCGATGCGGCCGGGTTGACGAGCTCGTAGTCGCCGAGCGCGGCATCCCAGGCGGGTCGTCGCGCCTGCGCATCGATCCCGGTGGCGATCAGCTCCACGCGGCCGCCCGGCCCGACCACGAAGATCATCTTCTCGTCCGACGCTTCGCGGGCGAAGAACGACAGGTCACCCATGCCGGGTGGCGTGACCGGTATGAACCCCAGCAGGAGCGCGCTCACCGCGTGGCCCCCTTCGGCGGAGCCCGTCAGCTTCATGGTCGTGCCCTCCACCCGGACGTCGTAGCCGTCCTCGGTCTCGCTGATGTCGAGCGGGCCGAACCCCGATGCGTACAGGCCGTCGAAGCCGATCTCGCTGCCAGGCAGGGGCGTCGCGGGCTTGTCGATGGCGGGAACGGCATCGAGCGACCGACCCGTCTTCACCGCGTGCGCCACGCGCAGGATCTCGTCGGTGATGTCTTCCAGACCGCCTGCCAAGCTCGGGCTGTTCGCCAGCAGCACCACGCCCAGCCTCAGCTCGGGGACGATGAACACCGAGGCGCTGTGCGCCAGGGTCTGGCCGTTGTGACCGACGGTGGCGTACTTGCCATCGAGGAAGCCGGTGAAGGTGAACCAGCCGATGCCGTTGTACCCGTCCACGTCGTGGACGGAGCCGGTCGTCCGCACGGAGAGCATCTCTTGCATCGTCTCCGGTGCGAAAAGCCGCGAGCCGTACGCTCCGTCCGCGTTGACGAGCTTGACCAGGTTGGCGAGATCGCCCGCGGTCGTAACCAGCCCTCCGGCGGGCAGGTCCCGCAGCCCAAGCTGCTCTACCTCGCGGCCCTTTCGGTAGCTCCTGGCGACGTCCTCGCCGGTGGCATCGAACCGGAAGTTCGAGCGGTCCATGTCCAGCGGGCGCAGCAGCGCCGTCTCGACGTACTCGGTGAACGGCACGCCGCTGGCGTTCTCGATCCCGTGGCCCGCGACCGAGTAGCCCGCATTAAAGTAGGCGAACACCGTGTCCGGCGGGTAGGCGGCATAGTAGCGGTTCAACCGCGTGGCCACCGTTGTGAAGGAGTCCGGCTCCTGCGCCCACAGGCCGTCCTGGATCGCGCTCGGAACGCCCGCGCGGTGGGACAGGAGGGTGCGCAGCGTGATGCCGTCGATCGAGCCGAACCGGGTCTTCAGGTCGAACTCCGGCACGTGGTCCGTGATCGGGGCATCGAGATCGACCACGCCGTTCTCGGCGAGCTTCATCGCCGCCATGGCGGTGAAGAGCTTCGACACCGATCCCGCCCGGTACACGGTCGAGGCGGTGGCCCTCTTCCCGACGGACTCGTCGGCGAAGCCGAACCCCTCGCTCCACACCACGCGCTGGTCATCCACGAGCGCGACGCTCATCCCGGTGAAGTCGTGCTTCTTCATGCGGGCCGGGATGTACGCCTCCAAGTACTCGATGGCCGTCGAGTAGCCTTCTTCCACCAGACGCTCGGTGGACGGCGCCTTCGGCGCGGAGCCGCACGCCGACACCAGCAGGGTGGGAAGGACGAGGATCGAAATCAGTCTTCGCTTCATGGCCGGGGTATCGGGTGAAATGGTGTGGAGTGGTTGCGGACGGGAGTACCCCTTCAGCCTGTTCTCGACCCGCCCTCCTGCATGCAGCCGACTTGGAGTGCACGAAGGGGGGCTGGCGGCTGGCGGCTGGCGGCTGGCGCGCGCCACGAGATCGGCGGGAACCGCTGCACGGTCACGCCGACGCGGTGCGCGTTCGTTGACATGCGGATCAGCCACTCGTTGAAGGGGAAATGGCCCGGGACGGGCACCTACGTCGGCTCGTAGGAGAACACCGCACCGATCTCGACCTCGAAGACCGCGGCGATCCTGAACGCGAGCTCCAGGGTCGGGGAGTACTTCGCGTTCTCGACCGCCATGATCGTGTGCCGGGTCACGCCCACCCGGCCCGCCAGGTCCTTCTGGGTCATCTCCCCGCGCTCGAAGCGCAGCCTTCGGATCTCGTTCGCTATCGGGAGCTTCTTCAACTCAGGCCCCTTGGGCGTAGAGATACAGCTTGGTGGCGAGCTCCGCGACGACCGACAGGAGGAAGCCGAGCACAAGGACATTGAACGCCCAGAATGCGCCCCAACCCAGGGCCAGCGCACCGACGGAGGCGAACACGCCGGTGCACAGCACGAGGTGGGAGTGGTGCAGGGACCGGTACAGGATCTGCCGGTCGCGCTCGTCGACCACGAAGTCGCCCGCGGTGCGCTTGAAGAGCTTGACGCCGAGCAGGGCCGCGCCGAGCACCACGGCGATCTCGAAGGCGTAGCCGAACACGATCAGCGAGAAGATCGCTCGCCCGATCCGCACCAGATCGTCCGGACCGGTGAAGTGGGCGACTCCCAGCACGCCGAACACCCACCAAGCGTACACCGAGAAGATCACAATGGCGGTGAAGACATACAGGTAGGTGCTCTTGAGCTGTGCGTTCATGCGGGACTCTCTTCAGCTATACGGTGCAGGTATCGAAGAGTACAATATACTCGACTCAAGGTATAAAATTGTCTACCTTGCTCGAGAAGGCCGGATCTTGAACCGGTCGGTACGATCGCCGTTCGCGCCGCCCGGTTGCGAGTTCGCGTTCATCGCGGCACCGCCACCCCAAACGAGCCGTTTTCGCCCGTACACATCGATCTCGGCTGCAGACCACCGCGGTCACGATTCTCGTGCTGCTGAACCGGCTGGCCGAGGCCGGCATCTTGCTGGGCAGCCGGAACCCGTTCCTGCGCCACCGTCGGCGCAAGTGAGAGGCGGGCTGCAGAGCGATCCGACCCACCGCGTGGAGGATCCGATGGGGCGACGCCACTGCTGATGGTCGCGATCTGGAATGCGACCGACGGGCTTAGCGTGTGATTTTCCCCCAATTCTCCAGTCGCACCGAATCGACAGGCCTCTCTGAAATAGCTAGCGGGAAGGCGTGTTATCACTAGTAACTCTGCATCGGAGCGTTGGGCGGATTTTTCCGTAGCGTACCGTACGTTATGTTACGTTACGGATTAGGCGAATTTCGGGATTGAACGTGGGACGACGGGGGCTTTCCTTCGAGCAGGTGCTGAGCGCACACGATGCGCTGGTGACCGCCGGCTTCGCGCCGTCGGTGCGCAACCTGCGCGAGCGGCTCGGCAACACCGGCAGCCTCACCACGATCGCCGAACACCTGCGCCGCATCCAGACACAGCTCACCGAGACCCCCGGCCCTGCCCTGCCCGATCCGATGGTGAGCATGCTGCTCAAGGGAGCGTCGTCGTATTGGCGGGAGTTGGCGGAGGCTGCCGATGCCTCGGTCGAGCTCGTTCGCCAGGAAGCGGCTGCCGAGGTATCGGTGGCGCATGGCGAGCGAGACGCCGCCTACGATCTCGCCGCACGGTCGGCGGATGAGCTGGGCGCCGCCCACGCCGCCCTTCATCGTCAAGAAGTGCAAGCCCGCGACGACGTTGCCGAGCTTCAACGGCTGACGGGCGAGCGGGACGCAGCCGATGTGGCCAGCGCCTCAGCACAGGCGAGCGCCGATCTACAGCGGGCCGAGCGACAAGCCTGCGAACGCGAGCTGGCGAGCTTGGGCGATACGCTCGCAGCCGAGCGCGCCGATGCCCGAACACATCAGCGCGAACTGCTGGCACGTGCGAATCGTCTGGAAACCGCGCTCGAAGCTGCGCGAGTGCGCCACGAGACCCTGCAGCAATCGCTGACCATTCAGTTGGACGAACGTAACGTGGCCTTGTCGACTCAGCAAACCGCACGGGCGCTGAGCGAGGAGCGGGCCGAGCATCTCGAAAGCCGGATCGCGTCCAGCGACAGCGATCTTGCGCAAGCGCATCGGCAGTTGTCGACGCTGCGCGCTCGCCTGGCCGAGCTGATCGCGGAGCGCGATGCGCTAGCGACGGAGCGCGATACGCTGACAACCCAGAACCGGGTGACCGAGCGCCGGGCGCTCGATCACGAGGCGCACGCGAATGCCCTGCTCGAACGGCTGGCCGACGATGCCCGCCCGGATCGGGTGCTGGCCTTGCTCGAATCGCTGAATGCCAGGCTGACCGATCGTGAAGATGTCGCCGTTGCCGAAGCGGGGCGAAAACCGCCCGGCTGAGCGCTCCGCCCGGGCATCGAGCACAAGGCGGTGCGGCCTGGTTTTCGTCAGCGCCGAGACGCACGACCGGCAACGACCCCTTGCGGGCCGCTGCCCTTGATGGCGCAACGCCCGATCGGAAGACGCCGCTCAGACGGTCGTCGCGCGAGCGGCGTTGATGTCGGCCAGCAGCCCGAGCACGATCTGCGCCGACACCGGCTTGGTCAGGTGATGCTCGAAACCGGCGTCATGACTGCGCTCGCGATCCCTGTCCATGCCCCAGCCGGTCAGCGCGATGAGCGTCAACGCGTTCCGGTAGTCGCGCGATCCGAGCTCGAGCGCGACCTGATAGCCGGTGATGTCGGGCAGCCCGATGTCGAGAAACACGACCGCGGGGCGCATCTCGTCGCTCGCTTCGATCGCGGTGCGCCCGGAGTAGACCGCTCGTGTCTCATGGCCGTCTAGCGTCAAGATCTTAGCTAGGGTATCGGCCGCGTCGCGATTGTCATCGACGATCAGGATTCGCGTCGGGGGGGCCGGTTCCGACGAGCGAAGCGAGCCCCTGGCGGGCATCGTACCGGGCGGCGATGGCGCAACGTGCGGTACGTGAACCTCGAACTGGCTGCCGAGGCCACGTCCGGGGCTCTTCGCCTTCAGCCGACCGCCGTGCAGCTCCACGATGCGCTGGGCGAGGGTAAGGCCGATGCCGAGCCCGCCGTGCTCTCTCGGGGCATTGCCGCGAATCTGGGTGAACATCTCGAAGGCCCGCACCAGCTCCTCCTCGCTCATGCCGTCACCGTCATCGCCAACGGCGACATGCAAGCCCGCCTTGTCAACCGAGGCCCACACCTCGAGATGCCCGTTCGGGGGGGTATAGCGCACGGCGTTGTTCAACAGGTTTGTCAGCACCTGGGTCAGACGCACGGCATCGACCTCGACCTGGTCGTTCTGCGGCGGCACGTCGACAGCGAGCTGGTGGCCCTTGTCCTCGAGCATCGGTCGGCAAGCGGCGACCGCATCGTCGACGATTTCGGCCAGCGACGTCGGGGTGCGCTGCAGCTCGATCTTGTCCTGGGAGATGCGCGAAAGATCGAGCAGGTCGTCGACCAGGCGCGAGAGCTGGCCGACCTGGCGCGACATCATCGTGTGCAACCGAGCGGCGCCCGCCGGCATGCCCTCGATCGTCTCGACGAGATCGAGCCCGTTCCTGATCGGGGCGAGCGGATTTCTCAGCTCGTGGGCAAGGGTTGCCAGAAACTCGGTCTTGCGCCGGTCGGCTTCGGACAGCTCGGCGGCCATCTGCAACGCCCGCTGCTGGGCGGCGTGCTGCAGGGTGACATCCCGGAAAAGGCAAGCGACCTGGCGAGCGTCTACCGTCCCGATCCGGCTGAGGGACACCTCGTACACTCTGCCGAGCGAGGGCGCTTCGTCGGTGAACCGCGACGGCTGTCCGGTGCGCCAGACCCGGGCGAAGTGATCGAACCAGTGCTGCTCCAGTCCCGGGAAGGCGACGTCGGAGGTCAGGCCCTCGACATTCGGGTGGCCGCTGTGGCGCTCGAATGCACGGTTCGCGTGCACATAGCGTACGCGCCTGACGACGCCGTCGGCGTCCGGATCGAGGATCTCGATGACGCACAACGCGTCCTCCATCGCCTCGAACAATCGATCGAGTGGGCCGGTTTCACTCACGCCGGAGCTAACCCTTGAACGAGACAACGAACGACTGGCCACGCCGAGACATGGCATATCTGCATGCTCTGGCTTCCCAAAAGCTACCGATCCTTCAACCGCAACGTACCAAGCGGAGGCTATCACTCCGAGGGAGGCACCCGAAAGTGTGAGATCACGTCGTATCGCGCCTAAGACCATGGACGACGGCGCACCGCGGCGAGCTTTGCCGAGTCTGTTCGGCATCATCGGTCCTTCGCTGATCGAGGCGAGGACGAACATCACGCTCCCCTTGAGGCGATCGAGGCGCTGCTGCCGTGAACGTGCTTGTTCCGCTCTAGCGCCCCACGGCGCAGACTGCCCGCTGGCCCCTAGCTCCACCCACCACCATGACCGAGCGTTACCTGCTGCACGCCTCCGAAATCGACGCCCTGCCCGGCACCGCGAAGACCCACTTCCTGAACGACAACGCCCGGCGCATCAACAAGTCCCTGGGGGATCTGGTCGGTCTGAGCGGGCTGGGCGTGCATCTGATCGAGGTGCAGCCTGGCTGCGAGTCCACCGAGTTTCACGTGCACCATCATGAGGACGAGTGCACCTACGTCCTCTCGGGTACCGGTGTGGTCACGCTCGGGCAGGAAGAGCACGCGATCGGTGCGGGGGATTTCATCGGCTATCGTGCCGGTGGTCTGCCTCACACCATGCGTGCCACCGGCCAGGCCCCGTTGCGCTGCCTGGTGATCGGGGAGCGGCTGCGGCATGACGTGGCGGACTACCCCCGGCTCGGCAAGCGCATCTACCGCCAGGCGGGCCTGCCCTGGAACCTGGTCGATCACGATGCCATCCAGGAACCCACGGGCGGCGCCAAGTAGCTACGACAACAGCGCCACCAGCGCCGCGCGCGCCTGCGCGATGCCGGCCTCGTCCCGCCGGTAGAAGGTCCATTGCGCGATGTGCGTGGGCGTGACGAGCCCGGCCGCGCAAAGCACCTTCATGTGAACCGAGGCTGAAGGCTGGGCGATGCCGAGCTTGTCGGCGATGAATCCGACGCACACCCCGTCGCCGACCAAGTCGCCGGTGTGCTGTGGCGGAAAGTGCGTCACCGGATCCTTGAGCCACTCGAGCACTTGACGGCGCCGCTCGCTGGACAGCGCCTTGAGGGTATCATTCATCGTCATACATCTATATAGTTAATACGCTATTTAGGCGATCTCCGTCCATCACTCCGAACTTGCCATGCCTGCGCTTCCGCATCGCTTCGACTACGCCGGAGACGCCATCGCCTGGGGGTGCATCGGCGACGGTCCTCCCTTGGTATTGGTGCACGGTACGCCATTCTCCTCCCAGGTCTGGCGGCGCATCGCGCCGCAACTGGCACGCCGTCGCACGGTGTACTTCTTCGATCTGCTCGGCTACGGGCAGTCGGCGATGAGGCCCGACCAGGACGTCTCGCTGAATGTGCAGAACGGCTTGCTCGCCGCGCTGTTCGATCACTGGTCGCTGTCGCGACCCGAGATCCTGGCCCACGATTTCGGCGGTGCCGCCGTGATGCGCGCCTGGCACCTCAAAGGGCTGCGCTACGCGCGCCTGACGATCTTCGATGCGGTGGTGGTCAGACCCTGGGGTTCCCCGTTCGTGGCCCATGCCCGACGGCATGAAGCCGCCTTCGCCGGCCTGCCCGCCTACCTGCACGAGGCGCTGCTGCGCGCCTACCTGCAGATGGCCGCCCACCACGCCTTGTCGCCGCAGGCGCTCGAGCTCTACCTGACACCCTGGATCGGTGAAGTCGGCCAGCCTGCCTTCTACCGACAGATCGCGGAGATGGACGAGGCGCAGACCGACGAGGTGCAGCACCGCTACGGCCCGATGCGGGCAACTGGAGAATTCGGACGAAAATGGGCGCTAAGGATCGGCTGACTCTCGTAAGGCCCTGTATTCACCGGCTTTCAGCCGCTGCTCCGACTCGCGCGGTGGCGCTGTTGCTCGTACCTCCGGTCGCGGATCTCGCCGAGGCGGTTGAAGAAGACGGCGCGCGCAAGCGCGTTCCGGGTCTCACCCTTGTTGAGCTCGCTCTGCACGCGGTGGCGGAGATCGACGTTCTGGAGCCAGTCGAGGACGAACAGACTCCGCTCGATCCGCCCGAGCTCACGGAGCGCGACGGTTAGTCCGTTCTGCCGCGGGTAGCTCGCGAGTTTCCGCACCATCAAGGAGGCGGTCACCGACCCTTGCCGGATCGAGGTGGCCAGGCGCAGGATCTCGTCCCAGTGCGTGCGGATCTGGCGGACGTTGATCGTGCCGCCGATCATCGCGCGAAGCTCGGGATAGCGGGAAACGTGCTTGGGCACGTACAGCCGCGTGTCGCCGAAGTTCCGCAGGCGCGGGGCGAAGCGGAACCCGAGCAGGTGCATCAGCGCGAACACGTGATCGGTAAACCCGGCCGTGTCGGTGGAATGCTCGGCGATCTCGAGCTCGGAGTCGTGGTATAGGAGGCCATCGAGCACGAACGTCGACTCGCGGATGCCGACGTTGACCAGCTGCGTGCTGAACGGGGTGTACTGGTCGGAGACGTGGGTGTAGATCAACCGCCCCGGAGCGGACCCGTAGCGCGGATTGACCTGACCGGTGCCTTCGGCGCGATGGGCGGTCGGAAAGCGCTGCCCGTCTGAGGACGACGACGTGCCGTCTCCCCAGTGACGGGGAAACGGAGTGGCGAGCTGGGCGTTGACCAGTTCCGCAAGCGCCGCGTCGTAGGTCTCATCGCCGACGTGCCAGGCCGAGAGCCACAGCAGCTGATCGTAGCTCGCGCCTGGGCTCGATTCGGCCATCCGCGTCAGCCCGAGGTTGATACCGTTCGCGAGCACGATCGACAGAAGCCGCGTGCGGTTCTCAGCCGGCTCCCCGGTCTTCGTGTGCACGAAGAAGCCGCCGACGCCAACGACGACGGCCGGGTCGACGTGTGGGAATTCCGCTCGCAGCGTGCCGGCTGGCGCTGATCCGTTCGCCGCGACCCGGACGACACGCTGCGTTTGCGGGCGCGCTCGTCGGTGCGCTCAGCCTTCCGGGCACCGCCTCGCCCTGGCAGCCGTCGGCACCGGGTATAGGAATGATAAAGGGCCTTCTGCCCCGGATTCGAAGCACCGTGGTGGCACGGTGGAGCGCAGTTGGGCGCCGAAGGGAGCGGCTGGGACACGCCCCGAGGCGCAGAGGGCGGTGCGCAGCGCTCGATGAAGGCGCGACGTTCGGGCCGAACGCTCCCGATGGGCACCGGCCTCGCTCGGCAGCGGCTGCGCAGGCACGGGCTCAAGCCGAGGCGGC
>Ga0209303_1000286_pt1 | contig 43014 bp, 37 predicted proteins | sample SidtaG_3_FD_187449 | JGI IMG/M metagenome (GOLD analysis project Ga0209303, IMG submission 187449) | Marine algal microbial communities from Sidmouth, United Kingdom - Sidmouth_Asex1 metaG (SPAdes) (version 2) | ecosystem: Host-associated > Algae > Red algae > Unclassified | place: Sidmouth...
CCGAGTGCGCCCACACGCCTGCGTTGCCCCTCCTCGACGCACCCCGGTGCGCCTTCGTCACGGCGCCTTGCCGTGCGGGCGCACTCGGGCTCTGAGCGTCACCTTATTTCCCGAACGGGCCACTAGTCGAGCAGGGCCACGATCGGCATGCATACTCCGGCCCCTGCGTCATCGGCGCATCGATCTTGCCGATGTCCCGATCGGCAAGCGCAACGGGCGCGGTGCTGAACGATGCGACGATCCGTTGAAGAAGTGCTTCCCCCGCGGCAGCTGCTGTTGATCGGCGCCGGCGTGCAGAACACCGCTCGGCTACGCGCCAAGACCCAGGGTTCGGGAATCGCCTTGATCGATCGGCCCCGCGCGCCGTCCGATCCGCAAGCGCCGGATGCGGCATTGGTGTGCCTCGACGATGAGGATGCGTGGCGATCGCATGTCCAGGAAATTCCTGCGATGGCCGATTCGCTGCCGGTGATCGCCTGGTGCAGTGCGCTCGTTCCCAGGCGTGCCCTCCAGGCATTTCGCCGCGGGGCGCGCGAATGGCTGATCGATGAGGACAGTGGACCGCACACGCTGCGCGCCACGGTCGAACGGGTCATCGAGGGCCACCGCGCCGGGCGGGAACAGCGAGACTCCTCGGTGTACTTCCGGGCCATCCTCGATCAGCAGCAGGATCCGATCTGCCGATTCGGTCCCGACGGCGCGTTGGTGTTCGCAAACGATGCCTACTGCCGGCGGTTCGGCGCGCCTAACGATCAGGCGTGCTTCTTCGATGACCTGCCGGCCGACGAGCGCACGCGGGTGGTCGCTCGATTGGACAGCCTGTCGGTCGAGGCGCCGTCGTTCTCCTACCAGATGTACGAGCCGGGCGAGGCCACACCCGCCTGCGAGACCTGGACCTTCGTGGCGATGTTCGATGCCTCGGGAGAGGTGGTCGAGTACCAGGCCACCGTTCGGGACATCAGCCAGCTTCACGCGGCGATCTCGGAAGTCCACGCGCAGCGCGAGAGCTACCGGGCCCTATACGAGAACGCCCCGGTGATGATGTACGTGGTGGATGCGCACCGGCGTCTGCAAAGCGTGAATCGGTGCTGGGAGGAGACCCTCGGTGTCGATGAGGCCGACGCCATCGGTCGCCATTCGGACAACTTCATCGATCCGGCATCTCGCGCCGAGGCGGCCGCCAACCTGCAGGCCTTGCTGCAAAGCGGTCAGATCAGGGATGTCTGCATCACGTTCCGGCATCGCGATGGTCGGCGCGTGGATGTGCAGTTCACCGCCACGGCGTTGACCGATGCGGCGGGGCAACTGACGAGCATCATCGTGGTCGGCGCCGAGATCACCGAGCGCTTGCGTACCACCGAGGCGCTGCAGAACGAGAAGGACCGACTGCGCACCACACTGGCCTCGATCGCCGATGCGGTCATCACCACCGACCCCCAGGGTTGCATCGATTCGATCAACGCCGTGGCCCAGCGCCTGTGCGAATGCCCGGCGACTCATGCGATCGGGAAGCCGTTGCACGAGGTGTTCATGCCGCTGGAATCGGTGACCAGGCAGCCGGAACTGGACCTGCTGATGCCGCGCGAGGCGCTGTCGGAGCCGGTGGTCGCCTGGCTGCAGACACACCGCGGCCAGGCGCGCGCCGTGGAGTTCACGGTAGCGCCGATCCGTCACGATGGCGGCGACGCTCGCGGCAGCGTGCTGGTGTTCAGGGACACCACCCAGGCGCACGAGCTGTCCCAGCGCATGCACTATCAGGCACATCATGATCCGTTGACCGGGCTGTTGAATCGGCGTGCCTTCGAGAACCGGCTGGAGCGGGTGCTCGGCGCTGCCGACCCGTCGAGCACTCACGTGTTGTGCTACCTGGACCTGGATAGATTCAAGCACATCAACGACTCGTGCGGACACGCGGTGGGCGATCGCGCGCTTTGCGAGCTGAGCGACGTGCTGCGGGCTCACCTGCGCGAACGCGACATGTTGGCCCGCTTGGGCGGTGACGAATTCGCGATCGTGCTCGAGCACTGTCCCATCGGCATGGCCAGTGAACTGGCCGAGCGCATCCGGGCCGACGTGGCGGCCTATCGGCTGCACGAGGGCGGTCTGACCTTCTCGCTGGGTGTCAGCATCGGCATGGTGGCGCTGAAGCCGCCCCTGGATGCCGCCGGTGCGGTTCGGGCTGCGGACAGCGCGTGCTACGCGGCCAAGGAGGCCGGCCGCGATCGGATGCACCTGGTGGAGTGATCCGATCTTGCGCGCACGGACGCTTGCGCGCCTGATCCGGCCACCGCCCGATCAGGCGCGAGTGAGCGCCGGTGTCCGATCGCCACTGAGCAGATAGGCGTTGACCTGCTCGCTCGGCATCGGTCGGGCGATCAGGAAACCCTGCAACTCGTCGCATTCCAGCTCGGTCAGCAGCTTCGCCTGGGCACGGGTCTCGACCCCTTCGGCCACTACCCTCATTCCCAGGCTGCGGCCCATCGCGATGGCGGCGGTGACGATGCCGATCGAGCCGGTGTCACCCTCATCGATGCCGCACACGAAAGATCGATCGATCTTCATCTTGTCGAACCCGAACCGCTGCAGGTAGCCGAGCGAAGAGTAGCCCGTGCCGAAATCGTCCATCGCGATCTTGACGCCGAGCACTCGTATCGCATCGATCACCTGCAGCGTGCGAGCGTCGTCATTGAGCAGCACCGACTCGGTGATCTCCAACTCCAGTCGGTGACCGGGCAGCCCGCTGTCGTGCAGGGCCTGACTCACGGTGGCCGCCAGATCCCCGCGGGTGAACTGCACCGGCGACAGGTTCACCGCGACGCGCATGTCGCGCGACCAGGCGGTGGCATCTCGACAGGCCCGGCGTAACACGTGGGCGCCGATCGAGACGATCAGACCCGAGCTCTCGGCGATCGGGATGAAGGTGTGCGGCTCGACCTCGCCCAATTCGGGGTCGTTCCAGCGAAGCAGCGCCTCCATGCACACGGTCGTGCGTTCGCCACTGCTGACCAAGGGTTGGTAGCTCAGCCGCAGTCCGCCTTCGTCCAGGGCGTGACGCAGTCGGGTCTCCAGACGACGATGACGGATCATCTCGGCATGCAGCGAGGGTTCGAACAGCACGGTCTGACCCTTGCCATCGGCCTTGGCGCGGCCCATCGCCGCCTCGGCCTGGCGCAGCAGCGTGTCCGCATCCGAACCGTCGGCTGGCCCGGATGCCACCCCGATCGATGCCGCGATGGGAATCGTCAGCGATTCCATCGGCTGCGGCAGAGCCAGACGCTCGTGCAGGTCGGCCGCGAAGGACCAGGCGTCACCATGCCGGCGCGCATCGAGCATCACCGCGAAATCGTCACCGCCCAGGCGGGCGACGATGCCGGCCTGGCCGGCGGCCTGGGCGATGCGGGACGCCACGGTGTTCAGGAAGAGATCGCCGATGGCACGTCCGTGGACATCGTTCAGGCGCTTGAAATTGTCCAGGTTGAGCGTCAGCACATCGATCGTGTTGCCGTTCTCCAGCACGTTGTCCAGCCGGGCATCCACCAACTCGCAGAAGTGTCGCCGGTTCGGCAACGACGTCAGGGCATCGTGGCGCGCCTGATGCGACAACTGTCGGGACCAATGGTGATCCATGAAGGTGATCGCACCACCGAGCAGCAGGATCTTCATCGCCATCAAGGCGACGATGACCGCGAACACGTTGCGCGGAACCCCCGCACTCGCACGGACCATGTCGGGTTGTGGCAACACGCTGGTGGCATGGGTGCTCAGCAGATGCAGCGCCAGCGCCATCAGCAGCAGCACGATGGTGGCCGCCTGACGGGCCAGGGTGCGCGTGCGATCGAGCAACAATGCGATGGCCAGAACACCGAGCCCGAGCGCGACGAGCACGGAGATCCCGACCATGCCCGGTTCGTGCACCAGCGTGCCGCCGCCACGCAATGCGTAGAGCCCGAGGTAGTGCATCGCCACGGCGCCCCCACCGACCAGCAGCCCCCCCAGCAGGCGAGGGCCGATGCGATCCCGATACCGCACCGCGATGATGGTGCCGGCGCCGATCACCAGCAATCCGAGCGCCAGGGATGACAACGCAGCGTCCAGGGCGTACGCGGCGTCCGCCAGACGCGTGCTGGCCAGCAGCCCGATGAAATGCGTCGACCACAGCGACAGGCCGACGGCTGCACCCAGCAGGGCGGGCCAGGGACCCAGGCGAGGACGCATGGTCGCCTTGTCCACCAGCGCCAGACAGGACAGGAAGCCGACCGCGCCCACCATCAGTGCAAGCCCGGCAAGCGGAAGATCGTAGAGTTGCATCGGTCGGTTGATCACACGAAGCCTGTGCCTCTTGCGTACCGGTGAGAATCAACGTCATCTACTTGACACGAACGACGCTAGAATCGCCGCGTCAGCCGGTGCTCGGGGCAAGCGCCCGAGCACCGCAGGCAAGCTACCCGCGATATCGCGAAATTGCCACCCCCGTTCCAACGGAGGCATGCGAATCGTATCCACCACCCGGTGGGGGTACGCATCAGGCGCCTCTTTCGATGCATGACATCTGTCACCCGCGGGCGCATCCCCCCCCCCCCCAACGGGCGATCGCGGCCCGCGATGCGGAACGCGATCCTGCTCCTCTCGGGTAGCATGCCGGGGCCCGAGCGCCAGGCGCCTGTGATGCGCCGCATCAGCCACCCGGAGAGCACGCCCATGACCATCGATGCTGTCGTGTTCGATGCCTATGGCACGTTGTACGACATCCAGTCGGTGGCCACCGCCACCCGGAAGGCCTACCCGCATCATGCCGAGCTGATCACCCAGGTGTGGCGGCTCAAGCAATTGGAATACACCTGGCTACGTTCGGCGATGCCAGCCTATCGCTCGTTCAGGCAGGTCTCGGAGGAATCGCTGGCGTACACGCTAGCGGCGATCGGTCTGCCACCGGACGATGACAGGCTTGCGTTCATCATGGACAAGTACCTGCACCTGGATCCCTATCCCGAGACCCTGGGTGCCCTGGATGCGTTGCACGGGCTGCCGCGGGCGATCCTGTCCAACGGCAATCCCGACATGCTGGAGCCGCTGGTCGAGAATACCGGGCTAAGGCCGCACCTGGAGGCCATCATCTCGGTGGATGCCGTCGGCGTGTTCAAGCCGGATCCACGCGCCTACGATCTGGTGCGCGCAACGCTTCGCGTCGAACCTGCACAGGTGCTGTTCGTGTCGTCGAACTCCTTCGACGCCTGCGCGGCCAAGCATTACGGGTTCCAGGTCGCCTGGATCGAACGCGTTCCGGCAGCGGCACTGCACGCGGAAGTGGCCAGCGAGCCCTCGCCCGGGCCGTTGACCGTGTTCAAGTTGTTGCGCATGCGCCAGGAGCGTCTGGGTGTCGAGGTCGATCACCGGCTGAGCTCGTTGAACGAGCTGGCACAGGTGCTCGCGAACGCGAACGGCTCTGTTTGACGGATGCGTACGCGCCCAGCGAGCCTGCCAGCCCCGCGAGCAAGGCGCTGTGGCGAAGGTCGCCGTGATCACTCCCAAGGCCTTGGCCACCCCGGGTGAGGCAGCGGTGACGACGGCCGGTGGTCAGGGAACGGCAGGCTACGTCAGGCAGTGCTCGAGGACCTCGACCGGATGCAACGCCTGGCGGGCGGTGCCGTCCGCGATCTGTTCCCGGCAGCTGAAGCCGTTGGCCACCAGCGCGGCATTCTTGTCGGCGGCGTCGATGGCCGGTGCCAGCCGACGAGCGAACAGCGCCTGACCGATCGGGCGTGTCGCCCGGCGCATTCCATAGGTGCCGGCCATGCCGCAGCAGCCGCTCTCCGGTTCGACGAGCTGCTCGAAGCAGCGCTGCATCCAGATCCGTTCGCTCGACGGGCCAGGCAGGGATTTCTCGTGACAATGCAGGTGCAGCACCCCGTTCGGCAGACGGCGCCGCACCGCGACCGACGTGGTGTCCAGCCAGGCGGTCAGTGTCATCGTGCGGCGCGCCAGATCGGCTGCTCGAGGGTCGTGTGGAAACAGCCGCAGCAACTCGTCGCGAAAGACCGACAGGCAGGAGGGCTCCAGCACGATGACCGCCGCCGGGTCCGGCAGGTGGGGGTGGAAGCTGTCCAGGATGGTGCTCAACCGCTTGCGCGCCTGATCCAGCAAGCCGTATTCGTACAGGGGCCGCCCGCAGCAGAAAGCGGTACGGGCGATTCGTACATCGACGCCGCAGGCGTGCAGCGTGCGCACCGCGCTGCGCAGCAGGTCGGGGCGATAGTGCGCATTGACGCTGTCGGCCCAGAGCACGACCGGTTCGTGTGCCCAGGGCAGTCGTGGTGCCGTCGCGCCGCGCCGATGGCTCAAGTGCACGAATCGTTCGTCGGATTGGTCGGCGTGCCGGTGCGCCCAGCGGTGAAACGATTCATGGGCCAACGGTGGAAGGTTCTTGTCCGGATGCAGCCCCAGCACCCCGGCGGTGAGCGAGCGGCCCATCGGGGTGTTCTGCCAAGCGTTGGCCAGGCGGGCGATCGGTGTTACGCGTGGCAGCCAATCGCCGATGCGTCCGAGCAGATGGTGGTGCAAGGGGCGACGACGATTCGCCCAGTGGCGCGCCATGAACTCCGCCTTCCAGGCGGCGATGTCGACCTGCGTGGGGCACTCGCTCTTGCAGGCCTTGCACGACAGGCAGTGTTCCAGCGACTCGGCCACGTCGGGATCGGACCAGCCCCGGCTCAGCACCTCGCCGCGCACCAGCTCGTGGAGCAGGTGCGCCCGCCCGCGTGTCGAATGACGTTCCTCGCCGGTTGCCTGAAAGCTGGGACACATCGCACCGGTGGCGGCCCGGCATTTTCCCATGCCGATGCAGCGTTCGGTGGTGCGGGCAAAGCCCCCCACGTCGTCGACGAACTGCAAGGTCGTCGCCACCGTTTCGGGCCGGTAGTCGGGGCCGAAGCGCAGGTTCTGGTCCATGCGCATGGGCTCGACCACCTTGCCGGGGTTCATCCGGGCGTCCGGATCCCAGGCGCGCTTGAAGCGCGTGAACGCATCCACCAGCGTGCGCCCGTACATGATCGGCAGGAACTCGGCCTTGGCCTGCCCATCGCCGTGCTCCCCGGACAGCGATCCACCGTAGCGCACCACCAGGGCGGCGATCTCGCTGCTGAATGCACGCCAGTTCGCCACTCCGGTCTCGGTTCGGGTATCGAAGGTGATGCGGGCGTGGATGCAGCCATCGCCGAAGTGTCCGTACAGGCTGGTGGTGTAACCGTGGCGATCGATCAGTGCCTGGAACTCTCGCAGGTAGTCGCCCAGGCGAAGCGGATCGACCGCGGTGTCCTCCCAACCGACGATCGGATCGGGATCCTCGGGCACCAGGCTCATCGAGGTCGCCGATGCGCCCTGTTCGCGAATGCTCCACAGATCGGCGACGGTCTGCGCGGCCTGGATCTCGATGATCGAGCCCACTCGTGCGGAAGAACGCATCGCTTCGGCGAAGTCGTCGCAGCGCGTGCGCAGCGTGGATTCGTCCGGTGCGGCGATCTCGGTCAGAAGCCAGGCGCATCTCTCGGGCAGCAGCGCCACTTCGTCACGCTTCAGGCCGCGATCGATCAGGCCGCCGACGATGTTCCAGTCCAGCCCCTCCATGGCGATCGGTGCGTGCGGAAGGATCTCCGGAACCGAATCGCCGGCGGTGAAGATGTCGGCGAAACCGAGCACGAACAGGCGCTTGTGCACCGGGTTCTCGATCAGCCGCACCCGGGCCCTGAGCACCGACACGCAGGTGCCCTCGGAACCGACCAGCGCGCGGGCGAGGTTGAAGCCGTTCTCGGGCAGCAACTGGTCCAGGTTGAACCCGGACACGCGCCGCTTGATGGCCGGGAAGCGCTGGCGGATCCGTTCGGCGTGTTCGTCGCGCAGTGCCACCAGCTCGCGATAGATCGCGGCGCGCCGGTCGCCGCCGGCCAGGATCTTCGCCAATTCCCGCTCGTCGGTGGGCCCGACCCAGAAGCGTGCGCCGTCGCTGGTCAGCACCTCGAGCTCCAGCACGTTCTCGACCGTCTTGCCGGCCAGCATCGAGCGCGGTCCGCACGAGTTGTTGCCGATCATGCCGCCCAGCGTGCAGCGGCTGTGGGTGGCCGGATCCGGACCGAAGGTCAGGCCATGCGCTTCGGCGGCGGCCTTCAGGGCATCGCAGACCACGCCCGGCTCGACCAGCGCGGTCCGGTTGTCCACGTCGATGTCCAGCACCCGATTCAGGTACCGTGAGCAGTCCACCACCACGGCCTCGTTGACGCATTGGCCGTTCTGCGAGGTACCACCACCGCGCAGCAGCACCGGCAGGCCATGCTCGGCGCACGCTCGCACGATGTCCTCGACCTCATCGACGGTGCGCGGCGTGACCACGCCGATCGGGACCTGCCGGTAGTTCGAGGCATCGTGCGCGTAGAGCGCGCGCGCCGCCTCCGAGAAGTCGCAGGCGCCGGGCAGCAGCGCCTGCAGCTCGCCACGGCATCGGCGGACGGCGTTCCGGTCGATGCCGGCCGCGCTCAGGTGGGCACCGCGTGCACGATCCTGAGCAGCTGCCCCGACAGCGGCTCGAGCACCAGCCGGATCGGCGCCTCCTCCTCGAAGTCCGAGACCACCAGCTCGGCGACCAGATCGACGACCGCACCACTGGCTACCCCCGGCAGTTCCACGGACTCGTCGATCGGTTCGGTGCCGAAGTTCAGCGCGGTGATCTGCGTGCCGCCCTCGTTGGGCAGCTCGTGCACCATGACCAGCAGGCCGGGCGATGGCGTGTCGGGCAGCAGGATCTGGCGGCTGGCAGCGATACCGTAGGCCTCGCGGATGGCCAGCAGGCCCTTCAGCTGGCTGACGAAGGAATCCGGATCCTGCAGCTGGGTGGTGATCGGACCGTACAGCGTGGTGGCGCGGGGGATGCCATCGCCCGAGTGCGTGGCGTCGGGTGCCGCATCGATCAGATCGTAGGCGCCGCGGTTGATCCAGCGCGTATCGCCTTCGTCCATCAGGTGCGCGACCGACTCGGCCGGCAGCGGCAGCGCCCCGACCAGATCCCAGCCGGACAACGCGAACACACCCGGCTGGAACGCGTTGTACATCACCAGCAGCAGATGCGCCTGGCGCACGCGCACGATCTGTTGCTCGTCCAGCGCCGAGACATCCTCGATGCCCAGGGCTGCGGTGATCACGCTGGCGGTGGTGCACGAGACGCCATTGGTCACGAAGCGCAGGTTGTACTCGGCGCGCGGTCCGCTGAGCGCCTCGTACATGGTTTCGCGGATGAAGGTGCGCAACGTGCGCCCCTGCCAGGTCTGCTCGCCGAGCGTGAACACATCGTCCGCGTGCAGGGTCCAGAAGTGCACCAGCTCCAGGGTCAGCTCGTCATGGTTCTGCAGTGCATGGATCAAGGAGGCCGGATCGATCTCGTGCTCGTGCACGGTGCGCAGCATCAGGCGCAGGAAGCCGGCATCGCCGCTGACCAGCGCGTGGTGGTAGGCGGGTCGGGTGATGAAGTCGTATGACAGGTCCGCACCGCCACCGGACATCGCGGCGATGTCGTCCACGGTCAGGTTCAGCTCCTGGAAGCTGAACCCGCCGGCCTTCCTGATCATCCCGCCCAGCAGCTGGTTGCCGGTCACCGACAGGGGGTGGCTTTCGGACCAGGCGGCATCGCCCGGGCGTCGCTCGATGCCCAGGAACCCGTTGGCGTCCAGGCGCAGCCCGCGCGCCCCGAGCACGTCGAGCGAGTGCATCGCATCCCCCGCCACCAGTTGCTGGGCGGCGAACGAGGGATCCAGCCAGTTCAGGCTCGGCTGGCCGGCCTTGAAGTAGTGCAGGTACACCCAGCGGCGTGCCTGACCGTCCACACCGGTCACCGGGCCGGTGGCGCTCCAGTCGGTCTCCTTCACACCGGGCTCGAAGAAGATCACGCGTTGCAGGTGACCGACGATGTACTCCTTCTCGACCAGCGCATCGACCACCGGCGCGCTCAGGTTGACCGCGTCCTCGCCTTCGGGCAGATCGGGCAGCAGGTGCCAGTCCGACTCGTCGATCTCGACCATGTGGTAGAGGCCGGGCCAGTCCTGGTGGCGTGCCAGCGCCAGCTCGAAGTCCGGCCCCTTGCCGGTGTGCGAGGGGATCACGTCGTCGATCACCACCGCGTTGTGGGCCGCCGCCATGCGGCTGATCGCCTTGAATTGCTCCTGCGTGCCGTACACCGGATCGGTGTCGAAGCCGATCCGGTCGAAGCTGCCGTCCACGGTCGGCGTCTGCACCCCGTCGGTCAGCCCGCCGGCCAGCTTGGTGGGGCCGGTGTGAATGGCACGGATGCCGATCGAGGACAGTGCCTGCCACAGCACCGGGTCGCCCAGCGCCGACAGGACCGATTGGCCGTCGGGGGCGATGATCGAGGCAGGGTAGGTGGTGATCCAGACCGGTGCGATGGCAGAGGCGGTCAGCGGCTGGGTGCGGGCGTAGGGACGGCGCCAGAAACGCGCCTGGGCGCCGTAGTCGCGGGCTGCCCGGCGCGCCTGGCCCAGCATCGAGCGTTGCTCGAGCGCCTCGGCCCGGCGCGCGATCGGGGTTCCCGACGGCACCGCTCGCTCGGTCCCGGACCCGGTGCTGCCCGGTGATGGCGTCCGAGGCGCGGGGCGGCTCTCGGACCGGGCCGCCTTCGTCGACCCCTCGGACGATGGATCCAGGGGCGACTCCTGCATGGCGGCGGGGCGGGCGGGCTGGTCGGACATGGACGCGGTTCCGAAAGGGCCAGGGAGGCGGACGGCGCCGCCACTCTACCGGACAGGTTGCACCCCTCAGGCGGTCCGGGTGCAATGCACCCGCCGCAGCGGGCTCAGATCAGCTTGCCGATGCTCTCGGCCGCGCGGCGCACGTCCAGGAAGATGAGCCCCAGCCGGCTCTCCGGCTTGGCGATGACGGTCAGCACCGCCTCGTTGCCGGCGTGAGTCATGAGCACGTAGCCGCGCTCACCGCGGATCAGCACCTGTTCGAGCGCGCCGCGCGCCAGCTCGCCGGAGATGCGTTCTCCCAACGACAACATGGTCGCGCTCATGGCGCCCACGCGATCCTCGTCCATGCCGCCGGGCAGCATGGAGGCCATGATCAGACCGTCGGTGGAGAGCACCGCGGACGCCTCGATATCGGTCGTGGATCCGTTGAGATCACTCAGGATCGAGTGCAGGGCTTCAGATCGCATCATCAGGGCTTTCGTTGAAGGGGTGAATCGGCACATCGGCGTGCCGCCGCACAGACGGGACGTCCCGCCGACGGTTCGTGTCCGGAAGTGACGGCCTCACGGGAGCGCCGTCGCCTCATCGCCGTAGCGCTGCTGCAACACCCACACCAGCCGGCGAAAACCGTCGTCGTCGAATCGCGGAATGCCGAACACCGTGAGCATGAAGACGTAGCGCCCGATGTGCAGCGGCCAGAAGCCCGCGTCGGCGTGACCGAGCGGGTCGACGACGCCAATGGCACTACCGTCGATCCCCAGGCTGCCGTCGCACAGCACGGGATCACGGTGCAGCGCCACGTACAGCGCCGAACCGATGACGGCCAACCGCTCCGCATGGTCTCGTGACAGCCCGGCACTGTCAAGAAACAGGCCCTGCCGGGATTCGGAGAGCACCGCCCGGCCGTGATCCGACAGCGACGCGAGCACGTCGGGCAGGAAGGCCTCCAGGCTTTGCGAGACGACCGACTCGGCCTGGGGAATGCACTCGAGCAGGCCGAGGCGAGCCAGCGGTGCATGCGCCGCCTCGTCCCAGGGCAGCGACCGCGGGCTGGACAGCAGGCGAACCAGCGGCCGGGCCGCGTCGATTTCCAGCGGCGAGCGGGTCGCGGTGTAGCAGCCGGAAGGTGTCACGCTTGCAAAACCTGATGAGGTCATGGCTCTTCGACGGCTCGGCCGGACGGATCGGGTGGCAAGAACGATGGCGCATCGAACTGGCGCGCGATCAGCGAGGCGCGGACCAGGCGTTCCACATCGCGACGCTTGCGCGGGTCGGCCTCGAACACCGGCAGCAGCAGGCCGCGGCGCGCCAGCTCCCGCTGCCATGCGGCCAGTCCAGCCTGACCGCCGCGCACCAGCCGGGTCACGCCGATCGCCACGGCGCGCGCATCGAGCAGCTGTGCGTACGGTGCCAGGTACTCGTCCAGCACCGCTTCGGGGGAGGCATGGGCACCGTCGTCGACCAGCACCACCAGTCCGGCACTGCCGCTGGACAGGATCTCCCACATGAATTCGAAGCGTCGCTGTCCGGGTGTGCCGTACAGGTGAACCACGTGCCGTTCGTCCAGCCGCAGCACGCCGAAGTCCATGGCGACCGTGGTGGCGGACTTGATGTGACGGGTCTCGTCGCTGGGCACCACATCGGTCTCCAGCACCGGCACGGTGCTCAGCGTGCGCACCGCGGTGGTCTTGCCGACCCCGACCGGTCCGGCGATCAGCACCTTGCTGACCCGGGGATCCGACGACTCAGACACGTTCGTGAGTCTCGTCAGGGCCTGAATCGCGGCGCTGCGGATCGACATCGCAGCCCAGGTCACGGTCCCGGCCTTCGTTCGGAGCGTGCTGCCGCTCGCGGTGCGATTCAAAGGGCGCGACGACCAACGCGCCCAATGCGGTGGCCGCCGCCAAGAACGCGTGCACGAAGCGTGGTTGCACCCCGGTGCGCTCGATCACTTCGTGGACCGAGGCGGATCCTGCGGCCCAGCAGCCGGCAATCTCGATGCTGGTCGGCAGCGGTTCCAGGCGTGTCAGGTTGGGCCAGTGGCGCAGGCGATAGGGCTGTGCGGGATCGCAGCCGACGGGCAGCCGGCCCTGCGAACCCATCAACGCTGCCAGCCAGACGAAGCCGTCGATCGTGTAGCCGCTGCTGGCCCGGTCGCGCACCCGCTCCAACAGGACCGGCATCGTCGGTCCGCGATAGTGGGTGACCGTCAGATCGTCGGACCCCAGGGCGGAGAACGTCAGGCGCGAGGTCACCGCGCGCCCCAGCTTGGCGCTGACGTAGACCCGATCGATGTCGGGCAACACGTACAGCTCGATGTGCGTCATCGCCAGGATGAACCCCGACGTGGGACCGCGCCTGTCGGCCACCGGCAGGGCCTGGCGGTCCTGCCGGGCCAGATCGAGTTCGCGCTGCAGCCGTGCGCCCAGGTGGGCCTGCGGATCGTAGGGCGACGACGCCGATTCGAGAGCCGCTGTGAGCGAGCTTGTCGCCGACGTGGCGGTGCCGGCGTCCGCGCGACCGAAGAGCGCATCGACGCGGGCCGCCTTGCGTGCCAGCGTCGCGGGGTCGTCGTCCCGCGGTGTATCGTAAGGCGGTGCATCGTACGGCGGCACGGTCAGCGGGATCGTCTCAGGATCGGGCCAGGCGACGGCCGGCAGGCCATCGTCACCGGTATCGTGCCCTTGTGAGGAATCCTCCTCGTTCGTGACCAGATCCACCCTGTCGAGCAGCGGCTCGCCGCTGCTCAGGCGCGATGCCACTCGCGCCAGTTCGCTGGCCGATACCGGCTTGGCGATCACCTCGATGACCGGTTCCAACGCGGGGTAGCGCAGCGGGTCCACCGCCAGCAGGACGACCGGCAGCCGCTCGCCGCCCCGGTTGGCGTCCAGCAGCGCGATCGCCTCCGGGTGGTCCGCGTCGATGAACAGCGCGCGCGCATCCTCGTGCGATGCCGCCTGGGCCAAACGCACCGGGCGCTGCCGTTCGAGGTGCCAGGCGAGCAGGGCACGCGTGCGTTCGCTCATGCCCGCCAGCATCACCGGCAGGACATTTTCCGACGGGCTCATTTGGGCAACGACCAACCGGTCGCGACCGGCTGACGCCTGGAACGTCGGATAGGACGTCGGCTCGGCGTCAAGACGTGACATCGGCCGTAGACGGTATGTCGGTGGGCACCGGCGATGGGCGGAACGCCGGCAGTCGTCGACCCGGCAAGGCGCGCAATCGGGCAAGCTCCTGCGCATCGTGCGGTGGGCATCCGGTCGTCGCCCATCGCGAAAGGATCGGGCGGTCCCTCTCATCGATCAGGCGAGAGACGCTGCTCAGCTGACGCTGGGCGAGGGCTTGCCCGCCACCCTCGAGCTCGTGCAGCAGATCGGCCAGTGCGCCGGCGGCGAAGCGCTGCATCGGTGCGCGTCGGCACAGCGAAAGGCGCCGGGCATGCTCGCCCAGTGCCCGGGGTGAGCGCAGGATGCGATGGCACAGTGCATTCCACAGGGCCTCGTCGCCGGCGTCGAGCGGCAACTCGATCGGACGCGAGCGATCCAGCTGAAAGGTGACCGGTGGTACCAACGTCATCGGCGCTACAGCCTTTCGAATCGGAAGACATCGTGGGTGCCGCCGCGCAGCACCGACTCGGTGTGCCGGCCGCGCAGCCGACACGCCAGCAGCGTCTCCAGCACGCCCCACACCACCCCCAGGGTGTACGTGCATTTCCTGGCCGAGCCTTCGGCCTCACCGGTCGAGCAGATGGTCTCGCGCGTGCGCGCGACGTACTCGTTGCCGTCCCGCTCCACGACATCCACGATGCACAGCCGCGTGCCTTGCTGGCCCAGCAAGGTGTCCAGGCGAGGCGCCAGTTCGTGCAACTGGTCCTCATCACCCAGCGCCAGGTCCCGGGCCACCCCACGCCCGCGGATCTTGCCCGCGTTGGTGAGCGCGATGGCGGTGGCCTGTTCGCCGAGCATGTCCTCCATGCCGGTGATGATGGCCTTGACGCACACCACGCTGCTGAATTCGCCTAGTTTCTTCCGGTCCATGCTGAGATCTTCTCGCGGGTCGAATCCGAGGGTATCGGCCGTGCTCGAGCCGAAGTATGACGGCGGGGCGCGCCGGGCGGAAGGCGCCGCCGATCATTCCGTGCGCGACATCGGGTTCATGCCGGCGCTTCGGGGTGCGCAGTCTGGCACGAATGTCCGATGTGGCTGTCGGGCGTCGAGCTGTCGCCGGCGGTGGCGGCTCGTGCAGGGGCTACCGCCAGCGAGGATCGGTGCGAGCGACAAGCGCCGTACAGCCGCCTGTCCAGCCAGATGGCGCGGGGCACCGCGATATCGGGCCGGAGGGTCGCCGCGGCGGTACCAGGCGATCCCACCACCGTCACCGTGTCGGGTGACGACCCCCTTGCGCGATGCGCGAGCTCGATGGACCAATGCGCGGGGTTGGCGCAACACCGGTTCGGCCGAGCTGAGCGAGCCGCTTATCCCGGCGAGCGGTCGACACATCGGGCGGGCAGGGGTCAGGCGGGCTCGAAGATGAGCGAGATCGAGATCAGGCGGGCCGGGACGTGCGCGGGACAGTGCTGATCGATCGGCCGACCTCGACCTGATCGATCGGCCGACCTCGACCCTCGTCATGCTCAAGCAAAAGCGGACCCGCCAATGGTCACCCAGCGGATCCGCCAACCAAGGTCGTACGTCAGGATGCTCGATTCGGTCGGAATCGAGCGCCCGCTACAGGCCTTACTGCTGGATGATGTTGTTGTCCACCAGATCCATGTCGAGACCTTCCATGTCCTGCAGCATCTGCTCGATCTCGTTCATCTGCTGAAGGTCGCTGACGAAGCCGGTCAGCACGATACGCCCGTCGACCGCATCCACGGAGATCGGTCCACCTTCGGATTCGTAGTCGGGGCTCAACGCGATGGCCTGCTCGATCTCGGCGGCCTGCGTGTCCAGGTCCGCACTCATGTCGGCCGAGGCGACGCCTGCCAGCAGCACGAAGCTGGCGGCGGTGGCGGCGGCGGTGCGTGCGATACCGGTGAAGATGGCCATATGTGTCATTCTCCTGAAGATAAGTTGCATGAGGGAATCGAAAGCCGGATTCGATCGCGGCGCATTGCGTCCTGATGCGTTGTGCCGGCTGCGTTCGATCTGACTGGGGGCAGCCTACGTCCCCGCCGATGCCGCACCGGTCGACTCGGCCTTCTGTGTAGCGGTTACTCGCTCGGTACACGCTTTTTCAATCTTGTCCAACGTTCGCTGGTCCGGGCCGCGTTCGTCTTGCAAGTCGGTCACCGCGAGAGCGGGTACCGAACGACACGGCGTTCGCCGGCGAGGGTGGCATGACGATGCAGCGCGGGAACCCGGGGTTGATGGCACCGCCTCGGCGCGTGGTCGCACTGACGATCGTGTTCCTGTGGTTCGCCATCGGCGGCATCGCGCACTTTGTCGCCACCGATACGTTCGTGCGCATCGTTCCGGCCTGGGTGCCGTATCCGTTGCCGACCGTGTTGATCAGCGGCACGCTGGAGCTGCTCGGTGCGGCGGGCATCCTCTGGCGACGCACGCGGCGGGCGGCGGGAATCGGTCTGGCGTCGTTGACCGTCGCGGTGACGCCGGCCAACGTCGCGATGCTCCACGACCATGCGGACTGGCCGGGCATTCCGCTGTGGATGCTGGTGGCGCGCTTGCCGCTGCAGGTGCTGTTGCTGGCGACGATCGTGTGGAGTACGGGTGTGTACCCGTCCCGCCCGCCCGGACGCTGATCGGATGTCAGTCCGCAGACTGTTCGCCGCGGCCAGCATCGCCCAGGTGCCGCCGCAGCGGCAGAATCGGCGCGCCCGCGGCGGCCGGACCAGACCGCTGCACGTTCTCCTCCGAGCGACAGCGGACCGCAACGTCCGCTGCCCTCGCATTCCCACTCGGCGCTTCAAGCCCCGTCGGCGCGTGTCAGCACCAGATAGTTGCGTTCGGCGGTGTAGATGCCGCGCTGGCCGGGGGAGGGCGTGCAAGCGGATCGGCTGCTCGGCAAGCGGGCTTTCGCCGAACGAGGCCAGCCAGCCGAGCCCGCGTGCCCACCAGGACGGGGGTGTCGGCAGCCTTGACCGCTCGTACGGAATTTACTTCTCGACGACTGCGCACCGGGGCTTGCCCGGTGTTAAACAACGCTCGTTCATCTTTCTTCCGCCTTTGGGCCTTGCCTGACGTGTTCCTCCCGTTCCTGTTCATCGCGGTCGGCATCGTGCTGCTGGTCATCGGCGCCGATGCGCTGGTGTCCGGCGCCTCGCGCATCGCGCAGCGCTTCGGCATCCCACCGCTGATCGTCGGCCTGACCATCGTCTCGATCGGCACCAGCATGCCGGAGATCATCGTGTCGACCACCGCCGCCCTGGCGGGCAGCGCCGAACTGGCGCTGGGCAACGTGGTCGGCAGCAACATCTTCAACGTGCTGCTGATCCTGGGCATCGCGGCAGTGATCCTGCCGTTGTCGGTGCAGATCTCGTTGATCCGCCAGGAAGTGCCGATCATGGTCGGCTTCTCGCTGCTGCTGCTGGTGCTGATCCTGGACGGGCGGTTGACGGGGGTCGAGGCCGGCACGCTGCTGGTGCTGGGCATCGCCTACCTGCTGCTGCTGATCGTGCAGGCCCGTCGCGCGGTCCGGGCGGACGACGGGGTGGCGATCGATCTGCCCGAACCGACCGGCTGGCCAGGACGCGTGCCGGCGCCGGTCCTGATGGGCGTCGGCCTGGCCGGACTGATCGGCGGTGCGCAGCTGCTGGTGCAGGGTGCTTCCACGATCGCGCTGTCGCTGGGTGTCAGTGAACTGGTGGTGGGCCTGACGGTGGTGGCGATCGGTACCTCCTTGCCGGAGGTCGCCGCCAGCGTGGCGGCGGTGCTGCGTGGCGAGCGCGACCTGGCGATCGGCAACGTGGTCGGCAGCAACGTCTTCAACATCGCCCTGTGCCTGGGGCTGGCCGGGCTCGTCGCCCCTGCCGGATTGGAAGCGCCGGCGCAGCTGATCGGCTTCGACCTGTGGTTCATGGTGCTCGTGGCGATCGCGTTGCTGCCGCTGATCTTCACCGGTTATCAGGTCAGTCGTGTGGAAGGGGTCGTGCTGCTGTGCTGGTGCGCGGTGTACCTGACGTGGACGGTGCTGGCGGCCACCGGGCATGCGCTGCTGGCGCCGTTTTCCCGCGTGGCGCTGTACGGATTGCTGCCGGCCACGGTGTTGTTCCTGCTGGTGACGGTCGTCACGGCGCTGCGTCGTCCGATCGTTACCGACACGCCCTGATGCCGTTCCGACGCCTACCGCCCGGGGGCGAGCAGGATGAAGGCGCAGCCCGATCTACCGTGGCACCTTCGATGACGCTGTTGTCCTGTGCAGCCCCAGCTCGCTCGGTCCGTCAGCCCGAGAGTCACGCGCAGCGGCTCGCTCACCGTCGTGAAACGCACCGCACCGCACACGCATCAGCCCTTCATCGCTGTTGCAACGCCGGCACCCGGTTGACGATCATCGCCCCGATCTCCTCGACCGACATGCGCGTGGTGTTCAACAGCGGCACCCGGTTCGAGCGGAACAGGCTCTCGGCCTGCGCGACCTCCTGCTGGCAGGTGGCAGGTTCCGCGTAGCGGGTACCGGGCAGGCGCTCGCTGCGGATCTGGGTGAGCCTGCGCGGATCGATCGTCAGCGCGAACAGCTTGTCGCGGTGCGGCTCCAGCGCCGGCGGAAGCGTGCGCCGACCGAGCTCGTCGCCGGTCAGCGGATAGTTGGCGACATAGATGCCGTAGTGCAACGACAGGTACAGCGACACCGGCGTCTTGCCGCAGCGCGACACCCCGACCACAATCAGCTCCGCCCGGCCATAGTGGTCGAGTTCCAGGCCATCGTCGGTCTGCAGCGCGAAGTGCACCGCGGCGATGCGCGCCGAGTAGGCCGCCTCGTCGCCCACGGCGTGCGAGCGGCCCACGGTGTGCGACGAGGCGGTGCCCAGTCGCTGCTCCAGCGGTCCGATGAAGGTCTCGAACAAGTCGAACACTTCCAGCTCTTCTTGCCGGAACACCTCGCGGATCGCCTCCTGGGCGACGGTCATGAACATCAGCGGAGCGGTGCCATCGCGCACCGTGGCCTCGCGGACCTGGTCCACCACCGCGCGCGCCTTGGCCGTGGTGTCCACGAATGTGAGCATCCGGGTGTGGAAATCGACCCGCGGAAACTGCGACATCAGGCTCTGGGCCATCGCCGCGGCGGTCAATCCCGTACGATCCGATACGATGAACGCGTGCTGCATGCCGTCGTCGCTCTTCCTGATGTCCCCCGCATCGCGGTTCGCCTGCGCCGGGAACCGCTGGTCGATCGGGGAAGCCGTGCGCACACGATAACCCGCGGGCCGCGGCGGCAGGAAGCCTGAGCGTTGCCCGTTACCCCGCTTGCCGCTATCGAGAGGACCGCGATGATCCAGTACACCCGACGCTTCGCCGACCTGGGCATGGACGATGTGGCCAGCGTAGGCGGCAAGAATGCCTCGCTGGGCGAGATGGTGGCACGGCTGGTCGATCTGGGCATCAGCGTGCCCGACGGTTTCGCCACCACCGCCGACGCCTTCCGTGAGCACCTGTCGGCGAACGGGGTCGACGGGCGCATCGCGGCACGGCTGGACGGATTGGACAGCGACGATGTCACCGCGCTGGCGGCCGCAGGCTCCGACATCCGCCGCCTGATCGTGGAGACACCGCTGTCGAGCGCGTTCCGCGATGCGATCGGCGAAGGGTGGCGCGATCTGCTGGAGCAGTCTCCCGACGGCGCCCTGTCGGTCGCGGTGCGCTCCTCGGCAACCGCCGAGGATCTGCCCGAAGCCTCGTTCGCCGGACAACAGGAGACCTTCCTGAACGTCACCACGCTGGACGATGTGCTGGACAAGGTGCGCGAGGTGTTCGCTTCGCTGTACAACGATCGGGCGATCTCGTACCGCGTGCACCAGGGCTTCGCGCATGCCGACGTGGCGCTGTCGGTCGGCATCCAGCGCATGGTGCGCAGCGATGTGGGCGCCAGCGGCGTGATGTTCTCCGTCGATACCGAGACCGGCTTTACCGAGGCGGTGTTCATCACCAGTTCGTGGGGGCTGGGCGAATGCGTGGTGCAGGGCTCGGTCAATCCGGACGAGTTCTACGTCCACAAGCCGACCCTGGGCGCGGATCGGCCCGCCATCCTGCGTCGCGAGCTCGGCTCCAAGCTGATCAAGATGGTCTACGGCGGTTCGGGCGACGCCGGCGGCGCGGCGGGTACGCGGGCCGTGGACACCGTGGATACCGACGAGCAGGAGAGGAGGCGATTCTCGCTGGACGATGCCGACATCGAATCGCTGGCGCGCATGGCCGTCACCATCGAGAAGCACTACGGGCGCCCGATGGACATCGAGTGGGGCAAGGACGGCAACGACGGCAGGCTCTACATACTGCAGGCCCGCCCTGAAACGGTGGAGTCGCGCAGCGATGCCAATGTCATCCGGCGCTATAGGCTGGACGGCCATTCCAGCACCGTGCTGGTACGCGGACGCAGCATCGGTCAGCGCATCGGGGCTGGCAAGGTGCGCCTGGTCAAGGACATCGGCGGAATCGACCGGGTACGCGACGGCGACGTGCTGGTCACCGACATGACCGATCCGGATTGGGAGCCGGTCATGAAGCGCGCTGCGGCGATCATCACCGACCGAGGCGGACGCACCTGCCACGCCGCGATCATCGCGCGCGAGCTGGGGGTGCCGGCCATCGTGGGATGTGGCGATGCCTCGCGCCGCCTGAGCGACGGGCAATCGGTCACCGCCAGTTGCGCCGAAGGGGACACCGGGTTCGTGTACGAGGGCGAGCTGGCATTCGATGTGGACGAGACCCGGCTGGACGGGCTACCGGAACTGCCGTTCAAGCTCACCATGAACGTGGGCAACCCGGAGCGGGCATTCGGGTTCAGTCGCCTGCCACACGCAGGCGTCGGACTGGCCCGCCTGGAATTCATCATCAGCAACACGATCGGGGTTCATCCGAAGGCGTTGCTGGAGTACGACAGCCTATCGGACGAGCTGCAGACCGAGATCGATCGGCGGGTCGCCGGCTACGCCAGTCCGGTCGACTTCTACGTCGACAAGATCGTCGAGGGCGTGGCCACGCTGGGCGCCGCCTTCGCGCCGCACCCGGTGATCGTGCGCTTGTCGGACTTCAAGTCGAACGAGTACGCCAACATGGTGGGCGGACCCGAGTTCGAGCCGGACGAGGAGAACCCGATGATCGGCTTCCGGGGGGCATCGCGCTACCTGTCGTCCTCGTTCCAGGAGTGCTTCGAGCTGGAATGCCGGGCGGTCAAGCGTGTGCGCGACGAGATGGGGCTGGTCAACATCGAACTGATGGTGCCGTTCGTGCGCACCTTGGAGGAGGCCGACCAGGTGCTGGCGCTGATGAGCGAGCACGGCCTGACACGTGGCGAGAACGGGTTGCGGATCATGATGATGTGCGAGGTACCGAGCAACGCGGTACTGGCCGAGGAGTTCCTGACCCGCTTCGACGGATTCTCCATCGGCTCCAACGACCTGACCCAGCTGACGCTCGGGCTGGATCGGGACTCCGGACTGATCGCGCACCTGTTCGACGAACGTGACCCGGCCGTCATGAAGCTGCTCGGACAGGCGATCGGGGCGGCGCGGCAGGCAGGCAAGTACGTCGGCATCTGCGGGCAGGGCCCCTCGGACCATCCGGATCTGGCGCGCTGGCTGATGGATCAGGGTATCTCTAGCGTGTCGCTCAACCCCGACACGCTGGTGGAGACCTGGCTGTTCCTGGCCGGGGAGGCCGATCAGGCCGACTGAGTCAGGAGCCGGTCATCTTCTGCGACAGCGGTGTCCCCCCGGGGATCGCCGGGGAGGCCGTGTGTGGTTGATCGAATCGGGTTCCGTGCGATCTCTCACCATTTTCCGCACAGCACGGCCATCGGCTCACTCACTCGCTTTACACTGCTCCGGATGACGATCTACGGCAAGCTGGTGATCCTGCTGAACGCACGCCAGCGCTCCGAGCTGCTCAGGCTCGTCGTGCTGGTGTGTGCGATGGCGTTGCTGGACATGGTCGGCGTCGCGGCGATCTTTCCGTTCCTGGCCGTGCTGGCGGACCCGGACATCATCGCCTCGTCCGCGGTGCTGAGCGGGCTCTACGGGGCGTTCGGCTTCCAGAGCGACGCCAGCTTCCTGCTGTTCCTGGGCGTGGCGGTCTTCACGCTCGTCATGGTCGGCATCGGGGTACGCGCGTTGTCCTTCTACCTGATCACCCGCTTCAACCGCGGCGTGGTGCAGCACCTGGCGCTGGCCCTGCTGCAGCGCTACCTGGGTCGCCCCTACGAGTGGTACCTGAACAGGAACTCCTCGGAGACCGGGAAGATGATCCTCTCCGAGGCCACCTACGTCGTCAACCGCGCCATCGCGCCGGCCATCCGACTGGTGGCGAACAGCCTGGTCGCGCTGGCCCTGGTGGCGCTGCTGCTGTACGTGGAGCCGGTCGGTGCCGCGGTCGCGGCCCTGTTCCTGGGTGGCTCGTTCACGTTGATCTACCGCTTCGCCGACCGGTGGCTCGGCCGGATCGGCGAGGATCGGTTGCGGGCGGCGGGCGAGCGCATGCAGATCACGCAGGAGGCCATGCTCGGCATCAAGATGATCAAGCTGCGCGCGTTGGAGGGCGAGGTCATCGAGCGCTTTCGCGGCCCCTCGAACCGGATCGCCAAGCACCAGGCGACGATTCAGCTGATCAGCGATCTGCCGCACTACTTCATGGAAGCGGTGTGCTTCGGCGGCATGTTGATCTTCGTGCTGTGGCTGATGGGTTCGGGTGGCAGCGTGCAGGCCGCCCTGCCGATCATCGGCGCGTTCGCCTTCGCCGGGTTGAAGCTGATGCCGTTGGCGCAGAGCATCTTCCGCGATGCCGCATCGCTCCATGCGCACGCCTCTAGCGTGGACGCGATGATCGCCGAACTGGACGGTGCGTCCGATCGGCAAGGATCGAAGGCGTCGGGACGCCTGTCGCTTAATCGTCAGCTGCGGCTGGAGGGCATCTCGTACCGCTATCCCGACACCGAGCGATCGACGCTGCGGGACATCAGCCTGACCATCGAGCGTTTCCAGAGCGTGGGGTTCGTGGGCACCACCGGTGCCGGCAAGACCACGCTGATCGACATCGTGCTGGGCCTGCTGGCCCCTCAGGCCGGTCGGCTCAGCGTGGACGGCGTGACCGTCGACGGCGACAATCGCGCCGCCTGGCAGCAATCGATCGGCTACGTGCCTCAGACGATCTTCCTGGCCGACGACACGATCGCCGCCAACATCGCGTTCGGCGTAAAGCCTTCGTCGATCGATCCGGCACAGGTCGAGCGGGTCTCGCGGCTCGCCTGCCTGCACGAACACGTGCAGACGCTGGAGAAGGGGTACGGCACCCGCGTCGGCGAGGGTGGGGTGAAGCTGTCCGGCGGCCAGCGGCAGCGCATCGGCATCGCCCGTGCGCTTTACCACGAACCGGACCTGATCTTCTTCGATGAAGCCACCAGCGCGCTGGACGCCGTCACCGAACGCTCCGTCATGCAAGCGATGGGAACGTTGCAGGGACGCAAGACCATCGTCATCGTCACCCATCGGCTCACCGCCGTCAGAGGATGCGACAAGATCGTCGTTCTGAAGGACGGTGCCATCGCCGCCCAGGGATCGTTCGACGAGCTGTCCGACGGCAACCGGGAGTTCCAGGCCCTGCTGGCGGCGACGCAATCCGGCTAGCCGGACCCGGTCGGTGAGCCGCGCCGGCGAACCGTGTCGCGTATGGCGTGGTGCAACCGGACCGGCAGCAGGCTGGCCAGGCAGGAGAGTGTCCTGACGGGACCGATGTGGTTGCTCAGCACGGCTCGGGGTGCCGAACGCCAGGCTCGGAGGATGAGCGCCCGTGCGCTCGGGTAGTCGCCGCTGTCGTAGGCCAGCGACGACCAGTACACGAACTGCGCCGCCCACATCTCGTGCTCGGACGCGGCGACGGTGTCGGGTTCGATCTGTCGCGCCTTGTCCAGCAGGGCCGCCCAGTTGGTCTGCATGCGTCGCCAGTCGGCGGTGATCTGGTCATCGTGCCGGCGGTATCGCACCAGACAGCGCGGCACGCACACCAAGGCGCCCAGGCCGGCGCTCGCCGCTCGCATCCAGTAGTCCAGACCGACGTAGCCGCTGAGGCCGCGGTCGAACCCGCCGATCGTCTCCAGCGCGCTGGCCCTGATCACCACACCCGAGTCGGACCGGATCGGATTGTCGACCAACAGCGAGCCCAGGGTAATCGGTGCGCCCGGGACCGGACTCTGCACGCCCAGGTCTTCACCGGCATGCTGCACGTAGGCGTACAAGGGAAACGCCAGGCAGGCACCCGGCTTCGCGTCGAGCTCGCTCACCAGCGCCTCGAGCAGTCGGGGGTGCCAGATGTCGTCGGCGTCCAGGAAGGCGACGTAGCGTCCGACGGCTCGGTCGATGGCGGCGTTGCGCGCGGCCGCCAGTCCCGCGTTGTCCTGTGTGACGATCGTGAACGGCACACCGGCCCGGTCCAGCAGCGCGCGGCACGACTCCAGGCGGGCCGGCGTGGCGTCGGTGGAGCCATCGTCGACGACGATCAGCTCCCGACTCGGGAACGATTGCTCGGCCACGGAGGCGATCGCCATCTCGATGAAGCGTTCCGCCTGATAGGCGGCCATGACGACGCTGACATCGGGTGCGCCCGGAGTCGAGGTCCGATGGGGTACGTCGGTGGTGCCCGTCCTGCTCATCGGGCGAACGCTACCATCGCCGGGTGCCGTGGCGCTACGCTTGCGGCACGATTCCACCGGCGAGTGCCTGTGAACGTGGTGATGAAGAACGTGCGCGACGTGCTTGGGCACATGACCGAGCGCGGCAGCGGCGACAGCATGGTGACCAGCTTCCTGGCGGCGCACTACCCCACGCCGTGGGAGCCGGTGTACGCCTCCTTCGATCTGTAGTGGCTGGGCGGCCCGAGCGACGCTTCGCGGCGTCAATGGCGCGTGTTCCGCTGCACCGACAACGGGCCGACCGACGAGGCGGGCAGCAACGCGGGCGGGGCGGCAGCGCCGTTGACGATGAGGCCTCGTACGGGGACTTGTCCCAGTTCAGCCGGTTCAGCACAGCCGCTCGCCGCGCCGCGCCCGAATCGCTTCCTTGACGGCAACGAGATCGCTGGCGAGTCGCTCGAAGTCGTCGCGAACGGGCGAGCCGCGTCGCCAGTGCAGAACGATCTCGTGCACTGCCTCCGGATGCTCGATGCGGCGCACGACGAAGACACCGAAGGCGCGGTGGTCGGCGACGGCGACGAAGTATTCGATCTGCCGCAACGTAGGACGCATCGGACATGCTTCGTCGGCGGGGACATCGCCGAGGACGGCGGCTTCGCGATCGCCCCTGCCAGGCCTGGTCACCTTCGGCGACATCGCCTCGTAGGTGGGCAGGTTCGCGCGATAGCGAATCCATTCATCGACAGGAGAAAATGCATGAACGCTGTATCGGCTGCCTTCGGTTCCGACAACAGGAGTGCCGGAGGCCTTCCGGACATCCGCTTCGTCCACTGGTTGCCGCGCCTTTTGCTGGCCGGAATCATCTTCCAGCAAGGCTTCATGAAGTTTCCGCTCGTCGCGACCACGGCCGAGAGCCTGGGTATTCCGTTCGCGCTCTACGCGCTTGCGGCGGTCAGCCAGATTGCTGCCGCCGTCGCCTTGGTCGCCGGCGGCTTCATGCGCAACCTCTATGGCGATGTGTTGACGCGACTCGGTGGGCTGGCTATCGCCGGGGTCACGCTGGCCGTGCTGATCATGGTGTACTCCGTGTTCACGATGGCTCCCGAGATGATCTGGGCGGTGAACAAGCTGCACCTGCTGCTCGTTGCAGGCGGTCTGTATTTCATGGCCCGCGGCAACGCAGCCTGAGCTGCCTATGTCGGCGCCATCGGCTCGTCGGCGCGGCAGCGTCGAGCGAGTCGATGTGCGCAACGTCACCATCCAGGGTGGATCCGAGATGGTGATTGCGTGCCGCCTGCGCCGCTATCGCGACGATCGACTAGGACGATCGATTAGCACGGCGCGCCGTCGTCGGGGACCGGTCGCCCAGGCCCAGGGTTTGGGCTTGAATCGACGGCGTCTCCTGCCGCACGAGTTCCAGGAAGGCCTGTGCCGCCGGTGACAGCGTGTGCCCCGAGCGCCACACAAGCCCGATGCGCCTCACCGCACCGAAGTCCGTGAGCGGGCGGCGCACCAGCGGATCGACGCGCAGCATCGGAAGGGTCAGCCCGGGCAGCGCCGTGACGCCGAGTCCCTGCGCCACGAAGGCGCCAGCGGTGGCGATGTGAGAGACCTCGAAGCGGGGCTCGAGCGCCCGGCCGACGCGCGCGCAAGCCGCGTCAACCAGCTCTCGCACACTCGTGCCGACAGCCATCGCGACGAAGGACATCGCCATCAACTCCTCCCAGGCATAGGCGCGGTCCTCGGCCAGTGGACCGCCCGGCGTGCCGAGCGCGACGAATTCGTCGTCCAGCAGCGCGTGGAAGGACAGTCGAGTGCGCGCGGTCGGCGTGCCGGCCGCGAAGCCGATGTCCGCCCGACCCATCTCGACGGCGTTCAGCACGCCCTCGGACAGCGCGTCGAAGATCGTGAGATCCACTTCAGGGTGCTCGGCCGTGAAGCGCTCGAGCAGCGGCGGCAGCAGCCCCGCGCTGACTGACGGCAGACCCGCGATGGTGAGCCTGCCACGGCGCAACGTCACGAACGCCTCGAACTCCTCCACGCCCGCCTCGGCGGTGTTGAGCGTGCGCTCGGCCACCCGCGCGAAGGCCCGTCCTTGAGGCGTGACGGCGACGCGTCGCGTGTGCCGGTCGAACAGGCGCGCCCCGACGACCCGCTCGAGGGCGGCGACTTGGCGGGACAACGCCGACGGGGAGACGCCCAGCGCATCGGCGGCGGCACGAAAGCTTCCACAGCGCAGCACCAGCAGCACCGCGCGGTAATCGTCGAGCTCCGGATCGTTGCGTTTCACGCACTCATTGTTGCACTTCGTCCCGTATCCGAACAGAGTCGGTCCCGATAGGTTGTCCGTCGCCGGTGTCGGCGATCAACGGAGGATGACCCATGAAGAAGACGCTTTTCGCGCTGGCCATCTCGGCCGCGCTGGCCGGCCCGGCGGTAGCCGCCGACACCGACCTGCTGATCGGCTCCACCTCGGCTTCGTCGAGCCACTACGGCTACTTCGTCGCCGTCGGCCAGCTGATCAACGAGCACGTGGACGGGGTGCGCGCATCGGTGGTGGAGACCGGTGCCACGATGGACAACCTCAGGCGGATGGAGCGCGGGCAGATCGATCTGGGTCTCGTGACCACGAACGTCGCTCAGCATGCTCTGGCCGGCACCAATGCCTTCGACGGTCGCGCTCAGGACATGTCGTTGTTGTGGGTCTACACCGGTGCGCCGCAGAACGTGGTCGTGCGCGCCGACGCAGGCGTGCAGAGCCTGGAGGCGCTCGACGGGGTGCGCTTCAACCCCGGCATCAAGGGTTCGGCCACCGAATCGACGACCGAGGCGGTGTTCGATGCGCTCGGGCTCTCGGCGGACTACGTGCGCGGCTCCACCACCGACATCGTCGGCGCGATCAAGGACAACCGGGTCGCAGGCTATGTGAAGTCCGGGGCGGGCGAGCGGCTCGATTCCTCGACGATGGACGTTGCCACCTCCACCGATATCGCCGTGCTTGGCTTGTCCGAAGCGCAAGCCGAGACCCTACGGGAGCAGATGCCCGACGTGTCGATCGTCGACATTCCGGAGGGCGCGGCCGACGGGGTGCCGGCCTACACGACCTGGAGCTTCGGCGTCGGCGTCGCCGCCGCGGCATCGCTTAGCGAAGAGGCGGCCTACGGCATCGTCAAGGCCGTCATGGAGGATGAAACGGCACAGGCGAATGCGATGGCGAGGCTCGAAGGGCAGAACCTTGCGGAGCTGACGCTCCAATACGCGACCGTGCCGCTGCACCCTGGCGCGCTGCGCTGGTTCGAGGAGGCCGGAATGGATGTGCCGGCCGCACTCGTGCCCAAGCGATAGGGCGTAGGCCCGCCTGCGCCAGCCTGTCGTGAACACGCCCGCCGCGGACCGCGCCGACAAGCATGCCGGTGCGGCGGAGGCTCCGCCCGCCCGCGCCTCCGCCACGCTGGTGCGCGTGCGCCGCATCCTGGGCTTGGCGCTCGGTGGCTTCGTCTTCTACACCGCCGCCACCGGCCCGTTCGAAGGGCTGATACAGCGCGCGCTCTTCCTGGCGCTCGTGGTGTGTCTCGGTCTGGTGCTGCACCCGCTCTGGGCGGGCACCCGATGGCGGCGCGCAGGCATCGTCATCGATGCAGCGCTCGCGCTCGCCACGCTGGGCGCCTGCGCGTACGTCGTCGTCGAGTACGAGCGCATCATGACGACCCTGCCGTGGGCGACCACGCTCGACACCGCGCTCACCGTCGGGTTGGTCGTCACCGTGCTCGAGCTCGGCCGCCGCACCGTGGGGATCGTGTTCCCGGTGCTCGTGCTGCTCGGGCTCGGCTACGCGCTGCTGGGCGACCGGCTCCCCGGGGAACTCGGCCACCGCGGCTTCGATCCGGCCTTCGTCACCGAGACGATCTTTCTCGGCGACCTGGGCATCTGGGGCATGCTGACCGGAATCGCCGCCACCGTGATCGCCGCCTTCGTGCTGTTCGGCGCGCTGCTGCTGCACTCGGGAGGCGGGCAGGCGTTCATGGACCTGGCGATGCGCCTGGGCGGGCGCCAGCCGGGCGGTGCTGCGAAGATCGCAACCATCGCCTCGGGCATGTTCGGCATGGTATCCGGCTCGGCGGTGGCGAACGTCGCCACGACCGGCAACTTCACGATTCCGATGATGATCCGGCTCGGCTACCCGCGCCCCTTCGCCGCGGCCGTGGAGGCGGTCGCCTCGACCGGCGGGCAGATCGCGCCGCCGATCATGGGGGCGGCCGCCTTCGTCATGGCCGAGATCCTGGGGCTGCCGTACCTGACCGTCATGCTCGCGGCGATCGTGCCGGCGGCGCTGTTCTATCTCTCGGTGTTCGCCACGGTGCACTTCGTGGCGCTGCGTCGCGGGCTTGCGCTGGTCCCCGACGAGGAGCTGCCGGCCTGGCGCGAGATCCTGGCCCCTCGACGCGTGGCCCCGGTAGTCTCGGCCCTCGGTGGGCTGGGCGTCGGCATCTGGCTGGGGCGCTCGGTCGCCACCAGTGCCTTCTACGGAATCGCCGCGCTGCTCGTGGCGTTCGTGCTCACCCAGATGGGCACGCTTACCGTTCGCCAGATGGCCGAGCGCATCCTCGAGGGTTTCGTCGATGCCGGGCGCGGGCTCGTAATCATCGGCGTGCTGCTCGCCGGCGCCCAGGTGCTCGTGTCGATGATCAACCTGACGGGGATCGGCGTGACACTGTCCTCGCTGATCGTCACGCTCGCCGGGGACTCGACAGCGCTCGTCGCGGTGATCGTGGCGCTCGTCTGCCTGGTGATGGGGATGGGCTTGCCGACGACGGCCGCCTACGTGCTGGTGGCCGCCGTGCTGGCGCCGGCGATGACGGCGGTGGGCACCGATCCACTCGCGGCGCACCTGTTCGTCTTCTACTACGCGACGATCTCGGTGATCACGCCGCCGGTGTGCGTGGCCGTGTTCGTCGGTGCCGGGGTGGCGCGCACGAACTGGATGCCGGCGGCCGGGGAGGCGGTGCGTCTCGGGGCGGTGACCTACCTGGTGCCGTTCATGCTGTTGCTGTACCCCGGCATGACGCTTCGGGGCGGCCCCATGGCCGTCGTGGACGCGATACTGGCAGGGCTGGTGCTGGTGCTCGCGATTCCCGCGCTGCTGAGCGGTGCTCGCCCGCTGGGACGCGGCCCGCTCGATGTGCTGATCCTCGTGCTGGCCGTGGCGCTGGCGGTGTGGCCGAGCACACTGGGCACGGTCGCCGCGCTTGCACTACTGGCGGGCACGCTGCACGTCGGCCGCGCGCGCCGCGGAGCGATCGCGTGAGGTGCGATTCGGGCGAACGCCGGCGATGCCCGGATCTGCGCATCGGCGCCGGCGCCGGGTTCTCCGGCGATCGCATCGAGCCGGCCGTCGAGCTCGCCGAGCAGGGCAGGCTCGATTACCTCGTGTTCGAGTGCCTGGCCGAGCGAACGATCGCGCTCGCCCAGCAGCGCCGCCGGCACGATCCGGCGGCAGGCTTCGATCCGCTGCTCGAGCGACGAATGGCCGCGGTGCTCGAGCCTTGCGTGGCGCAGGGCACCCGCATCGTGACGAACATGGGGGCCGCGAACCCTCATGGGGCGGCTCGATGCGTGCGCGAGCTCGCTCGCCGGCTCGGGCTGCGTGGACTCAGGATCGCCGCGGTCGGCGGGGATGACGTGCTCGAGGCGGTCGTTGCCGGCGGCTTTCATCTCGACGAGACGGGCGAGCCCGCCACCGCGCTCGGCGAGCGGTTGATCTCGGCGAACGCCTACACGGGCGCCGGCCCCATCGTCGCGGCGCTGGCCGAGGGAGCGGACATCGTGATCACCGGGCGCTCGGCGGACCCGGCGCTCTTTCTCGCCCCGCAGATTCACGAGCTCGGCTGGGCGATGGACGATTGGGAACGGCTCGGGCGCGGAACGCTGACCGGGCACCTGCTCGAGTGCGCAGGCCAGGTCACCGGCGGCTACTTCGCCGACCCGGGGGCGAGCGACGTACCGGACCTGGCGCGACTCGGCTTCCCGATCGCCGAGATCGATGCCGACGGAAATGCCACCATCACCAAGCTCGCAGGCTCCGGGGGACGGATCACGCGGCCCACCTGCACCGAGCAGCTGCTGTACGAGATTCACGACCCGACGCGCTATCTTCAACCCGACGTGGTGGCCGACTTCTCGGCGGTCACGCTGGAGGAGGCGGGCGAGGACCAGGTGCGGGTCGGCAACGGGCGCGGCGCTCCCCGCACCGGTTCGTTGAAGGTCTCTGTCGGCTACATCGATGGCTGGACCGGCGAGGGCCAGATCTCCTACGCGGGACCCGGCGCCGAGGCCCGCGGCCGGCTCGCGCTCGAGATCGTGCGCGAGCGACTCGCGCGCACCGGTCCGCCGATCGGGGAGTCGCGCGCGGAGCTGATCGGCGTGGACTCGGTCATGCCGAAAGGGGCCGGCGTCACGACGCCGACGGCGGAAGTGCGCGCACGTTTCGTCGCGCGCTGCCAGTCGCGCGAGGAGGCGATGCGTGTGGCCGACGAGGTCGAGAGCCTGTACCTGAACGGCCCGGCGGGCGGCGGTGGGGTGACCCGTTCGGTGCGTGAGGTCGTCGCGATCGCCTCGACCCTGATCCCGGAGGCGCTGTCGGTGCCCACGCTCCAGATCGTGGAGAGCTGAGCAGGATGATCCTTCGCGACATCGCGCACGGGCGTGCCGGCGACAAGGGCCACGTGTCGAACGTCAGCGTCATCGCGCGCACCCCGGCGCTCTGGCCGATCGTCGAACGGGAGGTGACCGCCGACCGGGTGGCCGCGTTCCTCGGCGCGCGGGCGGGTACCGAGGTGACCCGCCATGCGCTGCCGCAGCTGCACGCGCTGAACTTCGTCCTGCGCGGTGCGCTCGGGGAGGGCGGTGTGACTCGCTCGCTCGCGCTCGATGCGCACGGCAAATGCCTCGCCTCGGTCCTGCTCGGCATGGAGCTCGAGGCTTCGGAGAGCGACCCTCTGCCAGCGAAGCGTTCGGCCCCCGGCACGATCGCCAGCGTGCAACGCGCCGAGCCAGCCCCCATCGACAAGGAAGCGCCCGCCGCGGACCTGAGCTGAAGCGCTGATCGGTCCCAGTGGCAGTGTGGCTGCGTCGCGCGTGCCGACGAGGGAGGTCGTCGTGCCTGCGGATTGGACACCGCCGTCAGCCGTTCACCGAGCAGCCCGGTTCTCGATGGCCTGCGAGAGCATGAACGGCACGACGGAGGAGACGAGGGCGGCCTGCACGAGCCCCTTGCCACCGTGGCGACTCTGGTAGCGCGCGACCTCGCCCCCGCCCATCGAGAAGCCGACGATCGTCGCGTCCGACGTCGCGCCGGTGGCGGCCATGACGTCGGCAAGATCATCGGACAGCGTGTCGTAGTCGTAGCCTGCGAACGGCTGGTCCGAGCGAGCGAAGCCGCGGCGGTCGTAGGTGATCACCTTGAAGCCGGCCTCGGCGATCGGCATGGCCTGATCGTCCCAGCTGTCGGCCGACAGCGGCCAGCCGTGCAGCATGACGACCGGGCGGCCCTCGCCCCAGCTCTTGACGTAGAGGCCGGTGCCGTCCCGGGTGGTGATGAGTGCCATATGATCAGATTCTCGTTGGTGGAAGCGGACCGCGGCGAGTTGCCGGGGCGCTCCGTTCGGTGGGAAATCGAAAGCCGGTGCACGCCTCTGAATGCCCTCGCGCAAGATTCAGGCGGCACTGCGCTCGTGGCGCCCTTCCTCGATCTCCCCGTTGATCCTGTTGCAGAAGGCGTCGAGGTCGTCGGGGTTGCGGGACGTGATCAACGCCTGGTCGGTGACGACCGCGGCGTCCTGCCAGCGCCCGCCGGCGTTCTTCACGTCGGTGGCGATCGAGGGGTAGCTGGTGACGTCGCGTCCGTCGATGACGCCGGCCTCGCAAGAATCGCCAGGTGGACGGCCAACCGTTGCAGATCTTCCGATCAGCGCCCGACCGGCAGCCTTGCCGCGGCGCAAGGGTTCGGGTGCGCCGAGGGTCGTCGCGGCGTATTCTTCCGCCGATGAAGAACCGAACCGATCTCTCGACCGCAACAGCCGCGCGAGGGTCCGGGCGCCCCCGGGAGTTCGATATCGACGCGGCGCTCGGTGCCGCACTCGAGCTGTTCTGGCACCGGGGTTACGCGGCGACCTCGTTGACCGAGCTGAGCGAGGCGATGGGCATCGCCCGCTCGAGTCTTTACACCTGCTTCGGCAGCAAGCACGAGGTGCTGACAAGGGCCATCGAGCGCTACGCCGACGAGGGCCTCGCGGAGCTGGAGCGCATCGCCGTCGAGACAGCCGATCCGGTGCTCGCCATCCGGCGGATGCTCTTGCAACTCGCCGAGCCCGGCGGCGGGGCGCAGGGGTGTTTCCTGGTCAATTGCATCACCGAGCTGGCGCCGGAGGACCCAAGCGTCGTCGCCGTGGCACAGCGCGTCACCGAACGCGTCCAGATGCTGCTTGTCGATGCGCTGCTCGCGGTGCCGTCGGCCTCGCCCCTGACGCGCCGGGTCGCTGTCCCCAGGGCCCGGGCGCTGCTGTCCACCGCGTTCGGTGCCACGCTGATGCGCAAGAACGGCATGGCGCGACGCGACGTCCGGGCGATGCTCGCGGCCTCAGAGGCGCTGATCGTCGCCGGCTGAAGGGCAGGGCAGATCCTTCGACAAGACCTGTGGCACGCCCGGTTCGGGACCGTTTGGTCCATAATTAGGTCTACCGTCTACCCGACCTTGTGGTCGATCATCCAGGAGACCGTTCATGACGCATCCATTCTTTCTCAGCGGCAGCGCAGGCCGTCGTCGCTTTCTTGCCTCGTCGGCCGGGCTCGGAGCGCTGGCGATCGCGGCACCTGCGCTGCGTGGTGTGCGGGCTGATGGACACAGCGAGGGGGGCGCGAGGGCGCCGACCTACATGCGCACCGTCGGCGATCTTGAGATCACCACGATCCTCGACGGATACATTCCCTTCGAGTTCGGCGTCTTCCGTGGCATCGAGCAAGCCGAATACGAGGAGGAATTGCGCAACGATTTCATCGATCCGGACAAGCCGCTGAACATCGGCATTACCGCGCACCTGGTGCGCGGAGGCGACCGGCTCATGCTGATCGATGCTGGTGCCGCCAGCGCATTCGGTCCGACCGCCGGGCACCTGCAGTCCACACTCGCCGGGCTGGGCGTCGACGCGACGAGCATCACCGATCTGTTGATCACGCACCTGCACCCCGACCATGTCGCGGGCGCGATGATGGACGGTCAGGCAGCGTTCCCGAACGCTGCCCTGCACGTCAGTCGAACCGAGGTCGAATTCTGGACGAGCGAGTCGAACCGGAATGCCGCGCCCGACAGCGCGAAGGGCTTCTTCGATCTGGCCGCGTCCGCGATCGGTGCCTATGGCGAGCGCGTCAATCGTTTCGACGGCGAGACCGACCTGATGTCTGGCGTCAGTTCGCACCCGATGCCGGGGCACACCCTCGGCCACACCGGCTATCGGCTGAGCTCGGGCGACGCGCAGCTGCTCGTCTGGGGCGACATGACCGCCATCGCTCCGGTGCAGTTCGAGCGGCCGTCGGTCGGCATCGTCTACGACACCGACAGCGACATGGCCGCCGAGACACGGCGCCGCGTGCTCGACATCGTCGCGACGGACAGGCTGCTGGTTGCCGGCACGCACCTGCCGTACCCGGCCTACGGGCACGTGGAGAGCGCAGGCGATGCGTATCGCTGGGTACCCGATCAGTGGCAGTACACCGGCTGAGCCGGCGGGTCCGCCTCTGCCGTAGGGCGCGGTGCCGGTGGGTTCATCGCCTGAGTACGGCCAATCGGCCAACTCGACGGGCGGATCGCGAGCGCGTCGACCACCTCGTACTCGGAAACTGCTCATGCACCGTCATCCTGAGGTTCGCAAGGCTTCAGCCCGGTTCGTGTTTCCCGTCTGGCGCGCGGTGATGGCGGCCGCTGCGCTCGCGAGCATGCCGGTCCAGTCGTTCGCCGCCGATTGCGTGCCGGCGAACGTTGAGGACATCGACGGCAACGGACTGGACGACGCACTCGTCTCGGTCAACGCGGTCGTCCGGAACTCCGATGTGGCGTGCTCGACCCGAATCGGTGCCGAGATCGGCGAGGGCGTGCGCATCGGCGCCGGTGCCACGATCGCCGAGCAGGCGATCGTGCCGGACGGGACCGTGGTTCCGGCTGGTGCCAGCTTTCCGTAAGCCCGATGGGCGTGGTGCGTAGGCGCCGCGCCTTGCAGGACAGTGTCGAACCATCCATCGAACGCGACTCCTCGCATTGCCCGGCCTTCCTGCACAGCGCGTACATGCGCGGCGCGCGGTAGGTCGTCCGACCAGGACTCGCGTTCGAGAAGCCGCACGTACGGGTAGACCGGCGTACGTCGGCAACATGGGCTGCGATGGGCTCAGCGTGCGAAATAGCCGAGCGCGGGAGCGATGTACGACGGATGCTCCCATGTCGGGTAGCGGCGCCGCACCTCGGCCTCCATCGCCTCGATGCCGAGGTCCGTCGATGCGATCTGCTCGAGTGCATCCAGGTAGCCGCCGACGTCGTCTGCGAGCTCGAGTCCGCCAAGGTTGCCGTGACCGGGCACCACGATGCGCGGCTCGCGCTTCGTCGGAGTCGTGATCGGCGCTGGCACGATGCGTGACCGGCTTGCAGCGCGGCGGCCGCGCACTCTGCCAGGCGGCCGGGCCGGTCTGGCCCCTGTTCCCGACGCAAGGTACTGACTCGATCCGCTCGCCGCCCCCGCTTGCGTACGCGATGCTGTCGCCAGCGTTCCGAACGTCACAGGGTCGGACCTGAGCGGTGGCGAGCACGGGGCGCCGAGACGTACCCTGTCCGACCCAGGCCGACATTCGCCGCCGGCGCGGCAGGACCCATGGAGCTACTCTGCGAGATCGTCTCGCGGCTGCATCCGCACGACTGCGTCGCCGCGGGCTTCGACGCCGCCGGCGACTGCTCGATCCGGTTCGATCCCCATGCGGGGGTGAAGTGCAATGCCGTGATCCGGGGCCACCGCTGGCTGGCCGTCGACGGGGTCGAGGCAGTGCGTCTGAATGCCGGGGACTGCGCGATCCTGCCGCGCGGGCACACCTTCCTGCTGTCCGCGCAACCGGCGCGCAGCGGGCAGGATGCCCAGACCCTCTACGCGCCGGTCGGCCACGGCGGAACGGCCCTCTACGGCGGCGGCGGCGAGTTCTTCATGACCGGCGCGCGGTTCCTGCTCTCGGGCGTTCCGGCCGACGTCTTGATCGAGACGTTGGCGCCGCTGATCGTGCTGCGCGGGGGCGGGGCGTAGGGCGACGGGATTCGCTGGGCGCTCGATCACCTCGCCGTGGAGCTGCGCGAGTTGCGCCCGGGCGCGACGCCGTCCATCGAGCATCTGTCCCACATCCTGCTGCTGCAGGTCATGCGCGAGCACTTGGCCGAGGCGCCCCCGCAGACCGCCGGCTGGCTTGCCGCGCTGGCCGATCCACCCGTCGCGCGAGCGGTTGCGGCGCTGCACGCCGATCCCACCCGCGCCTGGACGCTGAAGGATCTCGCCTCCGAGGCGCACCTGTCGCGCACCGCCTTCGCGCTGCGCTTCAAGCGCGTGGCCGGCCGGACGGCGATGGACTACCTTCGCGCAGTGGCGGATGCTGAACGCCGCCAAGAGGCTGCGCGCGGGCCGTCTGCCGGTGTCCCGGATCGCCGACGAGGTGGGCTACGCCTCCGAGAGCGCGTTCGCGGCGGCCTTCAAGCGTGTGATGGGCCAGTCCCCGGGCAGCTACGCCAGCGCCGCGGAAGCCGCCGAGTAGCGGGTCGCGCGTTGGGCGTCTCGCACCGGAACCATCCGAAGATCGAATCCTGAACGATGGCGACGAAGACGCGAACGGTGGGCAGTGGCGCGCCCGACGCACGGTGCATATCATCGATGCATGGGAGGCGTCGATGCTGCCAGATGCGAGCGTGCCGGGAGCGGGACACGGGCAATGAGGCGCGCAGACCGTTCGTCGTCGCGCGCCTTCTTGCTCCGCTTTGCACCAAGCTCAGCCTGCATTGACTGCGCAAATGCAAGTACTGCCCCGAGCCGCTTGTTAGTGCGGATGTCCTTCTTGACGTTGCCGACCATGTGGAAAGTGGAGTAGGGCAGCGAACCATCATTCGAGCGCCACTGATGCGAGAGCGACGGGAGAAAACTGCCTGCTCATTCCAGCTAGTGGTGCGTCAGATCCGAACGGCAACCGACTTATACCGCAGCCCAACGTATCTGCGGTATAAATAGGTGATGCGTCACTCCCTTCTTCCTGACTCCGTCGCAGCCCAGTACAGCGAGCTCTTGCGGCACGCCGTACATCCGGCGCCGGACGGTTCGAACCTGTCGTTCAAATCCAAGCGCATTGCGGGGCATGTTTACTGGTACCTGTATATCAGCCTGGGTCGCCGCCGAAGTGAGCACTATCTGGGCGCCGAAACGCCCGAACTGCTCGCCGGCATCGAACGCGAGCGCGCGCTGTGGACATCGACCGCAGAAGATCGGGATCTGCGGGCGCGACTCGTGAGCATGCTCGTCGCCGGCGGAGCGATGCCGACCCTCGGTGACGAAGCAAAGGTGCTGCGATTGCTCGAACGGGGCGGTGTGTTCCTTGCCGGCGGCGTGATCATCGGCACGATCGCGTTCCGCGCATACGCCAACATGCTTGGCTTACGCTGGGAAACGGACGCGCAGACGCGCGATATCGACATCGCGGATGACACCTCGATTCCGGTGGCCGTGGCTGCTGATGCGAGCATGTCCTTGCCCGAGCTGCTGGCGCAAAGCGGCATGGGCTTCGTTTCGGTGCCATCGCTGGACCGGAAAGCGCCTGCAACCGCCTATCGATTGCGCGGACGCGAATTGTCGGTCGAGCTCCTCACGCCAATGGTCGGCAAGCCGGACGGGTCGCCCAAGCACATTCCTCAACTCGATGCGTGGGCTGAGCCTGTACGTTTCATCGACTATCTACTTGAGGGTGTGCAGATCGGCGTCCTGCTGCACGCTCACGGGATCCTGGTGAATGTACCCACGCCGGCACGCTTTGCCTTGCACAAGCTTGTCGTTTCGAGACGTCGACCATCTGCATTCGCCGAGAAGTCACGACGCGACCTAGCTCAGGCAGAGATGCTGCTCGAGGTACTTGTAGAGGAACGTCCCGGAGATCTTCAGCTGGCGGCCGAAGCGGCAGAGCGCATCGGGGGAAAGTTCGTCGTGCAGATGCGACAGGGTCTTGCGGGTGTGCGACCGAGTCTGGAAGCGCGGGTGCACAACTGCACGGCGAATCTGCTCGCGTCGCCATGATTGCGCATAATGCGTATTATGTTAAACACGATGAAAGGCTGCCAGGAGGCCGAGCGAACAGCTGCAGTGGTTGACGTGTCTCCTCTTCGAACTGGCCCGTCCGGTGAACGTTGAAAGGCATGAAGAATCACAACCGACTCACCTCGCAGCTGAACCGCCGCGCCGATGGCGCCGAGTTCGCCAACGGGCTGCTCATGGGCCCCTTGCAGCGTCGCGACGAAGAAGCGCCTGGCGCTACTCGGGCTGCAGTGGAATGTCGGCGACAGCCTGGCGCGCCGTCGAGCGCGACCTGGGGAGGCGCACTGGGAGACTTCCGGCCCGAGCGTGCGTCTCGATCGCTTCGAACGCCTGGTGCGTCTGGTGCTCGACGCATCTCGAGAGCACGACCCGGACGCCGATCCGATGGTGTTCGTCGAGCGGCTCATCGCACTGGCGCGTCCGCACCGGTATCCGCCGCACGACCGACTCCCGAATCGGACCCGAGCGGACTCGCTGCTGCCGTTCCTGGTCGAGCCCTACGGCATCGACTTGCTGGAAGGTCCGCGCGTCCTGGCAGGCACGGCGGCTAGTCGTTCCCCGACTCGGTCGATGTGCAGGAGACCCTCGCCGGCCAACGCTCGGCCACCGACTAAGACGACGTCCGATGCTGCGCATGCGTGGTAGATCGCGGCGCCCTTCCCCCGGCCCGCTCACGTGCGTTCAGACTGCGAGCCGACGGGTGCAACGATTGGGGAACGGACCCATGCTCGATCTCTGGTACGCGAACGCCGTCGTCTACTGCGTCGATGTCGAGACCTTCCGCGACGGCAATGATGATGGCGTCGGTGATTTCGTCGGGCTGGCCGCTTCGCTCGGCCACCTCGAGCGCCTCGGTGTGAACTGCCTGTGGCTGAACCCGTTCTACCCGACCCCGAATCGCGACAACGGCTACGACATCACCGACTTCTACTCGGTCGATCCGCGGCACGGCACGCTCGGTGACTTCGTTGCCTTCATGCATGCGGCGCAGGACCGCGGCATGCGCGTCATCGTGGACCTGGTGGTCAACCACACCTCGATCGATCACCCGTGGTTCGCCGCCTCGCGCGCATCGAAGGATTCACCGTACCGGGACTGGTACGTCTGGCGCGACGAGGAACCCGAGAACAAGGCCGAGGGAATCATCTTTCCCGGCGAGCAGGATGCGGTCTGGACGCGTGACGAGGCGACCGGCTCGTGGTACCTGCACCGCTTCTACGCGCACCAGGCGGACCTGAACGTCGCCAACCCGGCCGTGCGCGAAGAAATCCAGCGCATCATGGGTTTCTGGCTGCAGCTCGGGGTGTCGGGCTTTCGCGTCGACGCGGTGCCGTTCCTGATCGAGTACAAGGGTCTGACCGACATCCCCGATGGACGCGAGAACCCCTACCTGCTGCTCGACGACATGCACGCCTTCATGGAATGGCGCCGCGCCGAGGCGATCCTGCTGGCCGAGGCCAACGTCGAATACGACAAGGCGCCGGAGTTCTTCTCCGACGGCAACCGGATGCAGCTGGTGTTCGATTTCATCGGCAACCAGGCGGCCTGGCTTGCCTTCGCGCGCGATGAGGCGGCGCCGCTCGCCGACGCGCTTCGTCGCCGTCCCGCGCCCGGGGGCGAGGGGCAGTGGGCGACGTTCCTGAGAAACCATGACGAGCTCTCGCTCGACAAGCTCGACGACCCGGTGCGCCATGAGGTCTACGACGCTTTCGGGCCGTCCGACGGGATGCAGGTCTACGGACGTGGGCTGCGCCGGCGCCTTGCGCCGATGCTCGACGGCGACCCGAACCGCCTGCGTCTCGCGTTCTCACTGCTGTTCGCGCTGCCCGGCACGCCGGTACTCTGGTACGGCGACGAGATCGGGCTCGGCGAGAACCTCGATCTGGAGATGAGGAACGCGGTGCGCTGCCCGATGCAGTGGACGAACGAGCCGGGGGCGGGGTTCTCGAAGGCGGATCCGGAGGCATTCGTACGTGCCCTCGCGACGGGGCAAGGCTTCGGGCCCGACGCGGTCAATGCCGCCGATCAGTGGGCTGATCCGGACTCGTTGCTGAACACGGTGCGCGCGCTCGTGACGCTGCGCCGCGCCGCGCCCGAGATCGGCCGGGGGCGCACCCGCGTGCTCGGTCCGAACGCAGGCAGCACGGACCGGAGTCGCACAGGGAAGGATAGCGCCGGGAAGAACGACGCCGAGGCAGACAACGCCGGGGCAGACAACGATGATGACGCCGACACCGCACAGGGCACCAGCGGACCGCTCGTGCTCGAAGCGTCCTGGCGCGGCAAGCGCACGGTGACGGTGCACAACCTCTCTTGCGACGAGACACGCTGGACGATCGCGAACGTCGAGGGCCCGCTCTACCGCCATCTGGCGAGCACCGGTGTCGACACCGGCGACGCCGGGCGCGAGCTGCCGATGGGGGCCGAGCTGGTGCTGCCGGGACGCGGATGGCTCTGGCTGAGGTCGATCGCGTGAGCGGGCGCACCGAACGCGACAGCGGCTGGTGGCGCGACGCCGTCGTCTACCAGGTCTATCCGCGGAGCTGGCAAGACGATTCCGGGGACGGCGTGGGCGATCTCGCCGGCATCGCCTCGCGACTCGATCATCTCGTCTCACTCGGCGTGGACGTGCTCTGGGTGTCGCCGTTCTACCCTTCGCCGATGGCCGACTTCGGCTACGACGTGGCCGACTACCGCGGCGTCGACCCGCTGTTCGGCACCCTGGAGGACTTCGATGAGCTGCTCGCCGCCGCCCATGCGCGCGGTCTGAAGTTCGTGATGGACTTCGTGCCCAATCACTCCTCTTCGGAGCACCCCTGGTTCACCGAGTCCGCCGCGTCGCGCGATAGCGCCAAACGCGACTGGTACCTGTGGCGCGACGCGGCGCCGGGCGGCGGAGCACCGAACAACTGGAAGAGCTCCGCGGGCGGCTCGGCCTGGGCGTGGCACGAGCCGACCGGCCAGTACTACCTGCACCAGTTCCTGGCCGCGCAGCCGGACCTGAACTGGCGCAACGGCGCGGTGCGCGAGGCGATGCTCGACGCGATGCGCTTCTGGTTCGAGCGTGGCGTCGACGGCTTCCGCCTCGATGTCGTCTACCACTGCATCGTCGATGAGCAGTTCCGCGACGATCCGGAGAATCCCGACTTCGATCCGGACACCCGGCCCTCTTTCGACGCCGTGGTGCCGACCTTTTCCACTGACCGTCCGGAAGTGATGCCGCTGGTGATCGAACCGATGCGCCGCCTGGCCGATGCCTACGGGAATCGGTTGCTGATCGGGGAGATCTACCTGTCCCCGGAGAAGCTCGTGCGCTACTACGGGGAGGCTCCGGCGAGTGGCGTGCAGCTGCCGTTCAACTTCCAGCTGATCTTCGCCGAATGGCGGGCCGAGCCGCTTGCGGCGCTGATTCGCGACTACGAAGCGCTGATACCCGATGGCGAGTGGCCGAACTGGGTGCTCGGCAACCACGACCAGGATCGCATCGCGACGCGCGTCGGACCGGAACGCGCCCGGATCGCGGCCATGCTGTTGTTGACACTGCGCGGCACGCCGACCTTGTACCAGGGCGATGAACTCGGCATGACCAATGTCGAGATCCCGACCGAGCGGGTGCGTGATCCGTGGGAGCTGAACATGCCCGGGCTCGGCGAGGGGCGCGATCCGGTGCGCACGCCGATGCGCTGGGACGCATCCCCGCACGCGGGCTTCTGCCCGGACACGGTCGAGCCTTGGCTGCCGATCGGCGCGGACCTGGCGAGGCTCAACGTCGCTGCGCAATCGCGGGAACCGGACTCGATGCTGGCGCTGCACCGCGCACTGCTCGCGTTGCGTCGCGAACGGCCGTCCCTGTCGCTCGGCGACTATCGCAGTGTCGCAGCGCAGGGTGAGGCCCTTTGCTACGAACGCGTGCACGGGGCGGAGCGCACGTTCGTGGCGCTGAATTTCGGTGACGCGCCGTGCCAGATCGAGCTGCCCGACGGTGCCACCGGCACGATCCGGCTGACCTCCCGGCCGAGTGTCCCGAACCGCGACGTCGAGGCGGTGATCACGCTCGCCGCCGCCGACGGAATCGTGGTCGCACTGCGGCAGGCATGACGGCATCTCGCACCGGTCGGCGACGACGTGTGCCGCCTCAGGCGTCGCTGCGCAACGCCGGCAGCACGCGCTCGCCGAACGCATCGATGAACTCGGCCTGGTTGGTCGCGACGTTGTGGAACACCAGTTCGTCGACACCGCACGCCAGGTAGTCGCGCGCCCAGTCGGCGTGCTGCTCGAGCGAGGTCGAGACGCGCACCGTGCGGTCGAGGTCCGCGACCGTCATGTAGGCGGCCGCCTCCTCGAACTGCCGCGGGGTCGGAATTTCCCAGACCACCTGGCCGATCACCAGGTTCGTGCCCCAGGTGTGCAGCGCGTCCTCGCGCAACGGGCCTTCCTCCCTGCCCCACGCGAGCTTCATCTGCGCGACCACCGGCTTACCCTCGCCGCCACCCTCGCGAAACGCATCGATCACGCGTGTCAGGTCGTCATCGGGACCGCCGCACAGCGTCAGCAGCCCGTCCGCCCAACCACCCAGCCAGCGCGCCGTGGCCGCGGAGACTGCCGCGCCGAAGATGCGCGGCGGCGTCGCCGGCAGCGTGTACAGCTTTACCTCCTCCATCGTCACCCGTCCGTGATGGGTGACGGTCTCGCCGGCCCACAGCCGCTGCATCAGTCCGCAGCACTCCTCGAGCCTGGCGTTGCGCTCCGGCTTGACCGGCCAGGGCATGCCCATGGTGGCCTCGTTCAACCGCTCGCCGGATCCAAGGCAGCAGTCGAGCCGTTCGGGAAACATGTGCCGGGTCGTGGCCATGGCCTGGGCAAGGATCGCCGGATGGTAGCGATAGCCCGGGCAGGACACCGACCGGAAGTCGAGCGAGGTCGACTGCATCGCCGCACCCAACCAGGTCCACAAGAAGCCGGCATGCCCGGGCCGCTCGTTCCAGGGGTGCAGGTGATCCGAGGCGGTGCACAGCTCGAAGCCCGCGCGCTCCGCATGCTGCACCCAGCCGAGCAGATCGCTCGGATCGAACTGCTCGTGGCTGACGTGGTAGCCGAACCGTGCCATG
>Ga0209303_1000288_pt1 | contig 42551 bp, 33 predicted proteins | sample SidtaG_3_FD_187449 | JGI IMG/M metagenome (GOLD analysis project Ga0209303, IMG submission 187449) | Marine algal microbial communities from Sidmouth, United Kingdom - Sidmouth_Asex1 metaG (SPAdes) (version 2) | ecosystem: Host-associated > Algae > Red algae > Unclassified | place: Sidmouth...
CATTTAAAACGAATTTACTCATTGCTGTTCGCTTCTTTAATAGAATAACTATTAGACAAAGCTCACATCGCGATTAAATTCGTTTTAAATTGAATAAAATTTAACCCTGAAAGATCAACAGACCCTAGTAAAATTTATTTAAAAACAGTGATTATAAAAACCAAATTTGAGAAACCATGGCAACAGAGATAGAGCTAAAATATTTAGTTTTTGGCTGTAATACAGCAGAAACTATTTCAACCTTATTATCAAAAAATAACATAGAATTTATTGAAAGCATTAATCAATTGAGTAATTGTTATTTTGACACGCCAGACTTAAATTTAAGAAAACATGATATGGGTTTACGCATTCGTGAAAAAGACACCATGCTTGAACAAACAATTAAAACCGCAGGTAAAGATATTGGAGGATTATATCAACGACCTGAATTTAATATTCCGGTAAAAACTAAACAACCTAACCTGAGTTTATTTCCAACACAAATCTGGGCACTTAGTCAAAATATAAACAATATTCAAGCGCAACTAGTGTCGTTATTTTCAACTGATTTTGAACGCCATACTTGGTTAGTTAACTCGGCTAAAGGAGGGGTGGTTGAAATTGTCTTTGATCAAGGTAACGTATCAAGTAACGGTATCAACGAACCCATACATGAAATTGAACTCGAACTTGTTCGAGGCGATGTCGCCGAGTTATTTGATCTAGCTCAGTTATTATTAAATCAGCTTAAATTAAGACCCGGCTTACAAAGTAAAGCCGCCCGTGGTTATTCGTTATGGAATGAAGTTGAAGCTATACCGTCTTGCACTGCGCTTACGTTATTACCTTTGAAACACAATGAAAATATCGCAGAATCTTTTATTAGTGGCTTGTCTAAAATTTTACAACACTTACAAAGTTCCGTTGACCAATATATAGATAAACCATCATTAACCACATTAGCGGTTATTAAAGATTCACTTTCATTGATGGAACATGGCTTTATCTTTTTTGAAAAAAACTTATTGGTTGATTGCGATAAAATAAGAAATGAAATCATGTATTTCGTTAAAGTTTTCTCATGGGTTGAACATCTCATTTATTTAAAAGAAATTGTTAATAAAACCGGAAACTATCGTAAAAAGCTCGATTATAGTACTGAGCTAGTTGCCGAGTTAAAGTTAGAAAAAAGACGTTTTCCTAATATTGAAGAAGTTAAACAAGTGTTTCATTCGCAACGTTTTAATCAGCTACAATTACATATTCTTAATATGTTGATGCCTAATCAATCACCATTTACAGAACCGTTAAATAACACCAACATACATACTTTTGCGACTGAGCAACTATCAAAAAGCTTGCATCAATTAACTAAAAACATGCCTAAAAATAAAGTATTAACCAGTGAGCAATATTTAGAACAAAGCGCATTATTAAATAGAAGTTTACATGCAGGAATTTGGTTTGCAGGCTTATTTAATGAAGTTGAAAGGAGTAAATATCGAGTGCCATGGTTAGATATTCGAGAGGGCATTGCTGAACTGCAAGTGCTTTGGTTAATTCACCAACAACTCCAACGCTTACCTGAACAACCACAAAAATTGGTTAATTGGCAAAGAAGTAAAGTAGACAACTTATTGCATGCCTTAGAGCATTCAAAAAACAATGCCGTATCACTTCAACCTTATTGGTTGTAGCTGGTAACGGTTGTACAGATTGAAATAAAGCTTGGCGTGGCTTATAAATTTATCGGCGCAGTCTCATCAGATAAATTTGACTGCTATGTTATTAATGTGCTGAGTTATTGAGCAGAGATGTAAGCGCATAATAGCAACAAAATTAGCTTTAGTGTTTATTATCCATCGCATCTATTTTTTTCTCTAACTCTAAAAGCTTAGCGTAAATGTCCGCATTTTGTTTACGTAATTCTCTATTTTTGATGTTGGTGTCAGCAAAACCAAAAATTCGATTAGCAAAAATAGCCCCGAGTGCACCTAAGGTACCCACACCTAATAAAAACATGGTGTAAACCGCGATACGACCTATTGTAGTAATAGGGTAAACATCACCAAAACCTATAGTTGAAGCCGACATAACCATCAGCCAAATAGAATCACCATAAGTTTTTACTGGCGAGTTTGTATTTTCAATTTCATAAATGTAAGTGATATGACCTAAAGATAAAGTCAAACTTGCCATCACCAAGAACAAAAAACACGTTAGTACTAAAAAGTTATAGTTTTTAACACCAAAATCATCTACTTTGTATAACGTTGCGCCTTGTTTAATGGATTCGAATATTAACACCGTAAACGTCCTCTTTTTCTGCATTATTAATTATGCGTTATGCTTTTGCGATAAAGTGACTAGTTCACTGTGAACTAACTCTTTATCTAGTATTTGCTAAAATTTACTGTTTTTTAAAACTTATTATGACCAACTAACAATGACCAACTCGTTATTACTAACTAATGGTGAGCAAGAGGTTAATTATTTTTCTTGGTTAACATGATCGATTAAGTCATCCATTAATTTCTTTTTAATGTCTAGCTGCTGGTCTACTGGTAAATTATATTTTTCGGCGAGCAATTCATAATCCGCGGGGGCAAGGCTTACCGTTAAACGGGGTCGTTTAGGGCGTTTATTTGTGGGTAGACCTAATATATCCCGTATTTGATCTGAGGGGCTCAAGCCAGCTTCAAGCGCTTCTTTTCTTATAGCGAGTTGAATTTTTTCATCCATGTCAAAAGCAACCTGAACGGCTTTAACTACTTTTACCGATGATCCCCATTTTTCGAGTATTTTGCGCGCCACGGGTTAACTTCCTGGATACATATCAATAATATCGGTTGTAGGTCTAAACAACGTTAAAAACACTTCAGTATCGCCATCTTGCCATACTTCTACATCTATTCCTCTTGTTTCATCTTTATCAAATAAAGCGTAGAGTTCAAATTGTTCGCCAGCATCTTTACCCTCATAAGTTGATAGTAATTCTACTCTATTATCTTTTCGGTGAAAATAGCCAACCTGAGAATAGGTTTGCTGCTTATACTGTTCGCTACTCCACGATGTTGTGTGCGCTGTATCGCCCAATCTCTCAAGAAAAGCATTACCTGGTTCGTCAAATACGGTTGCAAAATTGTCTAAATTGAAAAGTGTTTCAACGTCATTATGCTCTATTTTTAAAGAAAACTTGAGGTAGGTTTCATCATCAATATCAAGCGTTAAGTAAATTTGAATATTATTTGTACCTTGCAATACCCATTCGGTATCGGTTTTGTTTTCATATTCATAACTATTAATTGCCGTAACTTGAAATTCTTGACCACGTAATGTTTCAGGTAAGCCAAAGCTATCACTTAGTACAATAATGTCGTTTACTTTAAGTTGATCAGGGTTACTTAATTTACGCTCTGCAACTTTATCTTTTTTAAAAATACTATCAAAAAGTCCCATATTTACCACCATAAAAATCGCTTGTTACTTTCATAACAAGCGATTAAATTAGTTTTCATGTAAGCTTTAATATCAATTATTGATAAACAATTAATACTATTTTTGTTTTGTTTTTAAACGATCAAGTACTGAGTTAGCACTTGCATCAGCAGCACCAATGCCTGCTTCTTTTAGCTTAGCTTCAAGCGAACTATCAGAATTTTCAGACTCTAATACTTCAGCGGCTTTCATTTGGTCGTCAAATTTTTGCTGCTTAGCTTTAATGCGCTCTAAAGAATCTTTAGCACTTAACAATTTAGAATTACTTGATGAAAAGTTATCTGTGATAGCAGACGTTGCTTTTTGAACACTTTCTGTGGTTTTTACCATTGAAAGCTGACGTTTGTGCTCGGCAACTTGGCGTTCGCTTTTCTTAACTAATTCTTTTAAACGGTTTGCACTACCCTCAAAGCTATCTAAAGATTGTTGTTGCCCACTAAGCTCACTTTCTAAGGCGGCAATTTTTTCAGCTACTGCTAAAGCTAATGTTTCATCACCTTTTTCAAGTGCTTGTACGGCATAACCTTCATGTTCAGAAATTTCACGCTTTATGCGGTCAACTTCACGACTTGATGCCATTTGTTGCGCCATAACGCCAGTAAGATCACGCTTAGCTTTGGTTAAATGATTTTCTGCATCGCGTATTTCTTGTTCAAAAATACGTGTAGCGTTTGAATCTATAATTGATTCACCAACTTCAGATGCACCACCACGGATTGCAGTCATTATTTTTTTAAAAATACTCATTTTTTTCTCCTAATAAGGTGATCAAATTAAACTAAAAAATCGCTCATATCGTCGATAATTTCAATAGCATTGTTACTTAACACAGCAAGTTCATGTTCTATATCGTCGTAGGTTGAATTAATGGATAACGCTCCAAAAATTACATATTTATCACCAATTTTTGAGAATGAAGATAAAGGCATTGGAATATTCATTTCTAACATGCTTTCATGCATTTCATGTAACTTGTCAGATTTAACTTCTTGTGCACCCCAGAGATAAGTAATACAGAGTATCTGATCGTCAGAAACTGACAAAAAAATAGGGAGTTCTTCACGGTCTATAACCGAAATTTGTAAAACATCAACTTCACCTGAAATGGGCTGGCAATCAAAAACCATTCCTGTGTCTGAATTATCTGCCATCGAATTTAGGTGGTTAGCTATTGTATGAATATTCATGTTGTTCCTCTTCATGTTAATTCTTGGCAATTTTATCAAACAAATAACGACTACGAGTTATTTGTTTGATGAATTTGCTTATCGACATATTATGTCAATGTGGTTAATTTAACACTTAGACATAATATGTCAAGCATGTTTTTACTATTTTATTAAAACTGTTTCAATTTACTGTTAATCGGGCTAATGATCTCATTTACACGTTGATAAAACGTTTAAATGCCTTTGCTAGCTTGTATTAACAAATAAGCATTATTCTTGTAAATATGAGTTATTTAAACCTTGTTGATCTTGCCATGCGTTTTGATGGAGCTGATATATAGCATGGCTGCCCAAGTAATTGATGGGGATTGATGCTTTTTCATTATAAAAATTATGGGGAAATTCAAACGAGTTTTTGATCATTGGCAAGGTGAGCCAAAAGTGTTCAACGGGTAAACTCTTTAACGATTGTATGCGCTGTAAAGGACTTGCCCCCATTTTACTCGCTATGGTCCAACCCCATTCTCCAAAGCTTGGTACGTTGTCATGATATTGTTGCACTGATGAAAAACTAGCAGCTTCAAGTGTTTTTTGAACTGATATAAAAGAATTTTTAGCATGATAAGGGCTGGTTGATTGCACGCCTATTAGCCCATCTCCTGCAAGTAACTGTTTTAGCCGCGCGTAAAAGTTTACCGAATAAAGTTTATTTAAATCTGGGTGGCTAGGATCTGGTAAATCTACAATAATGGCATCAAAAACCTTGCCTTTTTCGAGTAAATTATCAATAGCAATAAAGGCATCATGTTCAATAACGTGTACATTTTTATGTTGTAAACTTTTTTGGGTTAGCTCATTAATTTGTAATGCTAAAGAGGGCGGTAATTTTTTTTCAGGGTAAGTAAATATATCTATAAGTTCGTCGTCTAAATCAATTAAAGTAACATGTTTAGGTGACCATTTAAGTACATCTCTTAATGCAAGTCCGTCACCACCTCCAATAATTAAAATATTATCTTGGCGTGCAGAGCCAGCAAGCACTGGTGTAACTAAATAGCTGTGATAAATAAACTCGTCTGAAGATGAAAATTGCAAACGACCATTTAAGTAAAAACCAATAACACTGCCTTGCTCAGCACCCATATAGCGTTGAGTAAAGGTAAGTTGTTGAAATTTAGTTTTATCTGAATATACCACTTCATCAAGGTAAAGTAGGTTGTTCATTTGATTCAACCAAGTATTTCCTTGCTGGTAAACCACAGCCACGATAATAAATAATACTAAATGGAGAAAAACGAGGGTTTTTTTCCAAATGAGTTTATTCCAATAATAAAAGATAAAAATACTACCCACAATTAAGTTTAATGCCGCGGTAAGTGCGCTAGCTTTGCTAATGTCTATGGTGAGTAAAAATAGTACCCATATAGCCGCACCTATCCCTGCGCCTATGTAATCGGCCCCGTAAATAGTACCAATATTATTTTTTAGGTGCTTTTGATGGATCTCTTCACGGATCCGAGCAATTAACGGAATTTCCATACCAATAAAAAAGCCCAGTAATAAACCAAAAAAATAAGGGCTGTTAAAGGCAATAAAGCTGAGTTGTTTTAAAATTCCGCCTCGGGGTAGGGCGTCAGGCGGTAATGAAAACATATCTGAAATGAGTAAAGGGAAGGTTTGAGTCAGAGCAATAAAGCCGCCAATAAACAAAATAGACAAACTTCCAAGTATCGCAATAACCAATTCAAGCCATACAAAACCATTAAAAGCACAAACAATTTTACGTGCTGCAAAAGCTCCCAAGCCCATAGCAACAATCATTAAACCAATCATGGCGTAAATAGTGCTCTCCATAGCGCCCAATACTCTACCAGCATAATGAGACAGTAAATATTCGTATATTAAACCGCAGCCAGCTAAAATTGCCATTGCTAAAATAAGAAAAGTATCGTGCCAAAATAATGGGTTTAAACGAGTTTTATTGGATTGCATGCAGGCTACTATGTGAGTAAGGTAAGTAATAAAATAAAAGTAAAATTACATGCTAATTGTGAAGAAAAACATAACTTACAACTTCAACTTACGACAATGTAATCTACTGTTATGTAATGTAATAAGCCGTACAAATTAATACTTGAGTAGTAATATTTTATACGGCTTATTTAGGAACAGTTATTTAAGTGGGTTGATGAGTCAATTATTAGCGTTTAAGTCGCTATTAACCTCAAGCTTAAACATTAGCGATTAACTATGCCATTAAACCTGTAAGGATTAATGCTATTGAAATACTAATCGCCATTTCAACACTTGCTACACCAATATTATGTTGCTGATCGACTTCTTCAACTAGGTTAATACCCCATAAAATTAATTTTTTAGCGAGCGTAGTCAGTAGAAATACTAATACCGTCATGATGATACTAAATAATAACCAACCAAGTAAATTTGTCAGTAAGGTTTCAGGAGAATAAGTTAAAAAGTAACTGGCTGCGGTTACAGCAAGAGCAGTACTAATAACTTGGCCAGCATAACGAATTGCTAAGGCTACTTGGCCATCAGCAAAAGCTTCTTGCATGCAGTCTCCTTGGTTATTTCGAGCGTACTGCTTTTCTTTAATTCGAGTCACTAATACCAACATGGCTTGAGATACAATAAAACCTGCGGCAATTGCTACAAAAGTACTAATGTCTAAACCGTGTACCCAAATTAATACTGCTCTTATAATAATGGCAGTAGCAATAGCGCCGGCTGCGTCAACAATACCTACTGAAATATTATGAGCTTTGATTTGTTCGGTTTTGTTTATTTGATTCAATGCGATACGGTCATGAACAATTCGACCAATTTTAATTAATATTAATCCAAATAACCCATAAGACAACATGCCTATTACTTCTAACAGGTAACTATTAGCATTGGCTCCGGTAATTGCACCACTTAAGGCAATACCCATGGCAGCAATGCTACCAGCAACACTTATTCCAAAGGCAAAATTGTCTTCCTTTGCTAGTTCATCAGTTGAATTTACTTTAGCAGTAAAGCCGGTTATAAAACGCATTGCCCCCAACAGTAATATAGCGATTGACACATCAATGGCTAAATAAATGAGTAAGTCTTGGCTAAGATTAGTTATATCAAATAATGTATTCATAATTTTTTCCCTATTCTGCTACTCGTTATTTGCCGCGCTTGAAGCCACGAGAAGTAGAGCTTGAGCTGTTTCTGAAACTAGCGTTTTTAGATGAACTTTTCGCATACGAACTTTTTGCTGCACTAGACGATTTAAATTTATTTGCACTCGCTTGAGCGGTTCTACTTTGACTAGATAAAGAAGAAGATCCTGTACGGTTTTTACTATAAGCGCTGGTAAATTTTTGCCCACGGCTTTCAAACGTTTTACGTGTGCGATTTTCTAAGTTAGTTTGTTTATTTAATTGGCTTGGCGAGCTGTAACGTTTACGGCCGTAATCGTTATAATAACTGTAATTTCTGTTACGTCCCCAGTCGTTATAACTGGTACGACGCGAACCAAAAACATCGCCCATCATCGAATACACACCATACCATGCCCAAAAAGACATACCATTGCTGCCTGTAGACCATTGCCCATAGTTTGGGTTACCAATTAATTGTTCACCTGTACCAAAGTCTTGAGCGTTATTCGCTTTTGCACTTTGGCTTTTTGATAACGCATTAATTCGTGGGAGTTGTTCATCAGACATATCAGCTAAAACATTTAGCGGGTCACTCAGAGCGTCGGAGTATAGATTAGGATCAGCGGCTTGATAAATATTAAGTAACTCATCGTATAACGCCTGTTTGTTGGCAAACATATTAGGTTGGGTTTTAACCGTATTTATACGGTCTTCAAGGGCTAAAAACATGGGGCCTTGAACTGTCGCGTCTTTTTTAAATTGAGCTATCAAAGGGGCTAGTTTGGGTTTCATTTGTAAAACCGTTTCAGCATACTGATTAATCAGTACTGCATTCCTAACACTACCGTTATTTAGTGCTTTAGCGAGTTGCTCAACGCGTTTTTCTGAAATTACCAGTTGTTGCTTTATTTGTTCATTTATAGGGTCGCTACACCCTATCAAGCCAATGGTTAATATCAAAAATAGTATTTTAATGTGGTGCATTCCTGCCATAGGTGTCCTCAAAAATGCTATAATTATTCTTTATTAATATCATTTATGACATAATATGTCTAATGGTATCTCTATAAGTTCTAAAGAAATGACTCAAGTAAAATATGCCATTTATTTATGGAGTATATGATGCATAGCCACGTAACAAAAGTAACTTCTGCTTGTTTAACCCAACAACACGAAAAAAGTTGGATGCAATTTACAGTTCAACACCCTAATGCCAGTGTTCGACTTAATTCAAATCAGCTTGAACATTTTAAAATTGCTATAACGCTAAGTGATTATATTTTAACAAGTGCGCTGCAAGCACCCAATATTGTTATGGAAATATTTGCATCTGATTATATTTATCAATCAAAAACGCCTAATTATAAAAAACAGCTAAATGACTGTATTAGCAAGTGTTTAACCGAAGACGATTTACACAAAGCCTTAAGGTTATTTCGATTACGTGAAATGGTCGCTATTGCTACGGCAGATTTAGTATTAAACCTGCCGCTAAGCGAATCATTAAAGCGATTATCATTGCTCGCCGATGAATTGGTGATGGGGGCATTACAGTGGTTAAGTGAGCATTGCTACGAAAAATGGGGACAACCTAAAAATAGTAAAGGCGAAACCATACCTTTGCTCGTTTATGCAATGGGTAAGTTGGGTGGTAAAGAACTAAATTTTTCATCTGATATTGACCTTATTTTTGCTTACCCAGAATCTGGAGAAACACATGGCGCTAGACGGTCGATTGATAATCAACAATTTTTTATTCGATTAGCTCAAAAGTTGATCACAGCGTTAAATCAAAAAACTGCCGATGGTTTTGTTTATCGCGTTGATATGCGTTTAAGACCCTTTGGCGAAAGTGGTCCGCTGGTATTAACCTTTAGCGCGATGGAAGATTATTACCAAGAACAAGGTCGAGATTGGGAGCGATACGCCATGCTCAAAGCTCGGTTAATTGGTGAAGGGAAATATCATGATCAATTAGATATTTTGCTTAAACCATTTATTTACAGGCGCTATATAGACTTTAGTGTGATTGATAGCTTACGACGTATGAAAATGATGATTGCGCAAGAAGTTAGGCGTAAACAATTGATTAACAATATAAAACTCGGTGCTGGCGGTATTCGTGAAATTGAATTTATTGTGCAAGTATTTCAACTAATACGTGGTGGGCAAGTTAAAGCATTACAACACAGAAATTTGCTAACTGTTTTGCCTTTGTTGGTTAAAGAAGGTGAAATTCCTTTGCAAAGTATGAAGATCCTTGAAAATGCATACCGTTTTTTAAGGCGTGTTGAAAATATTATTCAAGCCCTTAACGACCTACAAACACAAACATTGCCTGAAACTGAGTTAAACCAAATGCGAATTTTAGCCGCATTAGCTCACAATAATTTAACGACTTGGTCGCTGTTTTTAGAGCACCTTAACTTTCATATGGAAGGTGTGCATAAAGAATTTATAGCTTTGATAGGTGAAGAAAGTTCGCATCACCATATTAAAGACGCGCATTGGGTAACGTTATGGGATAGTAGCTGGAACCATGAAGAAAGTTGTGCGTGGATCTCGCAAGTCAATCAAACGTGGCAAGTTGATAACATTTGGCATCAAATACAAGATTTTCGAACTGAATTAACCAAAAAATCAATAGGTAGCCGTGGCAGACAAACCTTAGATAAGTTAATGCCATTACTGTTGTTTTTTTTAAATGAAGCCAATGAGCAAGATGACACGTTAGAGCGTGTACTTACTGTTTTTAATAAAATAATTACTCGTACCGCCTACCTCGAATTGCTCAACGAGAATGAAGGAGCGCTCAAACATTTAATTAAACTTTGCCGTTCAAGTTTATGGGTGGCTGAACATATTGCTAAGTTTCCAATTTTACTTGATGAGCTTATTGATCCAAAACTATTTAGCAACCTGCCCTCTGAGAGTAGCTACGGTAGGGCTTTACGTGAGGACATGTTACGTATTCCTGAAGAAGATCTTGAAGCGCAAATGAATATGCTGCGACAATTTAAACAAGTACAGCACCTTCGCCTAGCTGCGGCAGATATTTCGGGCGTATTGCCCATAACTAAAGTTAGTGACCATTTAACCGCAATTGCTGAATGTATAATTACCGAAGCCATTAATTTAGCCTGGTTAAATGTTACCCAGCGATTTGGGCAACCCCTCTCCACCATAGGAACTAACGATAAAGGTTTGGCGGTTATAGGTTATGGAAAAGTAGGGGGGCTTGAGTTAGGTTATGGTTCTGATCTGGATTTAGTTTTTTTGCATAATAGTTCAGCGACAGATATAACAAATGGCGTTAACGAAGTGCCAGCCAGTCAATTTTACGCCAAACTAGCGCAACGAATTATGCATATTTTTAACACTAATATGACTGGTGGTATTTTGTATGAGTTAGATATGCGCTTAAGACCTTCAGGTAACTCAGGTTTATTAGCCGTTCACATTAATACTTTTGAGCAATATCAAAAAGAAGAAGCTTGGACATGGGAGCATCAAGCATTAGTAAGAACCCGCTGCATTTACGGTACTGAATTTTTTATCAAGCGATATAACGAAATTAAACGCAGTATTATTTCAACACCACGCGATATCACTGAGTTAAAAAAAGATGTGATCAAAATGCGTGAAAAAATGAAGGCGCACCTTGATAAATCAACCTCAGAAATGGTTGATATTAAACAAGGGCAGGGAGGTTTAGTTGATATTGAATTTTTAGCTCAATACCTAGTGCTTAAAAATGGCAGCACATATCCTAGTTTGGGTGAATATTCTGATAATATTAATATTTTTAATGTATTAAGTGAGCTAAATATAATGTCTGAAGAAGATAAAGATACATTGATTTCTTCTTATTGTCATTTACGTGATTATGGTCATAAAGCTACTTTACAGGGCGATAAAGCACTTATTTCAATACAAGATTTTACCGCTGTTACACAAGCTATTACATTAATTAAAAATAAATACTTTTCTTAAAGCTTGAAGTCCTGTTGGTTGGTTTATAAATGGTAGCAATTTTTTGGTTAATACCTTAACTGTAACCTAAATTGCTACTCAAACCTATAATGGCGTCATTCATGTAATTGATACGTTTATCCTCGGTAACTGCTCCTACGTTGTTTTGAATTACTTGGTCTAAACATTGACGTTTAAATGCTCTAAAACGAGCACCTTGATTGGTAACAGCTAATATATTGAACGAGATTCTTGAAGAATGCAGCTTTCGTCTAAATAAGATTTTTTCCCTTCAATAACGACAATGGCGCGAGATTGATAACAAAAATAAATGGATACGCCATTTTGAAAATGACCATTAATAGCATTCCCTAACTGTAAAGCCGTTTTCAAAATACTCTTATCAATTCTAAAAGCACTTTTAACAACATAATCACGATTAAGCCGCCAATATACTTCAAGTTTATCTTGTTTAGCGTATTCAGATAACTTTTGAAAAATAGTTTCCCCTAATCTAAAGGGGCGTGACTTTGTCGAGCCTTGCCAATTTTTTGGGTAGGCTCTAACAACCTTACTTCGGGCATCAAGCATAAGCTCTAAATCGCTCGTAGGTTCAGGTAAAAAAACTATGTTATTGCGAATAGTGGGTTTATCAGCATCAGAAGTGCCATTTATATTGGCATAAAACTTAGATAGGCCGGAAGCAGCTTTGTTTTGAGCTTTTTCATTAACAACAGGTTTTGGTTTGCTGTGCGCGGTAATTATAGTGCTATCTTCTAAGGTTGTCTCTAGTGTTTCAGTGGCAACTGGTTCGGCTTCACTACCAAGCGCCATAAGTAATTCTTTATTAGCAAAAAATAAATAGGCAAGGGTAATGAGTATACATCCAAAAATAATATTTCGTATCCAAAAACTCATTTATTTTCACTCATTAAAAAAACCGTAGACTTAAAGACTAGCTAACAAATTCTATTAATACAAACTGGGGTCGGTTTCGTTAGGTCGGGTTTTAAAACGTCTATGTAACCACATATATTGTTCTGGTTTACGCAATATGGCTTTTTCAACTTCGTGATTTATACGTGTTACATCGGTAATATCGTCATCGGTTGGAAAGTTATCAAGCGCTGGAGTAATTTCAATCGTATAACCACTGCCATCATCTTTTCGTTGAGGTATTAACATAAAGGTTTTAGTGTTGGCTTGGCGAGCAAAAATTAAGGTGCCGGTTGTGCTTGCGGTTTCTTTTACGTTGAAAAACGGTACAAATACACTGCGATTTCTACCATAATCTTGATCCGGCAAATACAAACTTGACTCACCGGTTCTAATTGCTTTAATTAGCCCTTTAACATCTCGTTTTCCTAACATGTATTTATTTGATCTACCTCGACCTCTAAACTGAAAAAACTCCATCAATTGGTTGTTGTGGGGTCGGTAAAATATAACTAACGGGTGGCTATGGCCAAAACCTCTTCCTATTATTTCAGCACATAAATAGTGCATTGCTAAAATAAATACACTGTGTCCATCTTGCTTAGCCTTTTCTAAATGTTCTATACCTGTGACTGTAAATTTTTGTTTAATACGCCAATCAGGCCACCACCAACCCATACCTGTTTCAAATAAAGCAATGCCGGTACTTTCAAAGTTTTTTTTAAGTAGTTGTTCACGCTCTTGCTCACTCATCTTTGGAAAACATAATGCTAGATTACTTGCGGCTACGCGTTTTCGGCTTGAGCCAACTTTATATAACAGCTTACCAACAAGGCGTCCTAAAAAAAGTTGAAATTTATAAGGTAACCATGAAATAGAATACATAATAAGTACGCCAAGCCACGTTAACCAATATTTTGGTAATAAAAAAGATAACTTAAAATTTGGCTGTAATACTTTATTTTTACTCACGAATACATTCAACTTATTGTCATGCTAGATAGACTTATGGTTTGAGGTTGACTCAGCAACAAAGTAGTCTAATTGATATAATTGGTATGATACACTATCGCACATTATATCTGGTATAGGGTAGAGGATGAAAGTAGATATTCCAGCTTTTAACAAAGCACGAGTTTTAGTGGTAGGCGATGTAATGTTAGATCGTTATTGGCATGGACCAACCCAGCGTATTTCTCCTGAGGCTCCTGTGCCTATCGTTAATGTAAATCATAATGAAGACCGACCTGGCGGCGCAGCCAATGTTGCCCTTAATATTGCTTCATTAGGTGGGAAAGCAACACTCGTGGGAATGTGCGGTGTTGATGAAGCTGCTAATGTTTTAGAAACACACCTCGCGTCTATGGGTATTGATTGTGAGTTTGATCAGCAACAAACCATCCCCACTATTACAAAGCTTAGAGTGCTCAGCCGTAATCAACAATTAATACGTTTGGATTTTGAAGAATCTTTTGCCAACATTGATAAATCAACCCTTGAGCAGTCGGTTGAACGTTTATTAGCTGATCACAATGTTCTTCTATTGTCTGATTACAATAAAGGGACATTATCACAAGTGCAGTCACTGATTGCTGCCGCAAAAAAAAATAACAAAATTGTAGTTGTTGACCCTAAAGGCACAGACTTTACTAAATATCGCGGAGCCACGATATTAACACCTAACTTGTCAGAATTTGAAGCGGTTGTCGGTGCCTGTAAAACTGAAAAAGAGATGGTAACTAAGGGGCATAAGTTACTTGCAGACTTAGATCTTGATGCCTTGTTAGTAACTCGTAGTGAGCAAGGTATGACCTTATTACGTAAAAATGAAGAAGAATTTCATTTACCGACTCAAGCAAAAGAAGTTTATGATGTAACCGGCGCTGGCGATACGGTAATTGCCACGTTAGCATTGGCTATTGGCGCTGGCTCTAAATACGACCAAGCGAGTGCATTAGCAAACATAGCTGCAGGTATAGTGGTTGGCAAAATTGGTACATCAACAGTGAGCGAAGCTGAAATAGTTAATGCTTTAGCAACCGGTCAAGAAAGTGGCTTTGGCATGTTAACCGAAGATCAATTAAAAATTGCGGTTGGCTTAGCACAAGCCCGAGGTGAAAAAATAGTCATGACCAATGGTTGTTTTGATATTTTGCACGCTGGGCATGTCTCTTATTTAACAAATGCTAAAAAGCTCGGTACACGATTAATTGTAGCAGTGAATAGCGATGCCTCAGTTACTCGTTTAAAAGGTTCTGGCAGACCGTTAAATCCAGAAGACAGACGCATGGCAGTATTAGCCGGATTAGGTGCCGTAGATTGGGTAGTGCCATTTATTGAAGATACCCCACAACGATTAATTGCTAACATTTTACCTGATGTTTTAGTCAAAGGTGGCGATTATAAAATAGAAGAAATAGCGGGTGGAGCGGAAGTAATAGCTGCAGGAGGTGAAGTTAAAGTACTTAATTTTGAAGCAGGTATATCTACCACGGCAATTATTAATGCGATTAAAGAAAAAGATTAGTGCGGTTATTAGGAGTGTGTTTTGAGGCGGTATTTATACCAATTGAATTAATGAATTGAACACTTAGCGATAATTTAAAGGTTTATAAGCACAGATTTTACGTTCCAAACAAAATCTACGTACATACATCCATGTATGCAAGGCATTGATTGAGAGAATGGTTATTCTTGGCAACTGCTCCTGCGTTACCCTATTATCCTACATCCATGTAGGAACCCTATCAATATCAATAACGATGCTTATAAGCCTTTAAAAACCGCCCTTGTGAGCTCATTAGACAAATGATAACTTCACAAAATAAATGAAACATAGCTCACTATGCTTAAATTATTTCGTTTGTTCTAAGTTGTCTAATGCAGCGCTAAGTGACTAATTCATTTAAACTACCTCAATTGGTATAAGCTAAACAGTATAAAAACGAAAAGGCTGCGATTAAACAGCCTTTTTTATCCAAATGAGTTTATTTATTCAAACTATTTTAGTTAACTAAGTAATACCATTCATTAATTTAGTTGCTATCACACATTCAAGACTCCACTAACGCGGCATCAAACCTTTGTTAACATCAACGACATCTTGTTCGGTGATCGTACCGGCGGATTGTTTAAGCGATAATATTGCTTGAATATAATTATATCGAGTAGAAGAAAGGTTACGTTTAGCGTTGTACAAATTACGCGTACTATCTAAAACATCAACAATTGTACGTATTCCTACATCCATGCCCGCTTCAGTTGCGCGCAAGGCACTTTCGGCACTTATCACTGATTGTTCTAACGATTTTATAGCAGAAACCGCAGCAATAACTGTGTTGTAAGCGTTACGTGTACTTCTAACAATATTACGATGCGTTCGTTCTAAATCTTGGCTAGCAACAACATAATTACTTTGTGCTTTACGTACACTACTCGAAATAGCACCGCCTGAATAAAGCGGTACATTAACTTCAATACCAATGGATTGGCTATTAAAATCAACCGTTGGAGACGATGATACTAATTGATTTTCACTGTTTGATTTAGAATATCGACCCTTTAAATCAATCGTTGGGTAATGACCTGCGCGTGAAGTATTAATAGTATCTTTGGCAATATCAACACTAATTTTTTGCGCAATTAAATTCAAATTATTCGCTTCAGCCTTGTATTGCCATTCATTGGCACCTTCAGGAATAGGACGCGAAGCGCTAAAACGTTCAGTATTCAATACATCTAAATTACGTGGATAAATATTCGTTATTTCTCGTAACGCTTCTTCGGCATTGTACACTCTGTTTTGAGCTCTAATTTCTGCGGTTACGGTATTATCGTATTGAGCTTGAGCTTCATGCACATCGGTAATTGCGGTTAAGCCTACTTTAAAGCGCTGCTTAGTTTGATCTAATTGACGTTCAATCGCGGCTTTTTCTGCTTTAGCAAATTCAAGATCGTCTTTTGCGCTTAATACATCAAAGTAAGCTTTAGTTACTCTTACAATTAACTCCTCTTGAGCCACTTGAAAAGCAATATCACTTTGATGAGCAATTTTTTTAGCCGTGCTTAATCTTAACCAAGAATCGTGGTGGTATAGCTCCATTGACAATAATGCGCCAATGGTTGAAATCTCATTATCTTCAGACTTTACATCATTAACTTCTTGCTCGGTAAGTTCAAACTTCCCAAAAGCATATAATTTAGGTAAAAGTGCAGAACGCGCTTGAACAATATCTTCTTTAGAAGCCATAAATTGAGCGTGTGCTTTTAATACCACAGGATCGTTGGCTTGGGCTTGTTGGTAAACGTCAACTAAATTTTCAGCACTTGAAAAATGGCTTGTCGCCATCGCTGTAAAGCCAAAAAGAAGAGAAATAATGTTTTTTTGCATGGGTTAGCAATCCCTTAAGGTATAATCCATTTATGAATAATAGGTTCACAAACATCAATGTAATGTATTAATCTAATTCTACCTAGCTTGACTCTCAAGCTAAACGAATTAAGTGTTTAGATAGCTATTCTAGTGTAACAAAATATATAGCACCAGAATATTTTAAATTGAAGTGATTAAATTAACTGTAAAAGTAAACTGCCGATAAATACTGGAGTAAAAAATAAAATGACTACCCAAAGACTAGCGCCAAATATTTTAAGATTCAGCCATAAAGATATGACTATTGCTAAAATAGAAACTAAATTTAAAGGCTTTTTTGCCATTAACGAAGTTCACGTAACTCATGCTTTATATGAAGGTGGAACCAGTATCACTTTAAAAAGAGAAATCTTTGAAAGAGGTGATGCCGTTGTTTTATTGCCTTATAATCCTACTACTGACGAAGTCGTTATTATTGAGCAATTTAGATTAGGCGCAATAAGAGGTGATACGCCTTGGCAGCTAGAATTTATTGCCGGAATGTTTGGAGAAAATGAAAACCCCATTGATGTTGCTATTCGTGAAGCCGAAGAAGAAGCCAATTTAATTGTTAAACAAGAAGATATTATTGAAATAACACGATTTTTCCCTAGCCCAGGTGGAACCAGTGAATGCATTTACATGTTTGCTGCAAAAGTTGATACCGCTAATGTTGGCGGTGTGTACGGATTAGAAGAAGAAGGCGAAGATATTTTGGTGCATGTCATGCCACGACAAGAAGCGATGAATTTATTAGCTCAAGGCAAAATTAGCAATGCATCTACTATAATTGGGTTACAATGGCTCGAACTTAACTATGAAAAACTACAACATTCTTGGTCAACTTTATGATTGCAAAAGCAAAAAAATATAAACCACAATTAGCTACATTAATGAATTTATGTGATGTTAACTATATGTTGTTAATTAAATTGCTGGCAAATAAAGAAGAGGCTGGTGAACAACGTGAATTTTTCATTTCAGATTTTTTATCTTATAAAGTTTTTGTCAATGAAGTAACACGCTACACCACGCTTATAACTATTAGCCAAAATACGGTAGAAATGGGTGAACAATTAGCTCAACTGTTTAAACCAAAAATGGTTATTCGCTTGTACCACGATGCACGTATGGCCGAAGTTATATCGTCACAAAATATTCATCAAGTGAAACCAAGATACGACTACCCAAATAAAAAAATGCACTTACCCGATGAAAAACAACAAATTAATATGTTCTTAAAAGAATGGTTACAGCTCTGTCACGAGCTAGGGCAAGCTAAACTCACACTTAACTTTAAGTAGTAAATAACCGTTCAACAGTACTTTAAGCTAACATTAATTTACCCCCTATAATAAAAGTAAACCACACTTAACAATTTAATAAACAGATAATTCGTATGAACGACACCTTAAAAATTGCCCAAATTAGCGATACACACTTATTTTCTGATAAAAACAGCTTACATTGTGGTGCTAATGTTTATACTAATTTAGTGAATGTATTACAGCATATTAAGCAGGTAGAAATGCCCGATGCTATTATTTTTACTGGCGACCTAACGCAAGATCATACCCGTGGCTCATATCAACAATTTGTAAATGCTTTTCAGCAAGCAAATATTCAAACACCCGTTTACTTTATTGCAGGTAATCACGACGAGCATGCCGAGCTCAATCATTATTTATTAAAAGCGCCGTTTAATAAGGCAAAAAATATTCTTCATCAAGGTAGCGAGTGGCAAATATTATTAGTTAACAGTAAAAGTGAAAACCCGTCAGGCTATATAAATAAATCAGCTTTAAAAGAGCTTAAGGAAAATATAGATCCTGATAAAAAACAGCTCATTTTTATGCATCATCATCCTATTGATGTAGGTTATTTTATTGATACACATGGTGTAAAAAATAAAAATGATTTTTGGCAATATATCCAACCATTCAAATCAATAAAAGCGTTAGCATGTGGGCATGTGCATAATGCAATATCATTGTTGCCGGTATTGTTACCAGTATTAGTGCCAGTGACTATGTCATCGCCGGTAAATAAACCTAAACATACAGTTAATTACAAAACTGAGCAAACCGATTATCCCTTACCTTTATATACTTGCCCAGCAACGTCTATTCAGTTTGACACTTTAGCAAATACCTCAAAGTGCAACGGGCAAGGTGCAGGTTATAGGGTATTTGAACTACATAACGATGGAGTACATAACAATGATTCATTGGTTACACGCACGCATTTTTTAGGGATTAAAAGAGAGGAGGTTCAATGAAAAATGTGTTGTTTTTACATGGTTTTAACTCATCGCCGCAATCTTTAAAAGCGCAACAAACCCAACAATACCTTAAACAATACTTTCCTCAAGTTAAATTTCATTGCCCTCAATTAGCATTAACACCTGATAAAGTCATTAAACAATTAACTCCTTACTTTACTGAAATTAAAGGGGGTTCTAAATTGCAATCTTGGGGGATCATTGGTTCATCACTTGGTGGATATTTTGCCACCTATTTAAGTGAAACTTACGCAATTAAAGCGGTATTAATCAACCCAGCAATCAAACCTTATGAACTCATAGCTAACTATATAGGTGAGCAAATTAATCCTTATACGCAAGAAGTTTATCAGATAAAACCGTGTTACCTTGAAGACTTAATTGCCCTTGAACAACACCACATCACAAAAAATAATTATATGGTCATGGTACAAACAGGCGATGAAGTGTTAAATTACCAACAAGCAGTTGAAAAATTTCACGCCAGCACCTTAATTGTACAACCTAACGGTGATCACAGCTTTGTAAACTACAAGGCAATGTTACCTACAGTTGTAGAATTTCTTCAGCTAAACGGGTGATTATTTAAAAAGCAGAATAATAATATTTTTTATTGAATACAACGAATAGATGACTCAAATGAACGAACAATATAATTCTGATTCTATCGAAGTTCTTAGTGGTTTAGACCCAGTAAGACATCGTCCCGGTATGTACACCGACACTTCGCGCCCTAACCATTTAGGTCAAGAAGTTATCGATAACTCTGTAGACGAAGCCCTAGCAGGGCATGCACAAAACATTACTGTAATATTAGACAAAGACCAATCGTTAGAAGTTATTGATGACGGTAGAGGCATGCCGATTGATATTCACCCTGAAGAAGGTGTAACTGGCATCGAGCTTATTTTTTGTAAACTGCATGCTGGCGGTAAGTTTTCAAATAAAAACTACCAATTTTCAGGGGGGTTACACGGCGTAGGTATCTCGGTAGTAAACGCCCTATCAAGCCGAGTTGATGTAGCGGTTAGGCGCGATAGCAAAATTTATGAAATGGCTTTTGAAAACGGAGAAAAAGTTGAAGAGCTTCACGAAGTTGGCACCGTAGGTAGGCGAAATACCGGAAGTCGCGTTAAATTTTGGCCTGATCCCAATTATTTTGACTCACCTAAATTTTCAGCTCGCAGGTTAGCGCATTTATTAAAAGCTAAAGCAGTTTTATGCCCCGGGTTAACTATAAAATTTCATGATAAAAATGAAGATAACAAATACGAATGGTGCTACCAAGACGGCTTAGTTGATTACTTAAAAGATTCAGTAAAAGATTACGAATCACTGCCTAAAGAACCTTTTGTTGGCACCTTTACCTCACAGCAAGAAGCGGCTGATTGGGCAATAACCTGGTTACCAGAAGGTGGCGATGGAGTAGGCGAAAGCTACGTAAACCTTATACCAACCGTACAAGGTGGTACACATGTTAATGGTTTAAGGCAAGGTTTACTCGAAGCCATGAGAGAGTTTTGCGAATTTAGAAACCTTACTCCCCGTGGTGTTAAATTAACCCCCGACGATATCTGGGATAAATGCTCATATATATTGTCAGTGAAAATGCAAGATCCACAATTTGCCGGTCAAACTAAAGAGCGGTTATCATCACGCCAATGCTCAGCATTTGTAACAGGTGTAGTAAAAGATTCCTTTAGTTTGTGGTTAAACGAGCACACGGAAATAGCGCAAAGTCTGGCTGAATTTTGTATCTCGAACGCCCAGCGCCGCCTACGTGCCAGTAAAAAAATCATTCGTAAAAAAGTCACACAAGGTCCAGCACTGCCCGGAAAACTAACCGATTGCGGTAGCCAAGACATTAACCGAACGGAACTGTTTTTAGTAGAAGGAGACTCAGCCGGAGGTAGTGCTAAACAAGCCAGAGATCGCGAAATTCAAGCGATAATGCCACTTCGAGGAAAAATCCTAAACACATGGGAAGTAGATTCAGGACAAATACTTGCATCACAAGAAGTACACGACATCTCAGTAGCATTAGGCATAGACCCAGATTCTGAAGACTTATCAGAACTGCGCTACGGAAAAATATGTATTTTAGCCGATGCTGACTCCGATGGTCTGCATATAGCCACATTACTTTGTGCCTTATTTACCCAACATTTTTTACCTTTAGTGCAGGCTGGGCATGTTTATGTAGCAATGCCACCACTTTATAGAATAGACGTGGGTAAAGAAGTATTTTACGCGCTTGATGAAAGCGAAAAAGACAGCATTATAGCCCGTATCGAAGCTGAGAAAAAACGTGGAAAGGTTAACGTACAACGCTTTAAAGGCTTGGGTGAGATGAACCCGTTACAACTGCGCGAAACCACCATGGATCCAAATACCCGACGCTTAGTACAACTCACCATTGACGAGTTTGACACCACCATGGAATTAATGGATATGCTACTTTCGAAAAAGCGTAGTGGCGACCGTAAAACATGGCTGCAAGATAAAGGAAATATGGTAGAGCTTTAGGTTATTTTCAACCGCTAGAGTCTGTTGAACTTTGAGGTATGTTTTCAACGATCAGTTTGGTTTTTTTATAGGTATAATTATTAATGTGCGATTATTCCCCATAAAATGTTGATAACGTCTTAGAAATACGAAACTTGTGCAGTCTACGGAACTATGGGAAAACGATTCATTTTTCGTTAAACGTTTTTATATAGACATAGTATATAAAAACGCTTTTCTTGATAGCATTTACAGAGTTACTAAGGTTTTTTTGAATGTAAAACCTGTGATTAAATGTTTTAAATGGAACAAAAAATCATATTTTAAAGATCAGTATCCCCTAATATAAACGTTTATTCTGTAACTTTTATCAGTGGGGGCAAAACATTAAGTAGTCCTACTGACCACTTAAACATCTCATCCCAGAAAAAATCAATCTTAAATAATTCTATTAGTTGTATTACTTTTAGTAATTGTTACCGCAATCGATTTTGATGCCGGTGTATCACTGCCATCACCTCTGTTTTTTAGTGCAACTAAAGGGTTAGCTTCTGGAAAGTAAGCGGCAATATTACCTTTTGGAATGTCGTAACTTACCAGTTTAAAGCCATAAACTTTACGTTCAACGTCGTCAGGCCATAAGCTTTCAACATCAACTAATTCTTCATGTTTTAAGCTTAGGTCGTTGATGTCGCTTGGGTTCATAAATATGATCTCTCGTTCACCGCTAATGCCACGGTAGCGATCTTCAAGCCCATAAATAGTGGTGTTGTATTGGTCGTGCGAGCGTAAGGTTTGTAGGACAAAAACACGGTTTTTTGTTAAAGCACGAATTGATGCAGGCACTATGCTTTCAGGTAATTTGTTAACACTTAATTGTGCTTTTTTCGAAGCGGTATTCCATATAAATTCAGCGGCACTGTTTCCTAAATAAAAACCGCCGGGTTGTAATAATCGGCTGTTCATATCAGTAAATTCAGGGATTGTTTTGCCAATATAATCACGTATTAAATCGTAGTTACTGGCAAGTTCTAGCCATTTAACCGGAGTGTTTCCTAAGGTTGCATGTGCTATACCGGCAATAATTGCGGGTTCAGAGCGCATATTTTGTGTATTTGATTTAACCACGCCTTTAGATTTATGCACCATGGAGAAAGAGTCTTCAACGGTAACTGATTGCTCTCCAGAGCCTTGTAAGTCAATATCGGTTCTTCCAAGGCAAGGCAAAACTATTGATATCTCTCCAGGAAATAAGTGAGTTTGATTGAGTTTAGTCGCAATGTTTACCGTAAGTTTGCAACGCGAAAGTGCTTGTTGGGTAAATTCAGTATCCGGTGTTGCTGATACAAAGTTACCTCCAAGTGCAATAAAAATTTTGCTTTCGCCTGAAAGCATTGCTTCAATCGCTTCAACAACATTATGACCATGCTCTTTAGGTGGAGTGAAGGAAAATACACGGGATAAATTATCTAAAAATTTACCGTCAGGCTTTTCATTAATACCCATGGTGCGATCGCCTTGCACGTTGGAGTGCCCTCTAACCGGACATAAACCAGCGCCAACTTTACCTATATTGCCAAACAATAATTGTAAATTGGTAATTTCTTGAATGGTGGCAACCGAGTGTTTGTGCTGAGTAATACCCATTGCCCAAGTTACAATAACTTTATTGGCTTGTTGGTAAATGGTAGCGGCTTGGGTTATTTCGTTAATACTTAAGCCTGATTGTTCAGTAATATGTTGCCAAGGTGTTTCGTTAACTATTTGTAAGTAATCGTTTAAACCTTCGGTGTGTTCGGCAATAAAGTTAACATCGAAAACACTCTCATTATTCATTTGTGCGGTGTTATGTCGCTCCAGCAATACTTTAACCATGCCGCGTACACAGGCCATATCGCCACCTAAATTTGGGGTGAAATAATGCTGAGAAATTTCGGTAGCGGTGCCAGATAACATTTCAACTGGAGATTGAGGATTAGCAAAACGCTCTAGTCCTCTTTCTTTAAGTGGATTAAAGGTGACTATTCGTGTGCCACGGCGTGAAGCATGGCTTAAAGAGTCGAGCATTCTTGGATGGTTAGTGCCGGGGTTTTGACCAAAAACAAAAATAGCGTCAGCGTGTTCAAAATCATCAATTTTGATGGTGCCTTTACCGATGCCAATCGCTTGTTTAAGAGCAATACCACTCGCTTCATGACACATATTTGAACAATCAGGAAAGTTGTTTGTGCCGTACTTTCGAACAAAAAGTTGGTATAAAAAAGCGGCTTCGTTGCTTGCTCTGCCTGAAGTATAAAATTCGGCTTGATTGGGGGTTTCTAAATGATTAAGTTGTTGTGCAATAACGGTAAAAGCATTATCCCAAGAGATGGCTTGGTAACAATCTGTTTCGGCATTATAAATAAGCGGTTCAGCTAATCTGCCTTGGTATTCTAAAAAATAACCGCTTTGTTTTCTTAACCAGCTTACGGAGTGTTCTTTAAAAAAGTCTGCACCAATACGACGTGAAGTTGCCTCCCAATTTACCGCTTTGGCGCCATTTTCACAAAAACGGAATCGTCCGGGTTCATCTTTTTCTCCCCAAGCACATCCAGGACAATCAAAGCCGTGGTCTTGATTGGTTTTTAGTAGGTTTTTAATGTTTTTAGCAATATTGTCGCTTTTAATTAAATGCGTTGCCGTACTTTTTAAAGCGCCCCAACCACCTGCGTGACCGTTATATTTTTTTACTGACATTATATTTCCTACTTATTTTGTTCGTTGTGGCAATTATAATTAAGACGTTGGTTACCATGATAAACGTTAAATTTATTATTTTTTGTAAAACCTATTAAGGTGATATTAAACTGTATTGCGGCAGAAATAGCCAAACTTGAAGGTGCTCCAATCGCAATAACAACCGGAATAGCAGCGGTAATGGCTTTTTGCATTAATTCAAAACTTACTCTACCACTTAATACTAAAATAGATTGCGGTGTCATTTTATTGTTAAGAAATATATCGCCAATGACTTTATCAACCGCATTATGGCGACCCACATCTTCATAAACACATAACCATTGGTTATCGCTAATATAGCCGGCACCATGTACCGCACCTGATGCTGTAAACAACGGTTGGTGCGAATTAAGCGCGCGTGCAATGGCAATTATATTATTGCTTGTTAACCATAATTCAGCGTCATCAATAGGGTTATTTATTTGAATAGCTAAACCATTTAATGATGTTTTACCACAAATACCACAGCTTGATTGGCTAGCAAATGTTCGGGTAATTTTTTGCCAATTTGGCTGCACTGATTTTGCTAGCGTTACAATAAGCTGGTTATTATTAATGGCTTCATCAGGTGCAATAATGCTGATTATATCGTGTTGTTTTTTTATGATTTGTTCATTAAATAAAAAACCAGCAACGAGTAACTTGTCGTTATCTGGGGTTCGCATTATCACGGTTAAATCAGTTGTTTGATAGCTAGCTAATTGATGATTAAAAAAGCACAAGCTGATCAATAAAGGCTCTTCAATAATCACAATATCTTCAACAGCACTATGCGTATTATTGGCAAATTGACGTTGATTAATTTTTTTTAAACCGCTGTGCATTATTTGTTAGCTTTGTGTATAGGCATTAAGGCAAACAGTATACAGGGCTTAGGTAAAACGAATAAAGCTTATCGTTAAAATTGGTGTGTTTTTATTGTACTTGTAAATTATTTTTAACACTTTAATATATATGAAATATCATATGTGTAAGGTGATTTATGGATCCGGTTTTATTTTTTAAAAACTTAGCTGATGATACTAGACTCAAAACTTTGTTGTTGATCATCAATGAAACTGAGCTATGCGTATGTGAATTAGTGCAAGCTTTAGGGTTGTCTCAACCAAAAATATCAAGACATTTAGCGCAGTTACGTAATTATGGTTTATTGTCAGACAGAAAATTAGGCAAGTGGGTGTTTTATTCGATTGCCAAAGATATACCTGCTTGGCAAAAAGCATCATTATTGCAATGCGCCGAGCATAATCAACGCTTTATCAAGCCCTTTACAGAAAAACTAAAGCAATATGGAGATCGACCCAGCAGGCAACAACAATGTTGTTAAAACTTAGCTTAAATAGTCGCTAGGTTCGCATAATATAGATCCTCTTAACGTAAATTAAAAACAAATAAATAAAAATTAAAGGTAATAGCATGACGATAAAAGTAGGTATAAACGGTTTTGGAAGAATGGGCAGGTTAGCTTTTAGAGCTGGCTGGAATATGCCAGACATTGAGTTTATTCAAATTAACGAACCTGCTGGCGTTGCTGAAACGTTAGCACATTTAATAAATTTTGACTCGGTTCATGGTCGATGGGAGCATACCGCCGAAGCAGTTGAACAAACTATGGTTATTAACGGTAAAAAAATATCTATTACCGCTAATAGCGCTATTGCTGATACCGATTGGTCAAACTGTGACGTAGTGATTGATGCTTCAGGGGTGATGAAATCGAAACAAAAATTACAAGCGTATTTAGATCAAAATGTTAAACGTGTTGTGGTTACTGCACCTGTAAAAGAAGAGGGCGTGCTAAATATTGTGATGGGAGTAAACCATAATTTATATGACGCGAACATCCATTCTATTGTTACCGCTGCCTCATGCACCACAAACTGTTTAGCACCCGTAGTTAAGGTATTGCAAGATAACATTGGCATAAAACACGGCAGTATGACCACCATTCATAATATTACCAATACGCAAACCATTATTGATGCACCCCATGCTGATTTAAGGCGCGCTCGTTCATGCGGGCAAAGTTTAATTCCTACCACTACAGGTTCAGCAACCGCGATTACCCATATTTTTCCTGAATTAGCAGGCAAATTAAATGGTCATGCAGTGCGAGTACCTTTAACTAACGCTTCAATTACCGATTGCGTATTTGAGTTGAATAAAGGAACCACCGTTGAACAAATTAACAGCTGGATGAAAGAAGCCGCAGAAACATCTTTAAAGGATATTTTAGGTTTTGAAGAAAAACCTTTAGTGTCGGTAGATTATAAAACTGATCCGCGTTCGTCTATTGTCGATGCGCTATCAACCATGGTTGTTAATGATACCCAATTAAAAATGTATTTGTGGTACGACAATGAATGGGGTTACGCCAGCCGTGTTGCGGAGTTGGTATTAATGGTAGGTAAAAGCGATAAATTAGTGGCGAGTATTTAGTCTTAGGTTAAAAACGAGTAATGAATAAAATATGAATATCGCGTTATTTAGCCAACTGCCAAATGCAACTAAACAATACATATTAATAACGTTTAATTATTGGGCGTTTACTTTAACCGATGGTGCTTTACGCATGTTGGTTGTATTGCATTTTTATGCCTTAGGTTATTCACCCTTAAACATTGCGATGTTGTTTTTGTTTTATGAAATTTTTGGCGTTATTACTAACTTAATTGGAGGTTGGTTGGGCGCAAAAATAGGGCTTAATCACACCATGAATATTGGATTAATAACGCAAGTTTTAGCGTTATTAATGCTAACCGTACCAGACCCTTATTTAATGGTTTGGTGGGTTATGTTGGCACAAGCATTATCCGGTATTGCTAAAGACTTAAATAAAATGTCGGCAAAAAGTAGTATAAAAATGTTGGTGCCAGCGGGGGAAAACTCAGGGCTTTATAAATGGGTAGCGTTACTTACGGGCTCTAAAAATGCCCTTAAAGGAATAGGCTTTTTTATAGGAGCTTTATTACTGAGCACATTAGGTTTTAAAGGGGCTATGATATTAATGGCCGCTATATTACTGGTGGTTGCGTTATTTAGTACAAAGTTTTTACAACAAGATTTAGGTCGAACTTCATACAAACCTAAATTCTCGCAATTGTTCTCACATTCTTCTTCATTGAATTACTTAGCTTTAGCAAGGTTGACATTATTTGCCGCAAGGGATGTATGGTTTGTAGTGGCTTTGCCTATTTTTTTAGCGCAGCAGTTGCATTGGAGTCACCAATTTATTGGTGCTTTTATGGCATTTTGGGTGATTTTTTATGGGATTGTGCAAACATTATCGCCCAAAATAACGGGTAAATTTCATGGTAAATTACCCAGCGGTAGCATGTTATCGTTTTGGGCTTTTTCATTGGTAGTTGTTACGTTGTTGCTTACCATGTTTTTACAAATAAGTTTATTTACTAGTGTTGTCATTATTACCGGGTTATTAGTATTTGCGGCGGTTTTTGCGGTTAACTCTTCATTACATAGTTACGTCATTATTGCTCTTGCTAAAACCGATGGCGTGTCGATGGACGTAGGCTTTTATTATATGGCGAATGCTATGGGACGTTTAATTGGTACGGTATTATCGGGTGTTATTTTTCAATTTTATGGGTTGATGCCTTGCTTAGTTATATCGGCTATTTTGGCGTTATTATCGGGTGTTTTTATAAAAAAAATAACGGTGTAGTGAGGTATTTATAAATAAGCTCTTTGTGCTGGTAATAATTAGTTTTATACTTAGCAGCCTAATTAATATTGCATAGACAAGTTATTGCTTCATTCTTTGATCAAAAATATAAATAATCGCATGATAAAAACGTTTGTTGTAGCAATATTAAGCCTGTTATTTATGATGTCTTTTAGTGGTATGTCAGCTGAGTTAACGCTTGTTTTTGACGCTGAAACTGAATCTGAAACAAAACCTTCACATTTTCCAATAAACAGCTCTCAATCAATTTCTAATCTAAACCTTCAAACAAGCCTCAAAAAAGGCGAAAAAAAATCATCTCAAACCTTTTTTAGCATAATTCAGCAGATAAAATCTTTAAAAAATAAAGAGTTACTAACAGCTATTGAGCTAGCGTCACTTTTTGATAAAAGCATTGACCAATATAGTTTGACTGAACAAATTCGTTTTAAGGTACTGCAAGCTGAGCTTTATCATTATAAAGCTGCTTATGCTTTAGCCGAGCAATCGGCGAACAAAGGTTTAGCACTTACAAAAAAACTTACTCATCCTTCCATCAATATGGCTAAATTACTTAATTTAAGAGGTAGAGCCGTGGAAAATATAGGAGAATATCAATCTGCGTTACGAGACTATATAGCCGCGTTAGAAATAGCCGAGTCGTTGAGTGATCGTAAAACCGTGATTGAAACCTTACTCAATATAGGTTCAGTTTATTGCAATACAGAGCAATTAGAGCGTTCGCTTATTATTTTAAATGATGCATTAGCGCAAGCTCAAGCGTTGGACGATACTAAATTACTTGGTTTAGCTTATTTAAAAATGGGTAGGCTATACAGCTATTTGCAGCAAAATGATAAAGTGAAAGAGTTTAATAATGCTGCACTTTTACACTTAACAAAGGCTGATGAACCTCATAGGGTTCTTATGGTTTTAAAACAAATTGCACAAGATCATGCTAATAACAAAGCTTATCAAAAAGCACTTCAACTTTATAAAAAAATAACAGAGCAAGCTCAAAGTGCAGGTAACACAGTTTTGTTAGCCAATACCTATACCGAAATGGCCAAGGTATATTTAAAGCAACAACCGAGCGATCCTCAAACCGCTTATCGTTACCTAATGATAGCGAGTAGATATTTACCGCCTATAAGCCAAGTTAACGAAAACATCATATTTTTGGTGAGTAAAGCTGAAATATTAACTCACTTATCAAGGTATCATGAAGCCCAAAGTTGTATTAAACAGTTGGAACAGCTTATTTTACTACAACCGGAACCTAAGCAAGCTTATTCTGGTTTGGAGCTTTTACGGATCAAGTCAGAACTTTATTATGCACAAGGCTTATACGAGCAAGCCTACCAAACTCAAAATCAGCATCATGAAGGTATAAAAACACAACATTCGCAAAATAATTTACAGGCGTTTGAGGCGATTAGAATTAAATACGAAAGCAAACAGCATTTAAATAAAACAAAAAAATTAGAAAAAAAACAAGCTGAACAATCTTTTGCTTTATTAGCAGCCAACAAAGCGTATCAAAACAATACCCTTTATATTTCGGGCGGCATTTTAGTCGTAATTATGCTCGCTTGGTTTTATGCCGTTAATTTAAAAAATCAAAAAAGGTTATTAAATAATAGAGAAATTGATTATTTAACAAGCTTACCTAATAGGCAAAAAATATTAATATTAGGAAATACACGCTTTAATCAATTGAATGCGGCTAAAAGTAAGTTATTTAATAACCACATTTGTTATAGCGCGCTGCTTATTAAGATTGATAATTTGGATAATATTAACCAAATTAAAGGTTATGATATTGGTAACCAAATATTGATTGAAATTTCTTTGATCATAAAACATAGTATTAGTGAACAAGGCAAGCAACATTCACCGTGTGGTAGGTATTCAAAGAATGAATTTATTGTATTTTTACCCAATACCACCACTGATAATGCGAAAGAAATCGCGAATAAAATTCACCACAATATTTATAATAATGCTTGGCATACCTTAGGGGTAAAAGTAGTTTCAGTCAGCATTGGCATAAGTAATAGTTTATCTGATGACGTTGACTCATTTGAGTCTTTAGTAAAAAAAGCGCGTGTATTAGAAAACAAAGCGATAGATTTAGGTGGAAATAACGTATGCGTTTAACATCCTATATTACTTTGCTTTTACTTAATTTATTTATGTCGACAAGCAGTGTTGCTTACCAAGACACTTACCCTACCTATATTCCTGTTTTTTCTATTAATAAGCAGCTGTACCTACTCATTGAACTAAGTGAAACTTCACCTGTAAAAGCCAAAAAGCAATTAGATCAAAGTGATATAACATTTAAAAAATTAAACCCAGCTGAGCAATACTTATACTTTATTATTAAAGCGAATATCCAACAAACAAATAACCTTACTTATAATATCAATCAGCAAATTGAGCAAAACCGTAAAAGTATTTCTTATTTATTACAGGCTAAATTATTAACCCCTTTAATAAATGATGACCAGTTAAACGATTTACCTTTTTTAAACGTATATAAAAAATTAGCAAAAAATTACGCACAAACAGGTCAATTTAAAAATGCTTACAATGCGAATAAAAATTTTATTACTAAGTACGACGCTTACATTAAAAATAAGCGCGACAGGCATATTTTTGAATTAGAAAACCAATACGAAACAAAAAGAATAAAAGAGGTTAGCACCTTATTAAATAACCAAACCGCTTTAAAAGCACTCGAAATAGATAAATCGTTACAAGACGATATTGTGCAACGGCGTAACTTATACATTGTTCTGTTTTTTATGGTGATATTTTTATTGTTAATCATACGTTTATTATTAACTAATAAACGTATAAACGAGTTAGCAAAAAAAGATATGTTAACCGATGCCATTAATAACGAAACATTATTTAAGCAAGGCGCTACGATTATTACTCGCTGCATTGAACAACGCCAAGGTTTGTGTTTATTAGCCATAAAAATAAAAGATTTTAAAACACTCAATGAACTAAACGGTGATTACATTGGTGATGAAGTCTTAAAGCAGTTTGTCGCGCTAAGTATTGAAACCATGAGAACCCGGGATATATTTGCACGTTTAGAGGGAGCTACTTTTGTCGCATTATTACCTGAAGCTCCCGTTGGTGAAGCCAAGGCTATAGCGCAACACTTAAAAGATAAAATTTCTGCATTTAATTTTAATTACATCGGCATACATCAAAAATTAACAATTAATGTCAGTATTGTCGAGTTAAGTGAATCATTAAATAATGTTGAGCATTTATTAAATTCTGCGATAAAAGGTTTATATGAAATTAGCGATAATGATGTAAACGACATTCAAATTTATCAGTAATAATTTAAACGCCTATTTTCCCTTTGGTGATATTCATATAAGCTTAAGCTATCAACAAACTTTACAAACTTGAACTTTTTGCTTTAGTTAATACCAATTGAATTAATGAATTGATCACTTAGCGATAATTTAAAGGCTTATAAGCACAGATTTTACGTTCCAAACAAAATCTAAGTACATACATCCATGTATGCAAGGCATTGATTGAGAGAATGGTTATTCTCGGTAACTGCTCCTGCGTTACCCTGATATCCTACATCCGTGTAAGAACCTTATCGATATCAATAACGACGTTTATAAGCCTTTAAAAATCGCCCTTGGGAGCTCATTAGAACACTGATAACTTCACAAAATAAATGAAACATAGCTCACTATGCTTAAATTATTTCGTTTGTTCTCAGTTTTCTAATGCAGCGCTAAGTGACTAATTCATTATTTCAATTGGTATAATACAATTAAGCAAACTATTTTTAATAGCCATATTTAATAGCTGCATAGCTAACGTTATAAACTTTTAGGAAATTTACATCATGTCCGATATGCTCGATTATAGTCTTGACGGAGTAGAACAAAAACCGTTAAGAGAATTTACCGAAGAAGCTTATTTAAACTATTCAATGTACGTGATTATGGATCGTGCCTTGCCGCATATTGGAGATGGACTAAAACCGGTTCAACGACGCATAGTTTACGCCATGTCTGAATTAGGTTTATCATCGTTAGCTAAATATAAAAAATCTGCACGTACCGTAGGTGATGTTTTAGGTAAATTTCATCCCCACGGCGACTCAGCTTGTTACGAAGCGATGGTACTTATGGCACAGCCATTTTCATACCGTTACCCACTGGTTGATGGGCAAGGAAACTGGGGTGCACCAGATGATCCTAAATCGTTTGCTGCCATGCGTTATACCGAAGCGAGGTTATCTAAGTTTAGTGAAGTATTACTAAGCGAATTAGGCCAAGGCACCGTTGACTGGGCGTCAAATTTTGATGGCACCATGAAAGAGCCTAAAACACTGCCAGCTCGACTGCCACATATTTTATTAAATGGTATTACCGGTATTGCTGTGGGCATGGCAACCGATATTCCTCCCCATAACGTGAGAGAAATAGCCGCTGCTTGTATTCATTTAATTGATACCCCTAAAGCCGAAACGACTGACTTACTACAATATGTGAAAGGTCCTGATTACCCAACCGATGCTGAAATAATAACGTCTCAAGCCGATATTGCTAAAATTTATGAAACTGGTCGTGGTAGCATAAAAATGCGAGCGGTTTACGACATTGAACATGGCGATATTGTTATTACGTCGCTGCCGCATCAGGTATCAGGCGGCAAGATACTTGAACAAATTGCTAGCCAAATGCAAGCTAAAAAATTGCCTATGGTCGTAGATTTACGAGACGAGGCTGATCACGAAAACCCAACTCGTTTAGTGGTTGTACCACGTTCCAACCGAGTTGATGTAGAACAGTTAATGCAACATTTATTTGCCACCACCGATCTAGAAAAAAACTACCGTGTAAATTTAAATATGATTGGATTAGACAATAATCCAGCAGTTAAGAATTTAGCCACTATTTTAAAAGAATGGATTGAATATCGTCGTGAAACAATCAGGCGAAAACTTCAATTTAGGCTAGATAAAGTACTCGCTCGTTTACACCTTTTAGATGGTTTATTAGTCGCGTATTTAAATATTGATGAAGTTATTGAGATTATTCGAAGTTTTGATAACCCAAAAGCAGAATTAATTTCGCGATTTGATTTATCAGAGCGTCAAGCAGAAGCTATTCTCGAAATTAAATTACGTCAGTTAGCTAAGCTAGAAGAAATAAAAATAAGAGCAGAGCAAGACGAACTTAATATCGAACGTGAATATTTAGAAAAAACACTAAATTCTAAAGCACGTATGAACACCTTAATGAAAAAAGAAATTCTTGAAGTTGCTGAAAAATTTGGCGACGACCGCCGCTCAGTATTAGTTGAACGAGAAGAATCTAAAGCATTAACCGAAAAAGATTTAGTACCAAGCGAGCCAGTAACCGTTGTCGTATCAGAAAAAGGTTGGGCACGTTGCGGTAAAGGTCACGATATTGATCCATTAAGCCTAAGTTATAAATCTGGAGATGAATATTTATGTTCAGCAAAAGGGCGCAGTAATCGCCATGCGGTATTTATTGATTCGTCAGGTAGAGCTTATGCTACTGATGCCCACAGTTTACCTACAGCAAGAAGCCAAGGTGAGCCATTAACGGGGCGTTTTAATTTATCAACCGGTGATACTTTCGAGCATGTATTAATGGCAGATGATAAATGCCAGTACCTATTAAGTAATGATGCAGGTTATGGCTTTGTTGCATCGTTTGAAGATATGGTGAGCAAAAATAAAAACGGTAAAGCCTTACTTTCATTGCCGGTTGCCGCCAAAGTTATGTTACCTAAGGTTATTACTAACATAGACACCGCTTTAGTACTTGCTATCACCAGCGAAGGTCGGATGTTAATATTTTCAGTTAAAGGGTTACCCGTACTGAGTAAAGGTAAGGGGAATAAGGTCATTAATATTCCTTCAGCTCGTGCTAAAGCAAGGGAAGAATTTGTCACAATCATTGATGTTATTCAACCAAGCAGTTCAATTACTTTACATGCAGGTAAGCGTAAATTAACCCTTAAACCTAGCGATGTGGAACATTATAGAGGTGAACGTGGTCGTCGTGGTAGTAAGCTTCCTAGAGGCTTGCAACGTGTAGATCGTATCGAGATAGAAAATCCTGCTATTGAAGCTGAACCACTAGAAACACAAACGCCAGACGTGATTGAATAAATCTGAAGCAAATAAGTTAGAGGTTTATACCCGTTACCATTCAAGATGCAGGTTTCAGTGGGAACTAAAAACAATTTAGTCACAGATTTTACGTTCCAAACGGGTATATTCCAAATTAGCCTCTAACTGTTTGATAAGCTGAACCAATTGCGTTATTTTAATATTTGATAACTGCCTGTAATCGAAATATGGGCAAATAATGATATTTTTAGTTGTGTTAATCGCAAAGCTTTCAGACAACCAATAACAGTGCTTATCTATCCCTAATTTATTCGCGTAAGTTTTTCCCATTATTATCGTAAGCATTTTACTTTCAGTAAAATGCACGTCTTTAAGTTTAATTTCTTCAAAAGTAACACCTGAAAACAATAAACATGCATTACTTTTTTTTTGTAATAAAGACTCATCTCTTAAGTTCTGCCAAGTCACAAAGCTTTCAGGATTATATTCAAATAACAACTTAGCAAAAACATTGAAAATCTTACGCCAATGGTTACCTGTTAATTGTCCTATTTGTTGAATCTCTCCATTGTGCATAGGGCTTACTAAAGTTAAATTTTGGTATTGAGGTAATGGGGGAGTATTTTCAATATAAACACGTAAATTGGCGTTAATGTTTCCTAAACCAATAACAGGTTCTGATGTGTTTTTAGCTTGTGGGCTAGGCATGATAAACCTTAAATTATCGGCAATAAAAAACTCGGTAGAACCGAGTTTTAAGTTAGATTATATTATTTTACTTAGGAGTTAATAATCGTCAAACATATCCTCTAGTGAATCGTCGAACGCTTTAAGTTCTTTTTCTAGCTGGTGTTGATCTTTTAATAATTCTATTTCACGCCATTTTCTTTTTTTATTGCTTTTATTGGACTTAGCTTGTGCACCTGACGAGCCCAATGTTTCTTGAAATGTGTTCATGGAATGCTCCTTTGTAATTACAACAGCCCCTTTTAAATACCATAAGTTATCTGTAATTCAAATATTTTTATTTTGATTTTTATTTAACCAGTTGAATTATCATTAGATTTTATTGTGAAGGATTAACAAAATTTTACAGTTGAAATCACTCTCATTAGATAGAAAATGTATTAATACCAAGTTGATTAATTAACTGCTCATTTTTAATGGTTAAAATGAATAACTACAGCGTTATAAAATTTATAAGTAGAATAACTAGTTACTAAATTTTATGCCTTATATTTATCCATTTTCCCTCATAAAAAAGTAGAACACTTATTTAATCAAATTGGTATAAGATAAATTTTAACTAAAGTTAATAAAAATAACTGATCAGCTATGTTATAGTGCCGAATACAAATTATTTTAAACGCTTTAAAACCAAGGTTTTAACATGTTAATTGTTGTTTCTCCTGCAAAAAAATTAGATTTTGAAACGCCATCGCCTACGAGTAAATTTACCCAATCAAATTTATTAGAGCATAGTCAAGAACTTATCAATCGTTGTGTAAAGTTAACGCCTGCTGATCTTTCTTCTTTAATGGGTATTAGTGATCAACTAGCCGGTTTAAATGCAGCTCGCTTTGGAGAATGGTCATTACCTTTTACGACTGATAACGCGAAACAAGCGGTATTAGCTTTTAGTGGTGATGTTTATACTGGGCTACAAGCTTATGATTTCGATGAACAGTCGTTTGATTTCGCACAGCAGCATTTAAGAATATTGTCAGGTTTATATGGTTTGTTAAAACCTTTAGATTTAGTGCAAGCTTACCGATTAGAAATGGGCACTAAAATAGATAATGATAGAGGCGCTAACCTTTACCAATTTTGGGGTGACATTATTACTGATAACCTCAATACAGCCCTTGCCGAGCAGGGTGACGATGTACTCATTAACTTAGCGTCGAATGAATACTTTAAGTCGGTTAAGAAAAAATCATTAAAGGCGACGATCATTACTCCTGCATTTAAAGATTGGAAAAATGGTCAATATAAAATGATCAGCTTTTATGCGAAAAAGGCAAGAGGTTTAATGGCTAATTATATTATTGAAAACAAAATTAGTGATATAAATGCCCTGAAGAATTTTGATAGTGCGGGTTATGAATATAGCGAAGACTTATCGAAAGGTAATGACTGGGTCTTTACGCGTAAGTACGTTGAATAAAGGAGGGGCAAACGAACTCTCAAAGACTGTTAACCCCATTGCATATAGGGTTAACAGTGAAGTCATCTAAATAATTTAAAGTAGCTTTGTATTTTATACGTCTAACAATAATAATCATTTTCATTTTATTTACACACCTAATTGCATTTTCTGCAGACCATATTAACTTTTCTTTTGCCTATTTAATATAGACAACTACGCGTAGAGCGCGATTAACCCCTTTGTTATCGGGCGGAAGAATTGGCTGTTTAGTCATACAGCCACATGCGTCAAAGCAAGTGCAACGCTTACAGCATAATAGAAACCGCTAAAGCCAATGGCCTAATACCGTTTGATTACCTGATTCAATGCTTAGATGAATTGTGCAAATTATTCCCCAACCTAGAAAGCCTTATGACATGATATATCAGTAAAAACTAGGTGGTGATCGCCGGACGGATATTTTTTTACTTTTCGATGTATACAAAATAAATATATCCTGTAAAATCGTCAGCCATACTCTATTCAAGGATGATGACGTGATATTTTCATTTCATAAAAAATCTACAACTCACCTACAATTTATATTTATTGATACCAAGTTTTTAAGTCACGTTTTATTAATATTGTTATCACTTTTCTTTACTTTAAATAGTGCTATATCTCACGCATATGCTTCTCCTAGTGTTACAACTTTTGGATGGTATCCATCAGTAGTTGAAACAAATAAGCCGACCAGTTTTAGGTGGGATGTTAAAAATGTCCAGAGTTGCACTAGTCTTGTTTCGGGAGCGAAAAGCCCTTCTGGTACTATTGGACCTGTTCAATGGTCAGAGCCTAGAGAGAGGGCTACTAAGTGGTACTGTACCGACCTTGATGGTAACCGTTACCCTGAAACGGGCTATTTAGAAGCAAAATTAAGTGTTGCTCATCCAAAACCATCAAGAAAGAAATTTTATTGGTCGTCTTTAAAATATCCAACAGGTTCAAGTAGAACTTCTCATACAGCTAAAACAGGTGAAAATATATATTTTCATTGGGATATCGATAATGTTAGTAGTTGCCATAGCAGTGTATCAGGAGACCACCCCGCTAGCGGAACACTTGGACCGTATAATTTCTCTGAACCTAGAACGGGAACTACGCGATGGACATGCACCGACCTTAACGGGCATCGTTACCCAACACGTGGCTATCTAACGGCGAAACATCGTATTGTTTACCCCTCCCCTTCTAAAAGAAAGTTTGAGTGGTCCCCATCAACAGTTGAAGTAGGTAAACCTACCTATTTTGATTGGAGAATTGATAATGTTAAAAGCTGTACAAGTACTCATTCTGGCATAAAAGCAGCTAGGGGTCGTATGGGACCAATGGTTTTTTATGGTCAAAGCTCGGCTAGTTTAACTAAATGGTATTGTACTGATTTATATGGTAATAGGTACCCTAAAACAGGTTATTTAGAGGCAACAAGAAGCGTTACCAACAATTCAAACCTTGAACATATTAATATCTCTTACACAGGAAGTGGCGAAGGTTATATTACTACAGTGTCAGATAATATTATTGCCAGGGCAGAGTCGGTTAACGGTACGGTAATCTCAACCGTTGAATTTAGTATTGATGATGCCGTTACTTGGCTCCAAGCGTATAAAGAAAATGGCGAAACTTCTTATAAGGTCTCATTAGGTCAATTATCTGAAGGTGCTTATACACTCCGAGTAAGAATAAATGGTATTACTCAACATGGATTGATTGAAATTATTAATGTTGTACCAGAGCCAATAAAGTTATTACCTAAATTGGTGCGTTTTGGTTGGGATGCTGCTATGGGGGAAATAAAGACTGAAACTACAATTGAGGTCGGCGAACCTACCACATTTTATTGGCAAATTGATAACGTAGCAGGTTGTACAAGTAATCATTCTGGCCTACAAGACAGTGCTGGTAGCAAAGGACCTTTAACTTATTATGGTATAGGTACAACAAGTTTAACTCAATGGTATTGTACTGATTTAGACGGTAAGCGTTTTCCTGAAGATGATAATAATTTTTTTAAAGCAACTTTAATAGTCGAAAATCCATCAAACTTACAGCATATAGGCGTCTCATTTAAAAATGATAATGGTACAAAGAAAATAACAACTACTAATAAACTTATCGCAACGGCAATATCTATTAATGATACTGAAATTTTAACTGCTGTATTTAGGGTTGTCGCCGCAGGTGAAATTATTACGGAAGTTGCGGCTGAACAAAACACTACCACAGGGGCGTTTACTTCTCATTTTCCAAACGCCTTTGAACAAGGGGGTTACGTTTTGCAAGTGGCTATTAATGGCGTATACCAAGGTGGGTTAGACACTTATTTTACGGTTGCTTCTAATATATTATCAATTGATACACAGTTATTAGGTGCGCCTGTATCGAACGGAAATTTAAATTAACGGAATTACGGGTAAGTTTATATAGCTTGAAATTGGCTACTTAGATGACTTTGTAGCTTGTTTGTTTTAGGTTGTGAACACAGCAAAGGTTTATCGAAAGGTAATGACTGGGTGTTTACGCGTAAGTACGTTGAATAAAGGAGGGGCAAACGAACCCTCAAAGGTTGTTAACCCTATTACATATAGGATTGACAATGAAGTCATCTAAATAATTTAAAGTAGCTTTGTATTTTTTGATTATTTATTTTGTATGTAAAACAAGGGTATGCTAAAGTTCAAATATATTATTCAGGGATGAAATATGTTTAAAAACAATCAAAACTAAACATCCTCATTTAACTTACAAGGATGTTTATGCGTCTAACAACAATAATAATCATATTTATTTTATTTACGCACCTAACCGCATTTTCTGCAGACTATATTAACTTTTCTTCTGCCAATTTAACATCAATTGCAGAGCAAACGACAACTAATAACACAAGTAAAACAAGTACGAAGCTCACCATTACAGGCAACCAATGGTTGCAAATGAGCTTTAATTATAATGTCACCCCTTACACAATGTTAGAGTTTAAGTTTTCCAGTAATGCAATAGGAGAAATACACGCTATAGGCATACAAGGTGGAGCTTATGGAAGTAGTTCTTACACTCACGATAACTTATTTCAGTTATTTGGCACTCAAACAAATGCAGGTCAGCAACAATTCCACAACTATAGTAGTGGTACTAAATCATATAACATACGCCTAAATGATTATTATACAGGTACAATGAAATATCTTGTGTTTGCAATGGATCACGATGTAACAAACCCCGCGGCTCAAAGTGTATTCGATAGAGTAAGAATATACGAAAAATACCCAAAACCTGGTGTGCCTTCTAGTATTACATCATCATCTTACCGTGTGGATAAAAACGAAGACTACTCAATTACCTTTGGGGCATCTTCAAACATACTTCCAGGCGCCTATTATTACTTACAAGAATCAATTAACGACGGTCCATACAAAACTATCTGCCAACCAAATGGCGGTGCAAGTACATATACTTGCCCTATAACAGGTAAATCTATTGAAGGTATATATAAATACAAAGTAGCTGCATGCAATGGTGACAGCTGTGGTAGTGCTCGTAACTTGAGTCAAAGTATTGTTGTAAAAACCTATATATATACCCAAGGGGGCGATATAGATTTTAATGCAGCTAAAGTAGTATCAATAGACGGCCAAACAACTACAAACAACATTAACAAAACTAGTAGCTCACTAAACATTGTAGGCAACCAATGGTTACAGATAAGTTTTCCTTATGAAGTTACCGCGAATACCATCTTAGAATTTGAATTTTCAAGTACTGCACAAGGAGAGGTTCATGGTCTTGGCTTCCTTTCAAATTCCTATAATTTCAACCATAGTAAGCTATTTCAATTATTCGGTACCGAAACGCCAGACGGCTCTATACAACAGTTTAATAATTATAGTGGCGGTACTAAAAATTATAAAATACGTGTAGGCGATTTTTACACTGGTAGGGTAAATTATCTTTTGTTTGCAATGGATCATGACATAGCAAACCCAACAGGAAATAGTGTGTTCAGTAACGTTAAAGTATATGAAGAGTTACCGAAACCTGGTGTACCTTCTAGTATTGCATCATCATCTTACCGGGTAGATAAAAACGAAGACTACTCAATTACCTTTGGAGCATCTTCAAACATACTTCCGGGCGCCTATTATTACTTACAAGAATCAATTAACGACGGTCCATACAAAACTATCTGCCAACCAAATGGCGGTGCAAGTACATATACTTGCCCTATAACAGGTAAATCTATTGAAGGAATATATAAATACAAAGTAGCTGCATGCAATGGTGACAGCTGTGGTAGCTCTCGCAGTTTAAGTAAATATATTATGGTAACGGGGTATACCCAAGGGGAGGATATAGATTTTAATGCAGCTAAAATAGTATCAATAGAGGGGCAAACAACCACATACAACACTAACAAAACCAGTAGCTCATTAAACATTATAGGGGATCAATGGTTGCAAATGAATTTCCCTTATGAAATTACGCCTAATACTATTTTAGAGTTTAATTTCTCAAGTACCGTAAAAGGGGAGGTGCATGGTCTTGGCTTCCTTATCAACGAATATAATTATAATCACAGTAAATTATTTCAATTATTCGGTACTGAAGCGCCAGACGGTTCTATACAACAGTTTAATGACTATAGTAACGGCACTAAAAATTATAAAATACGTGTAGGCGAGTATTATACTGGCACAGTAAAGTACCTCATATTTGCAATGGATCATGACGTAACAACCCCGACAGGAAATAGTGTATTCAGTAACGTTAAAGTATATGAAGAACTACCCCAACCCGGTGTGCCTTCAAGTATTGCATCATCATCTTATTTAGTCGATATAAACGAAAACTACTCAATTACCTTTGGTTCATCTTTAGGCATACTCCCAGGCGCTTATTACCACTTACAAGAATCAGTTAATGGTAATTCATTTAAAAATATTTGCGTGCTTGCAGGGGGGCAGAGTACATATACTTGCCCAATCACAGGTAAGTCTGCTGAAGGAGTTTATAAATACCAGGTAGCCGCATGTAATGGTAATAGTTGTGGTAGCGCTCGCAGTTTAGCTCAAGCAGTAGTCGTTAAGAAACCCTATGTATATACTCCGGGAGAAAATATAGACTTTACTGCGAATACTCTTATTTCAATTGAACAACAAACTAAAACAAATAACATCAATACAACAAATAACTCATTACGTATTACAGGTAATCAATGGTTACAGATCAGTTTTCCTTTTGAAGTTACTGCAAACACCATCTTAGAGTTTGATTTTTTAAGTACTGCACAAGGAGAGGTTCATGGTCTTGGCTTTCTTTCAAATCCTTATGATTTTAATCATAGTAAGCTATTTCAATTATTCGGTACTGAAGCGCCAGACGGCTCTATACAGCAGTTTAATAATTATAGTAACGGTACTCAAAATTATAAAATACGTGTAGGTGATTTTTATTCCGGTAGGGTGAATTATCTTATATTCGCGATGGATCATGACATAGCAAGCCCAACGGGTAATAGCTTATTTAGTAATGTAAAGGTTTATGAAGAAATTTCCGCATCCAATAAAATAGTAACAATTGATACACAATTATTAGGTGCGCCTGTTGTTCAAGCAAATTAACCACAGCCTATACAGTTTATTTTTAAGTATTTAGAAATAGTAAAAGTAAAGTATCCATGTTTAGCACTATAAATATTTAGGGTTGAACAGTAAGCCCCTAACCAACCGCCTTGTTGATCTTCCAAGGCAGTAATGCCTCTACATCTTCAAGTGTTTTTGCTTGGGGTAATAACGTGAAGACTGTTTTTAAATAAGCTGACGGCTCTAGGTTGTTTG
>Ga0209303_1000293_pt1 | contig 42279 bp, 36 predicted proteins | sample SidtaG_3_FD_187449 | JGI IMG/M metagenome (GOLD analysis project Ga0209303, IMG submission 187449) | Marine algal microbial communities from Sidmouth, United Kingdom - Sidmouth_Asex1 metaG (SPAdes) (version 2) | ecosystem: Host-associated > Algae > Red algae > Unclassified | place: Sidmouth...
CGATGCGTGCGCGCCGCCCACCTCATCCCAGGACAATCCGCACGACGGCACGAAACCGGGAAAACCGCTCCGTCCTGCCGTGGAATTACGCGGACACCGCCATGCGGAATAATCTGGGATACAACACTAGGCGGCGGCTCCATCTTCGTCTTGATCGTCAGTGCCGGACTGCCGCGCGTTGAGCAGCCAGGCGACGATCGAGCCGTTGAGATAGGCGAAGATCAGCAGTCCGACCTGGTTCAGGTAGACGGTGGCGAGCACGCCTTCCGAAGAGATCGTCGCGATCGTCCCGGACTGCGCGTTCAGCACCGACAGCGTCGCCCACCAGAAGGCTGCTTCAGCGGTGTCGATCGGGGAACCGAGTCCACGCTCGAAACCGATGATCAGGCCAGCCGCGATCGAGAAGCTGAACAGCACGATCAGGAACGTCATGACGGAAAGCGTCTCGAAGGGACTTGCACGCACGCTTTCGCCCAGCACCCGAAGCGACTTCACCGCACGTAGCACGCGAAGGATCCTGACCACGCGGGCAAGCCTGGCCCACCGCAACGGATCGACGATCGGGACCGAGGCCAGAAGATCGATCCAGCCCCAGCGGCGAAAGTACGCCCACCGATCCGGTGCTCTTGCGAGCAGGTTCAGGAAGTCGGCCAGGAACACCGCGCAGATGAACAGATCAACCCTCTGCAGCACACGCGCGACTTCGGGGTCGTCGACGATGAACGCCTCGATCGACAGCATGACCAGCACGTACGCGGAAAGTGCCAGTAGGCACAGCTGCCAGGCAGGATCGCGCAGTGCCGGCTGATCTCCTGTGGTCATGGGCAGGCGGTCAGCTGATTCTTCAGCGCTCGTTGGTCTGCACGTTGGGGGTTACATCGAACATCGTCGCACCGGCCTCCTCGATCGGCGGCGTTTGCCGATCGCCAGACAACTGGTGCCCGATCGCCTGCCCGATCGGTTCGCGCAGGGCGTAGAGGTCCCGAGTCTCGTCGATGTCCCAGCGCGTTTCACCATCGGGCAGGAACACGGTAATCGCAAGACGTCGCTTCCCGAAGTGCAGTCGGCAGATCGTGCGGCGGTTGTTGTCGTCCAACAGGATCGCGCAGTAGCTTTTCGCGTCGCGCATGAAGATGCGTGTCGGATCGACCTGTTCCGCCCCGATCGCCTGGACGATTCGGAACGCCTCCCACTCTTCGGGCGTCGTCTCGATTCCATCCGGATCCGGACCGGGTGCTTCGGCATCATTAAGCTCCGATGCACCGTCTCGATCTACATCGGTGCGCGAGGATGCGTTTGCCAGTAGTGCGGACTTCAACCGATCTTCGATACGCTCACGCACGAAGTCGCGCAACGCGCGCTGTACCAGCGTCTCGAACTGTTCCTTTACCTGTGCGGTGATGCGGCCCGGGTAGACGCGTGATGCGAAAAGCCGAACAACGTCGGAAGAGGGCGCCTCGACTTCCTTTCTGATCTCGGTCAACAAGGCCTTGTGGTATTTCAGATTGGTGGCCGTGTCCAAGATGGTGTTCAGGTCGAACGAATGCTTGGCGAACTTCCTGAGTTCATCGACGTGCTCGTTGCGATGGTCCGTCACATCGAACTCGAAGAACGGCCGCCGATCCATCGTGTTCGGCTTCTCCAGGTCGGTGTAGAAGACGTAGCGGATGCCGTCGGTCAGGACGCCGAAGCGAGCGTCGGTGACCGAGAAGTAGCGGTACAGCTGGCCCGCGTGCTTGGCCTCAAGGTTCGAGCCGATCGCCTTGCACTCGATCAGCATGACCACCCGACCGTCTTGCTTGATGGCGTAATCGACCTTCTCGCCTCGTTTGACACCGTGGTCGGCGGTCAATTCGGGAACGACTTCGGACGGGTCGAAGATGTCGTATCCGAGCGCCTGGATGAAGGGCAGCACGAATGCCGTCTTGGTGGCTTCTTCGGTACCGACGGACCCTCGCTGTCGGTCGATGCGGGCTTTCAGTTCGAACAGCCGGTTCACCAAATCCATTCTGGCGCTTTCTGATTTGTCACTCGTGCCAGGCACTATATGCCACAAGAAGGTGAAACGCGTCACGCTAGTTTCAACGACTGAATGACCGCCGCCCCGTGCAGTTTCGGGGCCGCTACCCCGGCGGTCTGGTGCGCCCACCCCCGCGCAGCCAGCCGTACACCGCTCCGCCCGCTGCCCCTGCCAGGCATTGCAGCAGCAGCCCGACGGTGCCGCGCGCACCGGCGATCGGCGAGAACCCGAACAGCTGGCGCATCAGGATCAGCATCGTGGCCATCGCCAACGCGCCGGCGATCGCGCCGCGCAGCGCGGGCCAGGGCAGCCGCGCGCGCAGCGGCGGCAGGTTGAGCACCGGCAGCGCGACGGCCAGGCCCAGCGCGATCACCGCGGCGTAGGCCTTGAGTCCGAGCAGGTCGCCCAGCGTCATCGACAGCCGCTCGCCGACGCTGATCGGGATCTGCAAGTCGGCAAGGGCTGCCAGCACGGCCTGCGAGTGCAGCACGCTGGCGAGCAGGTAGGCGATGCTGCTCGCCAGCAGCCAGGCGCTCGCGCGCGCAGCGTTTCGGGCGATCATGGATGACATGGAACGCATGATAGAGAGCGCCGCCGGGCGGTGCAGGGCGCCCGGGACCGCCACCCGCCGCCGGTGGCTGGCGATCGTCGCGATCGTGGCCGGGCTGTCAGCGGCCGTACCGTCGGCCGGCGTGGCGCAGACCCCGACACCCGACGCGCTGGAGGCTGTGCAGGCGCTGCGTATCGACACCCGCATCGGACCGCTGGAGCACCCCTGGTCGATCGCCTTCCTGCCCGATGGGCGGCAGCTGGTGACCGAGCGTCCCGGACGGTTGCGCCTGATCGAGAACGGCGTGCTCTCGGCGCCGATCGGCGGCGTGCCGCCGGTCATGGCCGCCTCGCAGGGCGGGCTGTTCGATGTGCTGCTGCACCCGGACTTCGCCAGCACCGGCGAGCTGTTCCTGAGCTACGCGCACGGCACACCGACGCGCAATGCCGTGCGGGTGCTGCGCGCACGGCTGGAGGGGCTGTCACTGGTCGATGCGCGGGTGATCTTCACCGCCTCGCCGTGGAAGGACACGCCGGTGCACTTCGGTGGCCGCCTGGCGCTGCTGCCGGACGAGACGCTGCTGCTGACGGTCGGTGATGGCTTCGACTACCGGGAGGCCGCGCAGCGGCTGGACAGCCATCTGGGCAAGCTGCTGCGGCTGACCTTGGACGGCAACGCGCCGCCCGACAATCCCTTCAGCGATCGGGCCGATGCGCTGCCCGAGCTGTACAGCATCGGGCACCGCAACGCGCAGGGTCTGGTGGTGGATGCGACCGATGGCACGGTGTGGTCGCACGAGCATGGCCCGGCCGGCGGCGACGAGATCAACCGCATCGTGGCCGGCGGCAACTACGGCTGGCCGGTGGCCACCACCGGGCGCGACTACTCGGGGGCGGCCATCAGTCCGTTCCAACGCCGTGACGGCATGCTCGATCCGCTGGTGGACTGGACACCGTCGATCGCACCGGGTGGTCTGGCGATCGGTTCGGGTGCCCTGTTTCCAGCGCTGGACGGAGCCTTGCTGGTGGCGGCGCTGAAGTCGCGCGAGTTGCTGGCGGTCGACCCGGTCGCGGCGGCGCGCGTCGCGGCGCCGGACAGTCAGGACGCCGACGAGTCGAATCGGCGCGCCGGCTCCCGGCTTCTCGACGGCGTCGGCCGCCTGCGCGATGTGCGCGTCGCGCCCGACGGCTCGTTGTGGGTGTTGGTCGATGCGCTCGAGGGTGCCGCGCTGCGACTGGTGCCCGCTGACTGAACCATCCCGGGCACCTATGGTCGGTAGCGGACCCCGGCGGCGCCACGACCTACACTTCGCCCGTGCCGCCCTTCACGACCTTCTCGAGTACCGATATCGATGCGCGTTCGCTCCATCACCCGTCCGCTGATCGCAGCCTTGCTGCCGCTGCTCTCGCTGGTACCCACGGCGCAGGCGGTCGAGCCGGACAGCCCCTGGCCGCAGGTGGTCGAGCAGGCGCGCGGTCAGACCGTGTGGTTCAACGCCTGGGGCGGCAGCGATCGCATCAACGCCTACCTGGAGTGGGCGAACGAGGAGCTGCAGCGCGAGTACGGCGTCACCTTGGAGCACGTCAAGGTGGGCGACATCGCCGAGATCGTCTCGCAGCTGGCGGCGGCTCGCGCGGCCGGTCAGGACGAGGGCGGGCGGGTCGACCTGATGTGGGTCAACGGCGAGAACTTCGCCGCCATGAAGCGCGACGGGATGATCTGGGGCAACTTCGCCGATGCGCTGCCCAATGCCGATCTGGTGCGCGAGTCGCCGTCGATCCTGTTCGATTTCTCGGTCCCGGTCGACGGGCTGGAGTCGCCCTGGGGCGGTGCGCAGCTGGTGTTCATTCACGATGCCGACGCGCTGCCCGAGCCGCCGCGCTCGGCCGAGCAACTGCTGAGCTTCGTGCAGGACGAGGGGCGCTTCGCCTACCCGGCCCCGCCGGCCTTCCACGGCACCACCTTCCTGAAGCAGCTGCTCAGCGAGCTGGTCGATGAGCAGCACGCCGAGGCGCTGAGCTTGCCCGCCGAGGCGGCGGACATCGAGGCGGTCACCGCACCGCTGTGGGACTACCTGGATGCGCTGCACCCGCACCTGCGCGGCGAAGGCCGGTCCTGGCCCACCAGCGGCGAGGCCACGCGCCAGCTGCTCGACGATGGCGAGGTCGATATCGCGTTGTCGTTCAACCCCAACGAGGCCAGTGCCGCGGTGCGCGACGCTCAGCTGCCCGAGTCGGTGCGCACCTACGTGTTCGACGGGGGCACCATCGGCAACACCCACTTCGTGACCATCCCCTGGAACGCGAACGCCCCCGCCGGTGCCCAGGTGGTGGCGAACTTCCTGCTCTCGCCCGCCGCCCAGGCGCGCAAGGCCGACCCCACGTTCTGGGGCGACCCCACGGTGCTGGATATCGAGTCCCTCGATCAGACCGACCGGGCCCTGTTCGAGGCGATCGACAACGGCCCCTGGAGCCTGCCGATCGGCAGCGGCGAGGTGCTGCCCGAGCCGCACGCCAGCTGGGCGGCAGCGCTCGAGCAGGCCTGGCTGACCCGCTACGGCAGCTGAGGCACCGTTGCGCCTTGCCGGGCGGCGGGTCCGGCATGCTGCAGCGACTGGCGGCCGCCTGCGTGGCGATCGCCTTCGTGGTGCCGGTGGCGCTCGGTGTCGTGGGTACCGTGTCGCAGGGCGTCGGGCTGTGGGATCCGTATGCCACCGCCGGCAGCGGGATCGGCCACCCGGTCGGTGCCGCGTTGGGCGATCCGCGTTTCCTGCCGGCCTTGTCGCTGACGCTGTTCTCCGGATTGCTGGCCACCGCGCTGGTTGCGCTGTGCAGCGTGATCGTGCTGATCAGCGCCCACGGCACGCGCGTGTGGAGCTGGACCCTGTCCACGCTGGCGCCGCTGTTGGCCGTTCCCCACGCCGCCCTGGCGGTGGGCCTGCTGTTCCTGCTCGCCCCCAGCGGCTGGTTGAGCCGCTTGATCTCGCCGTGGCTCAGCGGCTGGCAACGCCCGCCCGGTGGCTGGACGGTGCCGGACGCGGATGCCTGGACGCTGGTGATCGGGCTGGTGGTCAAGGAGGTACCGTTCCTGTTGCTGGCCGCGGCGGCCCAGCTGCCCAGCCTGGATGTGGACGGGGCGCTGCGCATCGGGCGCACGCTCGGTTACGCTCCGGCGCGGTGCTGGAGCCGGTTGATCCTGCCGCGCCTGTGGCCACGCGTGCGCCTGAGCTTCCTGATCATCCTGGCGTTCAACCTGTCGGTGGTCGACATGGCGATCCTGCTCGGGCCCGGCCACCCGCCCACGCTTGCGGTACTGCTGTTGCAGTTCCTGTCCGATCCGGACACGCGCGCCGCGGCCTCGGCCGGGGCGCTGCTGCTGTCGGCGCTGGTGGCGCTGGGGTGCCTGGCGGTGCTGCTGCTCGAACGCGTGGTCGGCAGGATCGCGCGCGAGCGCCGCGCCAGCGGGCGGCGCGGTGTGGCCTCGCGCCCGGCGCGCCTGGCGGGGCAGGGGGTTGCGTTGTCGCTGCTGGGCGTCGGCCTGGCATCGCTGGTGGTGCTGCCGATCTGGACGTTGGCCAGCCGCTGGCGGTTTCCTGATGCCTGGCCGTCGGTGTGGACGCTGCAGAACTGGGCCGAGCGCCTGCCGCGCCTGGCGGAACCTGCCCTGAACACGCTGGGCTTCGCGCTGGCCACCGCCGTGCTCGCCTTGATCGCCGGCATCCTGTGGCTGGAGGCGGAGCGGGAAGGTCGCGTGCCCCGGCTCGACGGGCTGTGGTACGTGCCGCTGCTGGTCCCGCAGATCGCGCTGCTGTTCGGCTGGCAGGTGGCGGCGGTGCGCTGGCGGCTGGACGGTCAGTGGTGGACCGTGCTGCACGCCCACTGGGTGTACGCGTTGCCCTACGTGGTGCTGCTGCTGGCCAATGCGGTGCGCGAGCTGGATCCGCGCTGGAGCCATGCCGCCGCCACGCTGGGCGCAGGCTACTGGCGCACGCTGTGGCGGGTGCGCCTGCCGTTGCTGGCCCGCCCTGTCGCCCAGGCCGCAGCGGTTGCCGCCTCGGTCAGCGTGGCGCAATACCTGCCGACGCTGTTGCTCGGCGCCGGGCGGCACGCCACGCTGGCCACCGAACTGGTGGCGGGGCAGGGGGGCATGGACCGACGCGCGATCAGCACGCTGGCGCTGTTGCAGGCGTTGCTGCCGTTGCTGGCCTTCGCGCTGGCGATCGGCTGGCCGGCGTGGCGGGCGCGCCGTCTTGCGCGGGCATCGCGCGGCTCGCCGGCCCGTGACGAGGTGCCGGCATGATTCGTCTGAGCGTGGAAGGCTTGACCCTGCGCGCGCCCGGCGGCGAGACGCTGGTGCACGAGCTCGACCTGCAGTTGACCTGCGGCGAGGTCACGGTGCTGATGGGCCCCAGCGGCAGCGGCAAGTCCAGCGTGCTGGGCTGGCTGACCGGTACCTTGCCGCCGGGGTTCCAGGCGCGCGGCCAGTTGATGCTGGACGGGCGCTCGTTGCTGTCGGTGCCCACCGAGCGACGCCGCATCGGGCTGATGCTGCAGTCCGACTTCCTGTTCCCGCACATGACGGTGGCCGAGAATCTGCTGTTCGGCCTGCGCGGCGGCAGCCGTGGCGAGCGGCGCGAGCGCGTGGCGGCCAGCCTGGCGGACGCCGGGCTGGCCGGACTGGGCGAGCGCGATCCGGCCACCCTGTCGGGTGGCCAGCGTGCACGGGTCAGCCTGCTGCGCACGTTGCTGTCGGATCCGGCGGTGCTGCTGCTGGACGAACCGTTCTCGCGTCTGGATGCGGCCCGTCGCGAGCAGATTCGTGCCTTCACCTGGCAACAGGCCCGAGCGCTGCCGGTGCTGCTGGTGACGCACGATCTGGCGGACATCCCGAGCGGGGCACGCGTGATCGAGATCGGCGCCGGTGGGCGAGCCGTCGCCGATGCCTCGTGCGCCGGTCTGCGCCGCACGCCGACACCGGATCCGGGCTGAGCCGATGCTCGACCGTCATGTCGTGCCGTACCTGAAACCCGGCCTGCACCGCGCCGCGTGCGCGCTGCACGCGCGCGGCGCGAGCGCCGATCAGGTCACCGTGGCCGGCTTCGCGATCGGTATCGGTGCCGTGCTTGCAGTGTCATTGCAGGCGCCGCTGCTGGGCCTGGCCTTGTTGCTGATGGGGCGGTTGGCCGATGGTTTGGACGGTGAGCTGGCACGCCTGCGCGGCCCGAGCGATGCCGGCGCGTTCCTGGACATCACGCTGGACTTCATCTTCTACGCGCTGTTTCCACTGGGCTTCGCGTTCGCGGACCCCGCCGCCAATGCGCTGCCGGCCGCGGTGCTGGTGGCAAGCTTCGTCGGCACCGGCGCCAGCTTCCTGGCCTTCGCCGGGCAGGCCGACCGGCGCGGCATCGCGCGGGTGCAATTCGCCTACAAGGGACTTACCTACCTGGACGGGCTGGCCGAGGGCACCGAGACGATCGTGGCGTTCGCGCTGATGTGCCTGTTCCCGCAGCACTTCGCGCTGATCGCCTGGGCGTTCGCGGCGCTGTGCGCCGTGACGGCGATCAACCGGGTGGTGTCGGGGTACCGGACGCTGACGGCGCAGGCGAGCGAGTGTGGCGGGCGGCGATAGTCGTCACCGGTCACGCCATCGATGACGCGCGTGCCATCTCCACCGACCCACGCGGAGGTGTCGATGAGGATCATGTCGTTTGCGAGCCGCGCATGTCCTCGAGCTCGCCTTCCCAGCCCGAGCCCTCGAGTTCAAGCGCCTCCCGCAGGTCGAAAGGCTCCACCGCCAGACGCTGCAGCGCAAGATTCACCGCCTCACGCTTCGAGCCGAGCTGGAAGCGTTCCATCACTCGAGCGCAGGCCTCGTCGTCCAGATCGATGTTTGTGCGTGACATACACAATGAATACACCAATCGGTCTTTTGCTGCTTTTGCTCACGACCACACTGCTCATGATCGCTCAACCTGCGTCCGCCTTCTCGGAGCGTCGCCTGATCGTCGCGTTCGGCGAGTCGGGGTCGCCCGTGTTCGAACGCCTGGCCGAGTCGGTCGAGGCATCGCGGTGTCGGTTGGCCGAGCGTGAGGTGGACGTGGTGTTCATCGACACCGCCGAGCTGCGGGCCGTCGATTCGGGTGCCACCGACTCGCCAACCGTTCAGCGAGCGCTCGCGGCGCGTTCCCCCGATGCCCCAGCGTTCGAGTTGGTGCTGATCGGCAAGGACGGTGGTGTGAAGGCGCGGCAGGGCGATCCGGATGCGCTGCAGGCGATGCTGGATCTCATCGACACGATGCCGCAGCTGTCTCGAAGCGCCTCCGGTAACCCGGATTCGATCAGCTTCCCAGCAGCCTTGAGATCGCGATACGACCGATAGTCGGGATCGTAGCCCGCCTTGGCGATGGGGTAGAGCACTAAGTCCGCGAGCTGTGTCAGCGCGAATTTCTTCGTTCGCTCCCTCGGCTCACCCAAGACGATCCGGCGGAAGTCCTGCGATCCCAGTGGCGAGTAGCCTGACGACCGGTCGGCATCGAAGGGCAGGCCGGATACCTTGAGTTCTCTCGCGTAGCGCTTCAGCGCACGATCCTCATGCTCGCCCGACTGCTCGAAGAAAACCTCCAGCCGGTCAGCTGCCGGCTGCCGGTATCGTCGATGCACAGCACGTACTTTTCGTGATCAGGCGTCATCGGGCTCTCGGTGATAAAGCGCGTCGTAAGCCTGCGATCCTGTAGCGGCGTCAGGCATGCATCCGCTCGATCTCTTCGCGGGTCAGCGCTTGGTCGAGGCCTGCCCGACGATCCGGGCGGCGGTCTCCAGCGTCCCGCCGGCTCGGAGGCACTTGGTGACTCCGGTACCCCGAAAACGGTGCTTCGTGATCGTCTCGGAGACTTAACGTGGCGCGTCCCGATCGGCGCCGGCGCGGGCCGTGCTGCCCGATCAGCTCTCGCGTGGCGCCATGTTCATCGCCGGTGCGCGCGCCGCCGGTCGATCCTGCGGCTGGCGCGAAGGCCGTCGTCCCGGTCGATCAGGCACCGGCACCGGCACGCCGTCATCGGGCGTGCTGCTCCCGCTCGGCGTCACCGGCGCGGCGTCGTCCCGGCCGCCGGGCCCGTACGGCTGCTCCTCGGGAAGCTCGTCCAGCTTGCCGCCCAGATCGCGGGCGATCAGCATGTACACCGAGGGGATCACGAACAGCGTGAACAGCGTACCGATCGCCATGCCGCCGACCAGTACCAGCCCGATCGAGTTGCGCGCCTCGGCACCCGGACCGGACACCAGCACCAGCGGGAAGTGACCGGCCACGGTTGCGCAGGTGGTCATCAGGATCGGTCGGAAGCGGGTGGTGGCCGCCAGCTTGATGGCCGCCAGCTTGTGCAAGCCCTGTTCCTGCATCTGCCGTGCGAACTCCACCACCAGGATGCCGTTCTTGGCCACCAGGCCGATCAGCGTCACCATCCCGACCTGCGAGTAGATGTTGAGCGTGGTGGTGAAGCTGTTGGTCCAATAAGCCAACTCCGGATTCGGTATCTTCAGGAAGGTGAAGATCAGCGCACCGAACATGGCCAGCGGCACCGAGCCTGCCAGGATCACCAGGGGGTCCCTGAAGCTGTTGAACTGGGCGCACAGCGTCAGGTAGATCAGCACCACCGCCAGGCCGAATGCGGGCAGGAACTTGTTGCCCTCCAGCATCAGCTGGCGCGACTCGCCGGTGTAGTCGATCGCGTAGCCGGGCGGCAGGATCTCGGCGGCGCTCTCGTTGAGGAAGGTCAGCGCCTCGTCCAGCGTGGCGATGGTGACCCCGGACAGCTTCACCGCGTTCAACTGCTGGAACCGGTTCAACGCGCGCGGCACCGTCGCGTTCTCGATGCGGGCCAGCGCGCCCAGCTGGACCGGTTCGCCGGACGGGCCGCTCACGTACAGCTCGCTGAGCTGTTCGGGGTTGAGTCGCTCGGCGCGCAGGGCCTGCGGGATGACCCGGTAGCTGCGCCCGTCGATGTCGAAGCGGTTGACGTAGCCGCCGCCGAGCAGGGTGCCGACATCGGCGCCGACCTGCTGCATGGTCAGGCCCAGGTCGGCCACGCGCTCGCGGTCGAACACCAGCTTGGATTCGGCCCGATCGATCTTGGTGTCGATGATCGGCGGGAAGGCGAACAGCTCGGACTGGATCGCCTTGAGCTGGATCTGCTGGGCGAAGTCCAGGATCTCCTCCACCTCCGAGTTGGCGGCGATCACGAACTCGACCGGGAACTGCCCACCGCCGGGCAGCGCCGGCGGGGTGATCGGAAACATGCCGATGCCGGCGATGTCGTTGAGCTTGCCGGCGATCTCCGGCTTGACCTCGAACACCGTGCGGTCCCGCTCGTTCCAGTCCTCGAGCACCATGCCGGCGAAGCCGCCGTCCGGGAAGGTCAGCTGGAAGGTGAAGGCGGTCTCCTCGATGCTGGTGAAGGCATCCTGCGCCTCGGCGGTGTAGCGCGTGGCCGCATCGATGGTGGCGTTGCCCGAGCCGTCGACGATGCCGAAGATGATGCCCTGGTCCTCGGTCGGCGCCAGCTCCTTGGCCGACAGGATGAACATCGGCACGCACAGCACGCTGATGCCGATCCAGAACACGTAGACGGCCGGTCGGGCGGCGAGCGTGCCGGACAGCAGGCGCGAGTAGCCGTTGCGCAATCGGCCGAGCACCCGGTTCACGCGCGCGGCGAAGCCGCGTTCGCTCTCGCCCTCGCGCAGCAGCGAAGCCGACATCATCGGCGACAGCGTCACCGCCACGATGCCGGAGATGGTCACCGCTCCTGCCAGCGTGAACGCGAACTCGCGGAACAGCGAGCCGGTCAGCCCGCCCTGCAGGCCGATCGGCAGGTAGACCGCCACCAGCGTGACGGTCATCGCGATGACCGGGCCGAGCAGTTCGCGGGCACCGCGGATCGCCGCGTCCATGCGGTTCATGCCGTTGGAGATGTGCCGCTCGACGTTTTCCACGATGACGATCGCATCGTCCACCACGATGCCCACCGCCAGCACGATCGCCAGCAGGGTCAACAGGTTGATGCTGAACCCGAACTGCTGCATCAGGAACACCGAGCCGATCAGCGAGATCGGGATGGCCACGATCGGCACGATCACCGAGCGCAGCGAGCCCAGGAACAGGAAGATCACCAGCATGACGATCAGCAGCGTCTCGGCCATCGTCTTGCCGACCTCGAAGATCGAGCTCTCGATGTACTCGGTGGCGTCGTAGGCGATGGCCGCGGTCATGCCGCTGGGCAGCTCGGCCTGGATCGCCTGCAGCTCGGCCCTGACCGCGGCCAGGGTGTCCAGCACGTTGGCGTTGGGCAGCGGAAAGATGCCCATGAAGATCGCGTCCTTGCCGCTGTAGCGCACCTGCACGTCGGTGTTCTCGGCGCCCAGTTCCACGTAGCCGACATCGCGCACGCGGATCACCGCATCGCCTTCGCTGCGCAGCACCAGCGACTCGAACTCCTGCACCGTCGAGAGGTTGGTGTTGGCCGACAGGTTCACCTCGACCAGCTGACCCTTGGTGCGGCCCAGGGCCGCCAGGTAGTTGTTGGCGCCCAGCGCCTGACGCACCTGCACCGGCGTGATGTTGTAGGCGGCCAGCCGCTGCGGGTCGAGCCAGACGCGCATCGCGAAGGTGCGCCCGCCCAGGATCTCGGCGCGCTGCACCCCGGGTTGCCCGGACAGGCGCGGCTGCACGATGCGGTCCAGGAAGTCGGTGATCTGGTTCGGTTCCAGGATGTCGGAGGTGAACGACAGGTAGGCGGCGGCGAATTCGCTGTCGGCCGAGACCACGTTGATGATCGGCACCTCGGCCTCGGGCGGCAGGTCGCCGCGCACCTGGTTGATCTTGGAGGTGATCTCGGACAGGGCGCGGATCGAGTCGTAGTTCAGCTCCAGGCGCACCGACACGGTCGACAGGCCCTGCTTGCTCTCCGAGGAGACGTAGTCGACCCCTTCCGAGCCTGCCACCGCGCGCTCGATCGGCGTGGAGATGAACCCGCGCACCAGGTTGGCGCTGGCCCCGATGTAGGCGGTGGTGATGGTGACGGTGGAGTTGTCGTTGCGCGGGTACTGGCGCACCGACAGCGACGAGATCGCCTGGATGCCGGCGATCAGGATCAGCAGGCTGACGACGATCGCCAGGACCGGGCGCTTGACGAAGATGTCGGTGAAGTGCATGAGGCCTTCGCTCCGCTACGCGTTGTCGGGATCGGGGGTGAGCGACGGATCGGTCGCGCCGTCCTCGGTCACGTTGATCGCCGCGCCGTTCCTGAGCTTGAACACCCCGTCCTTGGCGACCGTCTGGCCGACCTCCAGCCCCTTGGTGACCTCGACGAAGTCACCGCGCCGTTCGCCCAGCTGCACGAAGCGCTGCAGCGCGGACAGCCCACCGGGGCCTGCCTGCGGCGGCGGGCCGGGCGGTGCGTCCTCGGCAGGCTCGGGCGGGGCGTCCAGCACGAACACCGAGTCGCCGAAGGTGGCGAAGCTGACCGAGGTCAGCGGCACGGTCAGCACCTCGCGGGTGTCGGGCAGCACCACGTCCACGTTGGCGAACATGCCGGGCAGCAGCGCGTAGTCCTCGCCCTCGGCCGAGGAGGCCAGGGTTGCCTGCACCCGCACGGTGCGCGTGGCGCTGTCGACCTGGGTGTCGATGGCGCTGATGCGGCCCTCGAACACGCGGTCCGCGACCGCATCGGTGGTCACGCGCACCGGGAAGTCCTCGCGGATCACCGACAGCGCCTGCTGCGGCAGCGAGAAGTTGACCAGCATCGGATCGACCTTCTGCAACGAGACGATCGGCACGCCCTGCGACAGGTCCTGGCCGACGTTGACCAGCTTCAGGCCGAGCCGCCCGGCGAACGGGGCGACGATCTGCTTCTTCTCCACGTTGGAGCTGATGCTGTCGACCCGGGCGCGCGCGGCGGACTGCGCCGAGCGCGCCGCGTCGAACTCGGCGCGCGAGATGACCTGGTCCCGGAACAGCCGCGAGATGCGGTCCAGGTTGCGCTGCGCCAGGTTCAGGTCGGACTCGGCGGCGGCCAGGTCGGCGCTCTCGGTGGAGGTCTCCTGCTCGACCAGCAGGGCGCCCTGCTCGACGCGCTCGCCACCGGTGAAGTTCAGCCGCGTCACGCGCCCGGGCAGGTCGGCGGTGACCACCACGCCCTGGGCGGCCTCCAGCGTGCCGATCGCCGACAGCGTGGTCTCCCAGTCGCTGCGCGTCACCGTGGCGGCGGTGACCGCGGTCGGCGGGAACTGCTGGGCTTCGCCGGCGGCGATCAGCGCCCGGATCTGCGTGGCCTTGAGCGCGCCCAGCACGCCGACGACCAGCAGCAGGCCCAGCAGGGCGAAGGCGATGCGTTTTTTCATGAGGCTCACTGTAATCGCGGCGGTGCGAACCGACCACCGGTGGGGGCTTACATCGATGTATGCCGAGTGTGCGCGGCGCCCTGCCGATGGCGAAGCTCCTTGCACGAAAAGCTGTCGTGCCGGGGATGGTCAACCATCGGCCAGCGCCCCGATCGTGCGCACCGTCGCCTCGATGATCCGTTCACGTTGCCGCGCATCGACCAGCGCATCGTTCGGCGCATCACGGCGCGCTTGGCGGTCGGCGGGCAACGGCGTCTCGTCGCCACAGGCCAGCTCGCACAGCCAGTCGGTGGGCGACTCGAACTCGCAGTGGCTGGCGCCCGGCATCCGTTCCAGGCGGACATCGGCGGCCAGGAACACCGCTTGTGCGTTGCCGTTCGCGTTGCACGCGGAATCCGGCCCGGCGAACCCGGCCAGCGGCGCACCCAGCTTGCGCGCGGCCGCCACGCCCATCCCGGCCTGATCGACCAGGTCCAGGGTCAGCACACCGAGCGTGTCGGCATCGTCCGCGCCGGCCAGCAGGGCGGCCAGCGCACCGGCGGAGAAGCCGGCGTACACCGTTCGAGCGTCGATGCCCTCGCGCTGCGCCAGCGCCAGCAGGTCGTCGGCGTTGCGTCGGTGGTGCCCGTTCCAGGGACGCATGTTGCAAAAATCCAGCGTCACGGCGCGGTGCCCGGCGTTCGCCAGCGCCGCGGCCAGATCGATCAGCGTGTCCTGGTCGCGCAGGAAGCCGTGCCCCAGCAGCACCACGCTGCGCGGCGCATCGCTCGGCTCGAACACCCGGTAGTCGTAGCGGCACCCGGCCAGCGAGCGCATCGTGTCCTGGCGCAAGGACCAGCGGTCCAAGCCGTCGCGTGAGGTCAGGGCGGGTGGCGCGGCGCCCAGCGACAGGCAGCCGAACAGCAGCAGCGCCGGCAGGATCAGCGTCGCGATCGTGAGCAGCGTGCGAAGGCGCAACGGCATCGGGGCAGGGCGGCGAATCGGGCGGCGAGATCGGGCGGCGAGATCGGTACGCGGCAGGTGATCGTACGCGCTCGCCACGGCGCCGGACCGGCGCTTCCGTATCATGCGCACAGGCCTGTCAGCGATGGTTCCCCATGTCGTCCCCTCCGGACAGCGCGTCCAGCCCGCACAGCGCGCCGTCGATCGATGCCGACGCTCCCTCGCTCGAGCGGATTCGCGACGTGGCGCAGCGGCTGTCCGGCCGCGTGCTGCGAACGCCCACCGTTCGCTGGCCGACCGATCACGGCAGCGGCGCGGCGGAGCTTCTGATCAAGCTCGAACTGCTGCAGCGCACCGGCAGCTTCAAGGCGCGCGGGGCCTTGAACACCGTCGAGTCGCTGAGCGATCCGCAGCGCGGCGTGGTGGCGTTCTCGGCCGGCAACCACGCCATCGCCACCGCCTGGGCCGGGCGCGAGCTGGGCGTCGATGTGGTGGTGGTGATGCCGCGCAGCGCCAATCCGGCGCGGGTGCGGCGAGTGCACGAGCTGGGCGCCACGATCGAGTTCGGCGACGACATCGCCGATCTGTTCGGTCGCGTGGAGCGCATCCAGGCCCGCGACGGCCGGGCGCTGGTGCATCCGTTCGAGGGGGTGCACACGATCGAGGGCACCGCCACGCTGGGGCTGGAGATCGTCGAGGACGCGATCGCGCTGGGCGGCCCGCCCGATGTGGTGGTGGTGCCGATCGGCGGGGGCGGGCTGGCGGCCGGCGTGGCACGGGCCGTGGCGCACCTGGCGCCCGAGTGCCGGGTGGTCGGCGTGGAGCCCAGCGGGGCGGACGGCATGCGCCAGAGCCTGGCCGCCGGTGCGCCGTTGGCCACGGTGCAGGTGAACACGATCGCCGACAGCCTGGGTGCGCCGATGCACCGACCGCTCAGCTACTCGCTGGTCGCGCGCCATGTGCACGAGATCGTCACGGTCGACGATGCCGCGATGGTGGCGGGCATGCGCCGGCTGTTCGACGAGGTGAAGCTGGCCGCCGAGCCGGCCTGCGCCGCCTCGCTGGCGGCCTTGCCGATGCTCGGTGACCTGAGCGGTCAGCGCGTGGTGCTGATCGCCTGTGGCAGCAACATCGATGCGCACGGCTGGGCCCGCCACGTCGGCGCGCTGACGCCGGACCCGGTGCCGGACGAGGTGATCGCCCGGTGAGCGAGGCGGCGCAGAACGGCTGCCGGTACGAGATCCGCCTGCCTCGCGGTGCTCGGCTGCCCATCGAGGGGCGATGCCTGGCCTCGGCCGAGGCCTGTGATCATGACGGTCGCGTGCGGCGGCGCTTCGCCCTCTACGCGACCGCCCGGGGCTACGCCTGCGAGCGCATCGACGACCCGGGCCTGCTGGACGAACGGTGCTTCGGCACCCGGGCCGAGGATGCGCAGGCGGTGTACGAGTTCTTCGGCACCGAGCCGCTGGCCAACTACCTTTACGGGCTGGCCCGACTGGCGGTGCCCGGGCTGACGGGCCGGGCGGCGTTCGGGCACGACTGACCTTGGGAGAGTTCCAGTGAGCGCGACCTGTACCGCCACACCGCCTCCGGTGCCGACCAGCGATGTGCAGGCGATCGGCGAGGACATCGCCGCACCGCCGCGCGAGACGATTCCGGCCCTGCGCGCAGCGGTGAGCGCGGCGGCGGCGCTGGCCCGATTGGACGAGGCGGTGGCGCGCTCGCCGGTCGGGGCGAGCGCCGCGGCCGCCTTCGAGCTGCTGGACGTGGCCGGCTGCATCGCGCTGGACCAGGTGCCGCTGGACACCGCCACCTTGCTCAGTGCGCCGCCCGGCGCCCGCGACCCGGCGGTGCAGCGCGAGCTGGAGCTGCGCGAACTGGCCCGGGCCGAGAGCATCGACGGCATCGGCGTGCCGTTGCTGCTGGCGCTGGGCGCTCGTGAGAACGGGGGCCGGGAGGGGGTCAGGGCGCGCGCCGTCGGGGTGCGCGAACGGGCCACGTTGATGCCGGGCGTAAAGCTGCCGCGCGGCGAGACGCGCCTGCTGGCCGGCATGGCGGCGTGGACGTCGCTGCTGGCGCGCCGAGGTCGCGATGTGCAGTCGCTGGTGCTGATCGCGGCGGCCCACCGGCGGTGGTTGGCGCTGCGCCCGTTCGCGGCCGGCAACGTGCGTCTGGCGCAGCTGCTGGACGCGTTGCTGCTGCGCGGTGAGGGCCTGACCCGTTGCGTCGATCTGCCGCTGGCGCGCTGGTTCGCCCGGCGAACCGATACCTACCGCGTACGGCTGCACGCCGGTGCGAGCGACGAGCCGAGCTGGATCTGCTGGTGGCTGGACGGGGTCTCGTACGCCTGCGAGGAGACGCTCGAGCAGCTGGTGGCCTGGGAGCGGCTGCACCATGCGCTGGAAACGCATCCGGCCATGGCACGGGCGGAACCTGCGGCGGCGGCGTTGCCGATCATCACGCGCCCGCAGTTCGAGCAGCAGGAGGCGATGGTCGCCAGTGAATTGTCGCGTACCGCCGCGAACCGCTGGCTGGAATCGCTGGTCGACGATGGCGTCCTGCGCCCGCTCAGCGGCACGCGTGAGCGTCGTTATGCCAACGTCGGGGTACTGCGGTTGCTGCTGGAATCGACCTCGTCCTGATATTTCGTAGACGATGCGTCCAATCTATTTGTGAATTTTTAGAATTATACTGAGGACAGCGCGTTAAGTCGGGCGAAGATCTTGATCTAGCGGTTCCGGGTCTGGTCTAATCGCGACCCGGTCCCCAAACCTGACGAGGACTATCACCATGAATGCCTTTCTGATCCTGGGGACCCTGTCGCTGTGCGTGCTGATCTTCGCGCTGGTGGTGGCGGCCGTGGCCTCGTTCGGCGTTCCGGTACCGGTGGCGCTCGCGCTGGTCTACGTGAGCGTCATCGTCTGGATGAAAGGCATGCAGCGGCGTGCGGGCGGTGTCTGCGAGCAGCCGGAGCGGCGACGATTCGATGATCGGCAAGCGTCGGGCCCGGCCACCGCGCAGGCTTCAGCGGCCCCCCCGTTCGCCACTGAGCAGCGGACGGGCCTTGGCGACCTTCTTCACCAGCCGTGACCCCAGCTTGCCCTCGACGCTGCGCGCCACCTCTTCCAGGCTGCGACGCTCCTTGAGCTGACGCTCGTGCAGCAGCAGCTGCTTGGCCTGCGAGGCGACATCCTCCCGGGTGCGCGCCTTCTCCTTGTCCAGCGCACGGATCAGGCTGCTGATCGTCTGCGTACGGTTGGTGAGCGTGGTGCGCGCCTGCGCCAGATCGCGCTCGAGACGCTGACGCACGCGGGCTGAGCGCTTGGCGTGTTCCAGCGAGCGGGTCGCGGCGGACAGCGCACGGGCCCGCGCTTCGACGTTGCGGCGCACGCCCCGCTGTGCCCGAACCAGGTCCTCGCGCTGCTCGGCAACCGTGGTCTGCAGGGCGAGTCGTGCATAGGCTTCGCGCTCGGCTCGCGCCTCGGCGGTGGCCTTGTCGCGCACGCTGACCTCGATCAGTCCCTCCAGGCGCTGGCGATCATCCTCGTGCCGCTTCAACGCCTCGGCCTCGTTCTCGAGCACGAACAAGGCCTTGCGCGTGATGCGAAGGTGCGCCTCGGTGCGTTCGCGCTTCCGGCGCTCGCGACGAAGATGCGTCTGCAGCGCATCGGCCTCGATCCGAAGCGCATCGGCAGCCCCGGCGGCCCGGGTCGCCCGCGCCGCCTCGTTCGCCATCGCGGCCTCGGTAGCCTTGACCGCCTCCGCCACCTCGATCTGCCCGGCGGCTTCGGCTGCTTCGGCTGCTTCGGCTGCTTCAGCTGCTTCAGCGGCTTCAACGGCTTCAACGGCTTCAACGGCTTCAACGGCCTCGACCCGTCGAGCGGCATCGTCGGTGTCGGCATCCGGGTCGGACGCGTCACGCGCCTTGGCGGTGATGTCGCCGGACGTCGATGGTGCCGTCGGTAGCTCCAGCGTCCCGGCGAGGCGCTCGCACCGCTCGGCAACGCTTGCCCAGCGCACATCGGCTGCGTGCACGTCGACTTCGCTGCGCGCTCTGAGCGCGCAGCGAAGTCGGTAGCGGTAGGTTCCGGTGGCCGCCAGGGTTGCCGACAAGGCCAGCGCGAGCGCTAGCCCGGCGCCCGGCAACACCGCACCGCCGGCGCTCGGGCTGAGCCCCTTGATCAGATGGAGCGTCACCACGATCACGCCGATGATCGACAGGGCGGTGCCCAGTGCCAGCAACCACCGTGGGCGCTGATCGAGCATGGCAGGGCGGCGTAGCGACAGTCGATCGACGATGCCGGCGTACACGGTGTAACCGAGCAGTGCCGGAAGGACGAACTGGACGATGAACAGGGTCATGGGGGACTCACCCGCGCGATTGCAGTGTGATCGCCCAAGCAAAAGCGGTGCCCCGACGCTCGGCGCGCTAAACTTTCGGGTCCCTCGACCGATGGTGAAGGCGCATGCGCTCCGGCTTCCTCGTTCTTGCTCGCGTGTCGATCCTGGCGGTGTGCGGCGCCGCGAGCACCGGCGCCGGCGCCCAAGTCATCGATCAGGCCATCGATGCGACCGGCGATGCGACCGGCGATGCGACCGATGGGGCGCCGGGCTGGCAATCGTTCAGCCGTGTCGAACAGCTCACCGACGGTTCCACCCTGACCGAGTACGTGGTGCGATCCCGCGCAGTGGCCGACGCGCCGGCTCAGCTGAACGTCTCTTTCTCGCCCCGCTTCGACTGCGAACCGATGATCGGCTTCGTGCTGGACTCCGAGCTCGCCTCGGTGCGAGAGGACGACGCCAGCCTGAGCGTGCGCATCGACGGCATCGGCATCGATTGGCCCGACCGGGCCGTGCCATCGAGCGCCGACGACACCGTTGGCACCTGGTTGTACGCCGATCGTCAGGTGCGCCGCGCGGTGCGCCTGCGCATCGACATCGGCGATTCGCTGCGGGTGCAGCTGAATCCCGAGCAGTCGATCGACTTTTCGTTGCTGGGCTCGCGGGCGAGCGTGCGCGCTGCCGAGGCGGCGTGCCGGGGGCACGAGCCGATTCCCTTCGAGCTCTGATCCGGCCCTCGGGCCCGGTTCCCCCGTCAGCTCGGTCAGCTCGGTCAGCTCGGTCAGCTCAATCAGGCAGGAACTCGACGCATCGCTCCTCCCAGCGATGCGTGTCCCGGCTGAGCAGTGCAGCGGCCCCGGCGATCGCCTCGTATTGCAGATGCACCCGTTCGTAGTGATCCCGACGCAGCGGGTCGGTCACGATGCCGTGCTCGCGCACCGATGATTCATGGATCGCCTCGTCCAGTTCGCGGTCGGTTGCGTTGCGTGGCAGGCCGAGATCGTCCAGCAGGTTCTTCATGGGTTGTTGCGCTCCAGCAGCGCATCGCGCGCCAATTCGACCCGTTCCAGCTGGCGTGCGGCCAACTGCTGCGCCCGTTCGCCGAGCGCCCTGAACCGCTCCGGCTCGCATCGCTGTATCGCCCGACGGCACGCCGCCCGGATCTGGGCAGGCTCGAGCGGACCACGCAGCGGCAGACCGAGCAGGGCGGCGTGTCGCAGCTCGGCGGGATATCCGGCCACGTCGCGGGCGTCGCGCTCGGCGATGGAGCGCTCGTCCTGCAGCGCCCACCAGTCCGCCCGATCCACGCGCGGCAGCGGTGGCAGCGGCGCATCGAATCCGTCGCTCCACAGGGCGTCCAGGCCGGCTACACCCTGACCGAACACGTCGCAGAGGAAGCGCAGCAGCGTGTTCTGCACCGGCGTGGGCACCGCATCGGTGACCAGCAGGGCGATCAGCAGCGCCAGGGTCTGCTCGCACTGTTCGTCCGAGGCGTGCGAGCGCATCCAGTGCAACGCATCGGTGAATGCCCGGGTGTCCTCGAGCAGCACCCAGCGCTTGATGGCCTGCACGCCGTCCGCGTTCCGATCACCGATCAGCGCCTGCCTGGCGTTCTCGTCGTAGCGTCGGTCCCCGTAGGCCATCCAGTACACCAGGAACTCGACGGCGTGTGTCAGCCGCTCGCCTTCCGGTTGTCGATCCAGCCATCGACCGAAATCGGACTGCGGCACCCTGGACGGCACTTGCGCTTCCATCATCGACGGCACGGCGTCGTCGACGACGGGCATCGGTTGCCGGTCCGGCGTCTTGGCGGGTGGGGCGGTGGAGGCATCGGCCGACAGGTCGTGGTCGGCATCGGTCGGTCGACCGACCAATCGCGTGGGCGCCTCGTGATGGGTGTCGCGATCGGCGTCGGGGTGCGAGGTATCGCGATGCCGATCGGTGTGCACGTGCTCGTGAGCCTGCTCGTCCGGTTCTGGCTCGATGTGGTCCCGCTGATCGAGTGACGCCTGCAGCGGGGCGGCGACCGGCTCGGGTGCGGGATCGACGGCGGTGGTGGGCGAGGGCTCGGACGGGCGCTCGGGCTCGAGTGCCGAGAGGGGGGGCGGGCCAGATGTCGGCTCGGACGTCGGAGCGGATGGTGGAGCGGATGTCGGGTCGGATGTGGGGTCGGATGTCGGGTCGGGAACGGGACCCGGTGGAGGTACCGGGGCGTGGCCGGTCGATTCGGGTCGGGCATCGTCGCCGGCCAGCAACGCCGTATCCAGATCCTCGAACAGCCGATCGGCCTGGCGATCGAACCGCGAACGCTCCGTGGTCCGACCGGAACCGACCGGCTCCAGCTCGTCCAACAGGTCGTGGCTCGACGGGTCGGACCATCGGGCGGCGATGTCCCGCTCGTTCCGCCGTCGCTGGTCGAGCTCGTCGAAGTCGTTGTCCGCAAGGCGGCCGGGTTCGTAGCGTGCCCGGTCGGCCAGCGTGGCGTAGCCCTCGTCTTCCGTGGCGTGGTCACCGGCGGATGGCGGGTACTCCTCCGGCTGCCGACGCCGCATCAGCCAGCGTGACAGCAGCAGCAGGACGGGCAGCAAGGCGGCCGCGATCAGCACCAGGCGCCCGGTGTCGTCCAGGGACTCGAGCGAGTCGAGCAGGCGAGCCTGCAGCGAATCGTCGCGCTCCTCGCTTGTCGGCGTGGGCTCGATGGCGCCGTCCGGGTCGGACAGGGTGGCCGGCTCCTCACCGTCGGCATCGGTGGTGGGAGCGGGAGCGGTGGTGGCCATAGGTTGCTCGGCGTCGGGGTCCAACGGCACGCCGGCCTCCTGAAGGCAGGCGCGGTATCCGCTCGGCTCGCGATCGGCGCAGGCGGACAAAGCGGCGCGGCGCGTGTCCAGCGTCACCGACTCCCGTTCCAGCGAGGGGCCGGTGCGCAGCTGGTACACCGCATCGTTCAGGCAGGCAATCCAGGCCACCGGCCCCTGCTCGTCCTGCACCGTCCGGCAGTGCCGCGCGACCAGGTCGCGCTCGTCCGCGGGCAGCTCACCGATCGGTGGGCGCAGCGTGCCGGCGAGTGCGTCACGCTCGCGTACGCGGCAATCGCCATCCGTGCCGCACAGGCGATCGAGCGCGTAGCGTTGGTCGAACGGCAGGTCGGTGCTCATGTCGACCATGGCCTCGATCAGGCAGGTGCGCATGGCGGCAACGCCTGCCCCTCCCGGACCATGCTGCAGCAGCAGGCAGCGGTCGGCCAGCTCGTGGCGTTCGGCCGCGTTCAGCTCATCGAAGGGCGTGGCATTCGCCGGTGCGCACGGCACCAGAAGCAGGATCAGGGCGATCGATCGCGGGTTGAACATGCATCACCGGTAAGCAGGGTGCGACCCGGAACCTGTGGTCGCCTGGGCTTAGTCTAGGCTCTGTTTGACGGATGCGTGCGCGCCCAGCGAGCCTGTCAGCCCCGCTGGATACCGGCCGTGGCGAGCCGGCCGTGTAGACTCGGCTCCCGCGCAGCGCGCACCGGGCGAGCCCGACCGATCTTGGACCTTCGCAACGCTCCCGTCCCCGGGCTGATTCGTCGACTGGCCGTTCCGGCCAGCATCGGCATGATCTTCTCCACCCTGCTGAACGTCACCGACACCTGGTACGCCGGCATGTTGTCGGCCACCGCCCTGGCCGCCCTGTCGCTGGCCGGGCCGGTGTTCTTCCTGGTCATGACGCTGGGCATCGGCATCGGGCAGGCCACCAACGCGCTGGTGGGCAATCGGCTGGGTGCCGATCGGCCCGACCAGGCGCGTCGCATGGCGTTCCAGTCGATCGGCTTCGGGGCCGTGGTGTCGTCGCTGGCCGCGCTGATCGCCTTCTTCGTCACGCCCTGGCTGTTCTCGGTGATGGGCGGCGAGCCGCCGTACCTGGAACCGGCCACCCGGTACATCAACATCGTGCTGCTCGGCTCGGCGTTCTTCGCCTTGAGCATCGTGATGAACTCGATCCTGAACACGCGCGGCGACACCGTCAGCTACCGCAACGCGCAGATCGTCGCCTTCGTGGCCAACATCGGGCTGGATCCGCTGTTCATGTTCGTGCTGGACATGGGCGTGGCCGGCGTGGCGATGGCGACCATCTGCGTGCAGGGCGGTGTGCTCGCCTGGTTGTCCTGGAAGGTGTCGAAGCTGGATTTCCTGGGCGGGCCGCGCCTGTCCGAGTTCGTGCCGGATCCGTCCTGCTGGCTGCAGATCGCCCGCCAGAGCGTGCCCACCAGCGCCTCGATGATGCTGGTCGCGGTCGGCAGCCTGATCATCGTCGCCTTCGTGTCGCGCTTCGGCGAGGACGCCATGGCAGCCTACGGCGTCGCGCTGCGCATCGAGCAGCTGATGCTGCTGCCGGTGATCGGGATCAACATCGCCGCCCTGTCGCTGACCGGCGTGAACTACGGGGCGCAGGACTTGCCGCGGGTGCGCGAGATCTACACCGTCGGGCTGCGCTACGCGGTGATGCTGATGGTGCTCGGTGCGCTGATCATGGCGGCGTTCGCACCGCAGCTGATGGCGCTGTTCTCGGACAACCCGGCGGTGCAGGACGTCGGCGTCACCTACCTGTACTTCGAGGCCATCATCCTGCCGGCCTACGCGCTCACCTTCCTGAGCGCTGCCACGCTGCAGGGGCTCAAGCGCCCGGCGGTGGCGCTGTACTTCAACATCGTGCGTCAGGTGATCGCGCAGCTGCTGCTGTTCTGGCTGGTGGTCGAGCTGCTGGGCAGCGACATCACCGGCATCTGGTGGTCGGTGCTGATCATCAACTGGGTGCTGGGGGTGGCGATCGTGGTGGCGGTGCGCCGTGCCCTCGACACGATCGAACGGGACGCCCCGCCACGCGGCTCGTTGGCGATGGCATGAACGCAAACCGGGAGCGTGCGATGACATCCAGATCAACGCTGCGGGCAGGTGTCATGGCGCCCGTCAGGATGCCCGTCATGGCGCTCGGCCTGTCCTGCCTGCTCGGCGGCTGCGCGGCGCTGGTCACGCCGAACTACGAGACCGAGCTGGCGGCGCTGCGCGACGGGGACTACACGCTCGACCCCGATCACGCCTACCTGCTGTTCAAGGTGCCTCACCTGGGGCTGTCGAAGGTGGTCGGTCGATTCAACGAGGTCGATGCGGTGCTCGATGCGTTCGATCCGGATGACCTGGCGGCGCTGCGCCTGGAAGGGCGGGTGGTGGTGGCCAGCATCGACCTGGACGACGAGACCCTGGAGCGACGGCTGCTCGGCAACGATTGGCTGGATGCGGCTGCCCATCCCGAGGCGCGGTTCACCACCACCGCGGTCAGCGCCTCGCCCGACGGTCGGCTGCGCGTCACCGGGGACTTCACGCTGCGCGGCATCACGCAGGAGCTGGTGCTCGACGCCCGCTTCGGTGGCGGGGCCGACAACCTGCTGAGCGGGCGCTACACGCTGGGTTTCGAGGCCAGCGGCACGCTCAGCCGCAGCGCCTACGGCATCGACGGATTCGCCGCACTGGTCGGCGATGCGATCGAGATCGAGATCCACGCCGAGTTTCAACGCACCCCCTGAACCCCGTTTTTCGTCACGCCATGCTGATCCTGCTGTCGCCCGCCAAGACCCTCGATGTCGATACGCCGACCCGTGTCGGCCCGACCACGCAACCGCGCTTCCTGACCCACGCCGATTCGCTGGTCAGGACCGCGCGTCGACAATCGGCGCGTGGCCTGGGCGAGCTGATGAGCATCAGTCCGGCGCTGGCGACGCTCAACCGCGAGCGCTTTCGCGACTGGCGCATCGAGCACGACGAGCAGGCGGCGCGGCCGGCCATCCAGGCGTTTCGCGGCGATGTGTACACCGGTCTGGACGCGGACACGCTGGAGCAGGGAGACCTGTCGTTCGCCCAGGACCACCTGCGCATCCTGTCCGGGCTGTACGGCGTGTTGCGCCCGCTCGACCTGATGCGTGCCTATCGGCTGGAGATGGGCACCCGGCTGCCGACTCGGCGCGGCAAGACGCTGTACGACTTCTGGGGCGATCGCGTGGCCGCGGCGCTGGACCAGGAGAGCGCGGGCGAGCCGATCGTGAACCTGGCCTCGAACGAATACTACGAGGTGGTCGCACGCCCGGGCGCGGCGTCGCCGGTGGTGTCGCCGGTGTTCCACGATGAGAAGAACGGCACGTACAAGGTGATCTCGTTCTTCGCCAAGCGGGCGCGCGGGGCGATGGCGCGGCACCTGATCCGCTCGCGGGCAGGGGATGCGCAGGGGTTGGACGAGGCGCTGGCCAGCTTTACGTCGTTGGGCTATCGGTATTGCGCATCCGATTCCACAAGCGCGGCACCGCTGTTTCGCCGAAGCGAGCAGGCAGCGCAGCGACAGGCTCCTGCGCTGCGCTGAGCCGGTTCGCGACCTGCGCAAGGCGGCCCGCTCGTCGCGACGTCCGTGTCGCGACAGAGGGCGCTGTTCGATCGATGGCGACCTCGGTGAACCGAGACACCTTGCCGCGACCTCCCTGTCGCGACGTGTCGGCCAGGTCGGCCGGGTCGGCTCAGCCGCGACCGGCGGTGAACTCGGGGTAGGCCTCCAGACCGCACTCGGCGATGTCGACGCCTTCGTACTCCTCCTCTTCGGTGACGCGGATGCCCATCACCAGCTTGATGAGGCCCCACAGCACCAGGCTGGTGACGAAGACCCAGACGAAGATGCCGGCCACACCGACCGCCTGACCCAGGTAGGTGGCGTCCGGGTTGGTCATCGGCACGATCATCACGCCCAGGATGCCGGCCACGCCGTGCACCGAGATGGCACCGACCGGATCGTCGATCTTCATCTTGTCCAACGTGATGATCGAGAACACCACCAGGATGCCGCCGGCGGCGCCGATCAGCGTGGCGACGTGCGGCTCGGGCGTGAGCGGGCTGGCGGTGATCGACACCAGGCCGGCCAGTGCACCGTTGAGCGCCATGGTGAGATCGGCCTTGGACCAGATCAACCGCACGGTCAGCAGGGCGGCCACCGCGCCGCCGGCGGCGGCCATGTTGGTGTTGACGAACACCTTGGCGACGTTGTTGGCGCTGTCGAAGCTGGACACCGCCAGCTCCGAGCCACCATTGAAGCCGAACCAGCCGAACCACAGGATGAACGTGCCCAGGGTTGCCAGCGGCAGGTTGGCGCCGGGCATCGGGTTCACCTGGCCGTTGGGGCCGTACTTGCCGCGCCGAGCGCCCAGCAGCAGCACCCCGGCAAGGGCTGCGACCGCGCCGGCCAGGTGCACGGTGCCGGAGCCGGCGTAGTCGCTGTAGCCGTAGTCGCTGCTCAACCAGCCACCGCCCCAGTTCCAGTAGCCCTGGACCGGGTAGATGACGGCGGTGAACACCACGGCGAACATCAGGAAGGAGAACAGCTTCATGCGCTCGGCCACCGCGCCGGACACGATCGACATGGCGGTGGCGACGAACACCACCTGGAAGAAGAAGTCGGCCATGCCGGAGTAGTAGGTGGCGCCTTCCTCACCGGCGGCCAGGGCCGCGATGACATCGTCACCGCTGGTCTCGCCGACCAGGAAGGCGATCTCGGGAATGAAGCCGGTGCCGCCGCCCGGGTACATCAGGTTGTAGCCCAGCACCATGAACATGATGCAGGCGACCGAGTACAGCGCGATGTTCTTGGTCAGGATCTCGGCGGTGTTCTTGGCGCGTACCAGGCCGGCCTCCAGCATGGCGAAGCCTGCCGCCATCAGCATCACGAACGCGCCGGCGATCAGGAAGTAAAAGGTGTCCATGGCGTAGGCGAGGTTCGCCAGGCCCTGAGCGGTATCGGTTTCCATCGTGTGTCGTTCTCGTCGTCGGTATCGAAGTTGGGGAAAGGGGGGTCAGAGCGCGGTCGGGCCGTTCTCGTTGGTGCGGATGCGCACCGCGTGGGCGAGTTCGGTGACGAAGATCTTTCCGTCGCCGATCTTTCCGGAGCCCGCGGCCTGGGTGATCGCGTCGATGACCGCATCCATCTGGCCGTCGTCGATGCCGATCTCGATCTTGGTCTTGGGAATGAAATCGACCACGTACTCGGCGCCCCGATACAGCTCGGTATGGCCCTTCTGGCGTCCGAAGCCCTTGACCTCGGTGACGGTCATGCCCTGCACGCCGATCTGCGAAAGCGCCTCGCGCACCTCCTCCAGCTTGAAGGGCTTGATGATGGCCGTGACTAGCTTCATGGTGTCCTGCTCCGAAAGGTGACCGTTGTCGGGCAGGCTGGGCAGCTTGTGTGCCACCCGAAATAGTCGTTACGAAACAGTGAGATAGGTTTTCACTAGCGGTTGGCCTCTATTTATAGCGCACTGTTTTAGTGCGGCCTTGTCGTTGAATGCGCCGTGTTGGTGCATGCCGGTCGGGCGGCATCGGCCAGTGGCGCCGTTGTCGACTCGACGTTCCTGGGCGCGATTCGCGAACTGGACGGGTAGGCTGACGGCATCCCCCTCGTCACCTGATCTGTCCACCATGATCGATGCCTCCGCATTCGACGACCTGGCTCGTCGCATGAGCGCCCTGCTGCCGCCCGGCGTTGCCGGCCTGAAGGACGACTTCGAAAAGAACGCCAAGGCCGCCCTGCAAGGCGCGCTGGGCAGCCTCGACCTGGTCACCCGCGAGGAGTTCGACGTGCAAAGCGCGGTGCTGGCGCGCACCCGTGGCAAGCTCGAGGCACTGGAGGCGCGGGTGGCTGCGCTGGAGCCGGGGGGCGGGGACAAGGCCGAAAGCGGCACCGGCGGCCCGGTGCCCGACGCCGCGGCGAGTTGATTCGCAGCGCCTGCGATTCATCCGGGCGAGGGTGGCAACGTGTGTAGAGGCTCCCTAGCGATCGACCTCGCCACCCGCTAGCCCGATCACCATGCCCGCCTCCGAGACCAATCGCGAGCTTGCCGAGCTGTTTCGCGATGCGGCCAGGATCCTCGATCTGAAGGGGGCCAATGCGTTCAAGGCGATCGCGTTCCAGAAGGTCGCCACGCTGCTCGACAACCTGCCCGATGACCTGCGCACGCTGCACGCGAAGGGCGGGCGCGCAGCGATCGAGTCGATCAAGGGCATCGGCGCCTCCTCCGTGGCGATCATCGGCGATGTGATCGAGACCGGTGCCTCGCCCGATCACGAGGCGCTGTTGGCCAGCGTGCCCCCCGAGCTGCCGTTGATGCTGGACGTGCCCGGCCTGGGGCCGAAGACGGTGAGGCTGATCTGGCAAGAGCGTGGCATCGAGACGCTGGCGGCGCTGGGCACCGCGGTGGAGGACGGCTCGCTCGCCGATCTGAAGGGGCTGGGCCCCAAGAAGCTTGCCCAGATCGGCGAGGGGCTGGCACTGCGCGAGGCGGCGGGCAAGCGACGCACCCTGGGCGAGGCGATCGAGGCGGCGCGCCCGCTGCACGAGCGCCTGTGCGCGCTCGACGGGGTCGAGCGGGTGGAGCAGGCCGGCAGCGTGCGACGCGGTCGCGAGACGATCGGCGATCTGGATTTCGTGGTGGCGAACGCTGCGGGTGCCGAGCCTGCCGCGATCCTGGCCGCCTTCGCCGACTTTCCCGAGGTGGACCAGGTCATCGGCCGGGGCGAGACCAAGTGCAGCGTGCGCCTGGCCGGCGGGCTGCAGGTCGATTGCCGCGTCGTGCCGCCGAGCAGCTTCGGTGCGGCGCTGTGCTACTTCACCGGCAGCAAGGAGCACAACCGGCACCTGCGCAGCCTGGCCCGCGAGCGCGGCTTGAACCTCAACGAGTGGGGGCTGTTCGTCGCCGAGGACTGGCAGCGGCGTGACAACAAGCCTGGCACCGTCCCCACGGTCCGCCCGCTGGCCGGCGCCACCGAGCAAGCGGTGTACCGGGCGCTGGACATGACGTGGGTGCCGCCGGAGATGCGCGAGGACGGTGGCGAGATCGAGCTGGCGGCCGCGGGCGAGTTGCCGCGCCCGATCGAGGCGGGCGACTACCGTGGCGACCTGCATTGCCACACGCACGCCAGCGACGGCGTGGGCAGCATCGAGCAGATGGCCGAGGCGGCCAAGGCGCTCGGTCATCGCTTTCTGGCGATCACCGATCATTCGGTCTCGCAGGGCCAGGCCAACGGCCTGGACGCGCAGCGACTAACGAAGCACGCCGCCGCCATCCGCGCCGCCAACGAGCGCATCGACGGCATCGAGCTGCTGGCCGGGACCGAGTGCGACATCCTCGCCGACGGGCGCCTGGACTACGAGGATGACGTGCTGGCAGAGCTGGATTGGGTGATCGCAAGCCCACACGCGGCGCTGCGTCAGGAACCGGCACGGGCGACCGAACGGTTACTGAAAGCGATCGAGAATCCCTACGTGAACGCCATCGGCCACCCCAGCGGACGGCTGATCAACGCTCGCACCGGGCTGCAACCGGACTTCGCCGCGCTCTTCGCGGCCGCCGCGGCCAACGGCACGGCGCTGGAGATCAACGCCAGCTACCGACGGCTCGATCTGGCCGCCGACCAGGCGCGCGCGGCGGTGCGCGCCGGTTGCACGCTGACCATCAACACCGATGCGCACACCCCGCGCGGTCTCGAGCGGCTCGCCGGCGGACTCACCACCGCTCGGCGCGGCTGGGTGACGAAGGGCGATGTGCTCAACTGCATGACGCTTGCGCAAGTGCGCCGGTTCATCGCGCGCAAGCGAGGTTGAGGCGTTCGGAAGCATGAAAGGCTTCGAAGACCGATTCGTCGATCTGCCGGACTACATCCTCACATGCACCGCTCAGATCTGGGAGGGCCGTGACATCGCGGCGCTCGACGGGCATTCCGCCGACGACCTGTGCGTGCGAACGCCTGCGGGCACCCACCGCGGCAACGCGGCGGGCATGGTCATTCAAGGCACCGAGCCAATCGCCCGTACAACTCCTTTCGCATCGGGACGCTCCCCAGGAACGCTCTGCATCGGCTCGGCACCGTCGGCGCCGCGGTGTCAGCGCGGAGGCTGCCGCGCGCGGAGCGCGCCGTGCGACGACCTCTATCCGTTCGTCGCCCTACGTTCGCGGTAGGGCACCGCGAACAACCGATCCCCGAACGCGAGCGTGCGCTCACCGTCGTGCAGCACGATGCCGCGGTGAAACCGTGAGCCGTTGATAACGTGTCCGGATCGACGCCGAGCAGCGCGCTCGCCAGACCGGTGTCGGTCAGGTGAAGCTTGGGCGTCTTGACGAGGCGGCTGGTGCGGTTGCTGTGCCACGGGGGAAGCCGATCGATCAGGAAGACGTTCTCGAGGTGGCGCAGGTAGGCCGAGATCGTCTGCCGCGTCAGTGCGAACGGGCTCGCCAGATCGCTCGCGTTGAACAACCGGGCCGTGCGCGCGGCCGCGGCCTCGAGCAGTGGCGCGATCACGTCGGGACGCTGCAGCGTGAACAATTCCCGCAGATCCTTCTCGATCAGCGCGTCGAGGTACTCGCGCAACCAGCGTTCGCGCCGTGCGTGCGTCGCGCGCTGCAACGCGGCCGCAAAGCCGCCAGCGACCACGCGGCGCGCCAGCGCGTCCCCGAGTCGCGGCTGCGGTGCTCCGGTTTCCAGCGTGCCGCTCGCGAACAGCCGTGTCACGAAGGTGTCACCGCTCGCGCCACCTTCGATCTCGAGCACGGCCGTCCCGACGCGGCGACGATCCAGGTCTCGTCGAGAGCGGCGGCCAGGATCCTGTACACCGAGACGCTCGTCGTCACGGTGACGACCCTGCTGAGCCTGGGCGCGGTCATCGCGCTAGCCATGTTCCTCAGGTTCGACAACTGGGGGCTCGATCTCTTCCGGATCCTGGTGATAACGTTGTTCACCATCCTGCCGGCCGTCATGTACTACGTGTTCATGGCGTCGAGGAAGAGCAGCCTGTTCCAGGAGTTCGTCAGCCATCTCGGCCGACTGGGCCTTCTGCGAAGCCAGCGAACCGAGGAGGACGACCTGAGTGGTTCCGACGAAGGCCGGTACTTCAAGCGCACCCGTATCCTGAGCTACATCGATCGGTTCGAGGCCGTGTACGGGCCGGTGGGCACGAGGCCCAAGGCGGCGCTGCTGGAGGCGACCGAGTGCAGCCTGCCACCGGACGGGGCGAGATCCCGCTCGGGACCCGAGGACGGCAGGATACTCTCGCCCGTCACCGCCGTTCCGGTGTTCATGGCGACGCTCCTGATCGGGCTCGGCTGGATCCAGTTCATTCCGCCCTGGAGCGGAAGCGTGCCGGCCGAGAAGGCCGCGAACGCCTCTCTGCACTCGGCACTGCTCTACAACGAGCTACCGGCACTGTTCGCCTTTCTCGGCGCCTACTTCTTCTCGCTGCAGATGCTGTACCGCCGCTACGTCACCAACGACCTGAGGGCGAGCGCGTACGTCTCGGTCTCGATCCGCATCATCCTGGGCGTGATCGGTGCGTGGCTGCTGCAGGTCGTGTTCAGCGCGAACGGCATGCTGATGGACCAGGACCCCTACTGGCTGCTGTTCGCCTCCTTCGTCATCGGGGCCTTCCCTCCCGTGCTGTGGCGCGTCTTGCGGGATCTGTCGAGCCGACTGCTGATCTTCGGCAAGGTCGTTCCGAACCTCGATTCCGATCTGCCGCTGAGCGAGCTGGACGGACTGACGATCTGGCACCAGACACGGCTCGAGGAAGAGGACGTGGAGAACGCGTTCAACATGGCGAACGCGGACATCATCGCGCTGATGGTGAATACCAAGATGCCGCCGGAGCGCATCGTCGACTGGGTCGACCAGGCGATCCTCTACGCCTGCCTGGGCAGGGAGATCGGCAACGGATCGAGCGGAGACGACGTCCGCTCTCGTCTTTCCGGCATCGGGATCGGCACGGGCAGCGCACTGAAGGCCGCACTCGGCATCGCGGAGAAGGACGCACGGCTCCAGGTCGAGCTTCGGGGCGCGCTGTCGAGCCTCCACGCGATGGCGCTCGTGACGCGTATCGAGCGGTTCGGCAACATCGCCCTGATCGATCACTGGAGAGCGCACTGTCCGAGGTCGACGGCGCATGGCGGCATCGGCCCGTCATCGGATCCAGCCACACTCGCGCTTCGGAACGGGCGCGAATCGATATCGCGGAGCGACACCTCCTCTGCATGACTACGGGGCCGGAAGCGGGCTTTCTCGAGACGAGAGAGCTGCTGCCGTGATTTTCCTGACAATACTTAAATACAGGGATGTCTCCTTGATAGTCGAAGAAGGAATGTTGCAACCTGTTCTTCCGCGAGTTCGTCGACAAAACGAATTCGTTTCATCGACAGGAGGGAACAGGCACATGGCCTTCAACTACAAGCACGGCGGCATCGTCAGGGACGCCTCGGAGGTTCCGGGCCCAGCGAAGTCCAGGGCGATCGACGTGTCGCAGCCGTTCGACTACATGTTTCCCGACCTGGCACGCGACGCCGACTCGGTACTGCCCGCCGAGGACCCCGCGTCGACCATCGCCAGGCTCGGGGAGCTTGGCGAGGCCATGGCCGACGACGACGCGCCGGCCGACGACTCGGCGATGGCGCCCGTCCACACCTACCTCGGCCAGTTCATCGACCACGACGTCACCGTGACCGTCTTCGACGAAGGCGCGTTTCCCGACATCACCGACGACTTCAGCCCTGTCTCGCCCGACGTGGCGGCCGGGCGGGTGACCAACGGTCGGCGTGCCATCCTCGACCTCGACAGCGTGTACGGGGACGGTCCGACATTTCCGGGCGAGTCTCCGGAGACCGAAGCGCAACGGATGGGCATGTTCGATGGACCGAAGATGAGAATGGGAATGATCACCGTCGACGACGGATCGGGGAGCATTCCGGGCGAGTTCATCCCGCCGGTCGGCGATCTGAAGCGCGATCTGCCGCGCGACGAGAACAGGGCACCTCTCATCGGTGACAGTCGCAATGACGAGAACACCCTCGTCGCCCAATTGCACACGGGCTTCCTGCGATTCCACAACGCTCTCGTCGACGGCCTCGATTCCGGCAGCATCGCGCCCCCTGTACTCGGCACGCCCGAAGGCAAGCCCACGAAGGGCTACTACGACGATGCGCCAGGCGGTCACCAGGGAGGCTGCGGCGCCGCGCCGACCGGGGACAGGGCACTGTTCGAGCAGGCCTCGACGCTGGCACGTCGCCACTATCAGTGGATCGTCGTCAACGACTTCCTGAAGACGGTCGGCAAGGCGTCGGTGGTCGATACCGTCCTGAAGAACGGTCCGGCCCACTACCGCCCGAGCGGCCCGTTCCCGTTCATGCCGTTCGAGCACTCGGTGGCCGCCTACCGCTTCGGTCACTCGATGGTGCGGCACGAGTACGACTTCAACCGCAACTTCAACCCGAGCTTCGGTGAGCCCGGCAGCTCGGCGGTGTTCCGGGCGACGTTCGACCAGCTTTTCCGGTTCACCGGCAGGGGACGCTTCGAGGGCCCGGGCGGCTCGACACCGACGCTGCCGTTCAACTGGGTGGTCGAATGGAATCGGCTGGTGGACACCAGCGTCCAGTCGGCGCGCAAGATCGACACCCGTCTGGCCAGCGATCTGGCGAACATGACCAACGAGGTGAACGATCCGCCCCACAGCCGCCTGCCGGTCGACGTGCAGGCATTGCTGAAGCATCTCGCCAAGCGCAACCTGCTCCGGAGCTACCTGTTCTCGGTGCCGACCGGTCAGGCGATGGCCGCGAAGATGGGCATCGAGCCGCTCACCGTTGACGAGATGAGATCCGGCAACAGCGCCTCGCTGAACCGCTTGCTGGCCGACGGCGGTTTCCTGAAACGAACGCCGGCCTGGTACTACATCCTCAAGGAGGCCGAGGTGCGCGAGGAGGGCAATTCGCTGGGAGAGCTGGGAACGGCGATCATCACGGAGACCTTCGTCGGTCTGCTCAAGGCTGACGGCAAGTCGATTCTCAACGAGGCCTCGGACTGGAGGCCCGACGACGGGGCAGGGGTCGGCACGATTGCGGAGCTGCTGTCGTTCGCGGGCGTGCTCGACAGTGACGCGACGCCAACGCGAAAGGGTGCACGGACGGCGCCCGCGTGAGACCGGCCGCCTGATATCGGGCGGAGGAGGAGCGCGGCCACGAGGCGCCCGACGGCCAGGGTACGATCCTGCCGTCGGGCGCTCGAACGGCTGCGGCGCGTCTTGCGCCGCGAACCGTCCGGGCATCTCGTTCGCCGCCGTGCCGACGAACGGCCCCGGCCCATCCCCGGCACGTCCCGGATCGCCGCTACGCCCCGGACCGCTCCAGCGCTCGGGCCGACCAGCTCGCAGGCCAGCGCGAGGCGGGGAAGATGGCTTGCGCGGCCGCACTTCGGTTCATTTCGTCACGGCGGGAAAGCCGATCGGCGCCGGCAATGCCGGAAACGCGCAGCCGGTCCACGTCGAGTGCCGTGCCACGCTCGAGAATAGGTCCATACTTGCATGTTGCCGGCTGACGCTAAGCGGTGAACCGGAGCGACGTCCGGGGGCTCGTGACAGCATTGGACGCAACGGTGAACGGTGGAGAGAACGAGCACGGCGCGGCGGTGCCTTCGGGCGAGGCGTTCGTCTGCGTGTCGAAGGTCGTACCCGTCAATCCGGAGTCGGAATCAGCGATGAGCACCTCAAGCGAAGACCGGGCGCCGGCCGGGCTGGACGAGAAGCAGATCATCGACTACATCTACGATATAGCGCTCGATCCCGGCAACCTCGACGGTTTCATCGACCGGCTGGAAGCCGACGCGGCGAAGAATTCCGATACCTCCCTGGAGCTTGGCCGGATCCAGACCCTGAGCGCGCTGCTCGAATCGCACGTGTCCCGCGCCGAGGAGTTCCTGGATCGGGTGGCGGCCAGGGACGAAGGCAACGCGACCCGGCGAGCGCTGGCGCCGTTCGATTCCAGGCCGGCACTGCTGGTGAACGCCGCCCTCCGGATCGTCGATGCCAATCGGTCCGCGATCGATGCCTATGGCATCGCCCGGAACGATTCCCTGGATTCCTTTCCGTTCGAGGACGGCGAGATCGACAAGCTGTTCACCACGCTGCGGCAGCTGTTGCGCGATCGCTCGGGAAAGGGGGTGTTGATGGCCCTCGACATGCCTTCGTCCGACGGCGCACAGCCTCCCTCTTCCCTGATGCACGCGCACTGGGTGGACCTGCCGTCCGACGAGGCCGTCGAGGTGGGCGGGCGTCGCGGTTTCGTGCTGCTGGTGTCGACCGATGTCAGCTGGCCGCTGGCGCTCGATCAGACGTTGAGCGAGGTGTTCGGGCTGACGCCGGCGGAAAGGGACATCGTTCGTGCACTGGTCGAGGGCGGCTCCCTGAAAAGCATCGCCAGCGCCCGGAACCGGTCGCTCGGCACCGTTCGCACCCAGACCGGATCGGTACTGGCCAAGACCCGCACCCACTCCCAGTCCGAGCTGATCCGGGTGACGCTGTCCTTGATGGAAATCGTCAAGAGCTCACCCCTGATCGGTTCGGCGGCGAGCGTGGACGCCGATGCCTCGCCGCATCCGCCCGAGCACTACAGCGCCTTCGAGACCCTGTTCCGGCCCGACGGTCGGCGGCTCGATTATCTGGTGCAGGGAGATCCCCTGGGCCGACCGCTCATCTTCAGCCACATGGGGTACGGGCTCATGCGCTGGCCCCCCGCGGCGTTGCAACTTGCCTTCGAACACGGCATCCGGATAGTCTCGCCGGTCCGATCCGGGTTCGGTGACAGCGATCCCGTGGCCAGGTCGGCCGACATCCTGGCGATAACGCGCGGCGATACCCTCGCCGTGATGGATCATCTGGGCATCGCCGCCTGCACCTACGTGTCGCAGGGAAACGATCTGCTGTTCGCGATGGATCTGATCGCGCACCATCCCGATCGCATCACGAACCTGGTCGGTCTGGGCCCTCGGTTGCCCCTGCCCTCGGACACCCAATACGCCGGGATGGGCCGGTGGCACCGTTTCCTGCTGTCGACCGCGCGGCACGCGCCGCACTTGCTGTACTTCACCGCGAAGGCCGCCTTCACGCTGGCCCAGAAGATCGGCCGCGATCAGATGTTCAGGAACGTTCACCGTCAATCTCCGGCCGATCTGGCCGTCATCGAGGATCCCGATGTCTTCCCCACGCTGTACGCCAGCTCGGCGATCACGGTGAGCGAGGAGGGCCATGCGGCCTTCGCCTACGCCAAGGAACTGTTCGCCTCCGAACGGGACTGGAGCGATCTGGTGCGCCGGACACGGAGTACCCCCAGCTGGTTCGTCAGCGGCCTGCAGGACCCTCTGGGAGACCCTGCCACCATCGCGGCCTATCGCGAGGCGTTTCCGTGGATTCGAATAGAGGTCATCGAGGATGCCGGCCAATTGATCTTCTTTCAGAAGTTCCGTCTGATCGTTCCACGGATGGCGGAATTCGCTCACGCCGGACAATGAATTCGGGCTGCACCTTTCGTATCGAATCGGCTCGTACCCCATTCGGGGTATGCCGATAATCCGGCATTCGCGATATTCAACATCGGCGGGTCGGTCGCTATCCTTTTCGTTCGAATTGATTTGAACGAATAGGGAGAAGCCCCTTGCTAGGACTACTGGATCTGCTGTCGACGCTCTGCTTCGCGGGTATCGGAGCCTCTATCGCGCTGAGCAGCCGGATGAACGTCCCGGTCGTGTGCCTGTCGGCGATGCTCGCCTCCACCGGCGGTGGCACCATTCGGGAGATCCTGCTGGGAAGCGGCACCCTTTTCTGGATCGAGACGCCGGGCTACCTGCTGGCGGTGCTGCTGTCCTTTCCTGCCGTGTTCCTGCTCAAGGGAGTGGCCCCGCTTCCGGCGTGGGTGGTGCAGGCAATATTTTCGCTGGCAACCTCGGTCTTCGTCCTGGTGGGCGTGCTGGCCTCTCTCCAGGCAGGCTGCGACTGGGTGACCGTGCTGCTGATGGGGGTGCTGACCGGGACGGGCGGCGGAATCATCCGGCAGCTGGTCTGCGAGCGAAGGCTCCCCAAGGACGTCCATCTGGATATCCTGTCGGCGGCGGCGGCCGTGTCGGCGTGCGCCGGACTGGTGTCATTGGGCTTGGGAGTCTTCGCCTGCGTCTGCGTGACGGGCGTGGTGCACTTCGCGGTCAAGAGAGCGATAAGTGGTGCGAGGTTGCTCGCCTGCGGCGGGCCGGCAGCGGCCCCGCGCCGGTGCCCATAGGGAGGTTCCGGATTGCCCGCAAGGGTGACCCGAATCGCCCCTCACGAACCGGTTCCGTGGATTGAAATTCACAGAGGTGTTGCAAGTGAGGCCCCGCTGAGGTGCCGATGGTCTTACCCTGACATCAAGTACAGCATCGCAAGGACGCGATCGTGTCGCTCACACCGCCCGTCGGGCAGCTCCCGGCGGTGCTCTCCACCGGCCAAGCGGATCGCCAGGGTGCCCCATCGTCGCCGAGCGCGGCGGTGCCCCGGACGGGCGGTCGGTCGCCCCCGGATCAGGCGGCGCGTCGCGCGCTTTCGCCGAGCAGCGCCATTGCCGTCTCGACCGGGCAGGGACGGGCGATGTGGTATCCCTGCGCGTAGTCGATGCCGATGGCGACGAGCTCCCGGAGTATCGCCTCGTTCTCGACGAACTCGGCGACGGTCTCGACCCCCATCGCCCGACCGACGTGATGGATCGCACGTACCATCTCCCGGTCCGCGCTGTCGTCGACGATGCTGCGCACGAACTGCCCGTCGATCTTGATGACGTCGATCGGAAGGTTCTTGAGGTAGCCGAACGAGCTCAGCCCCGATCCGAAATCGTCGAGCGCGACGCGGGCGCCGAGAGCGCGCAGGTGCGCGAGCAGCTCGCGAGCGGTGCTGAAGTGCGCGATCGCCGCCGTCTCGGTCAGCTCGAACCAGAGCCGCGAGGGGTCCACGCCGCTACGCTCGATCTGCTCGGCGATGTAGCCCTTGAGCGTGGCGTCCGCGGCCGACTGTCCCGACAGGTTGATCGAGTAGGTGCACCGCGAGCCGGGACCGTCGCCGAGCGCCGCGATGGTGTCCAGGGCGTGGGCGACGACCCAGCGATCGATGTCGCGCATCAGATCGTAGCGCTCGGCCGCCTGGACGACCTGCCAGGGCGACATCGGCTCGCCGTCGTCGTCGTCCAGGCGCAGCAGGAACTCGAAATGGGTGATCTCGCCCTCGGACCTCCCGGGGCCGATCGCCGCCACCGCCTGCAGATGGAGTCGGAACTCGTCGTGCTCCAGCGCGTGGCGCAGGCGCGGCAGCCAGGCGAGCTCGGAGGAACGCTCGGCGAGCGCCGCGTCGTCGACGGTGTAGGCACGCAGGCTGTTGCGGCCGCTGTCCTTCGCCGCGTAGCAGGCGATGTCGGAGGCGGACATGAGCCCGTCGATGGTGCCGTCGGTCTCGTTCACGTGCACCAGACCGATGCTCGCACGCACCGCGAACGCCTTGTCGTCGTGCTGGAACAGGTAGCTCTGGAAGAAGCAGAAGATCGACTGGGCGACCTGCAGCGCCTGCTCGGGCGTGACGTCGACGATGATGATGCCGAACTCGTCGCCACCGAGTCTGGAGAGCGCGTCGCTCTTGCGCACGAGTCGGCGAAGCGAGCCGGTCAGCTCCTGCAGCAGGCGATCACCGGCGGCGTGCCCGCAGGTGTCGTTGATCACCTTGAACTGATCCAGATCGATGTAGCACAGCGCATGGGCACGGTGCGAGTGCTCGCGTTCCACCATCAGCTCGCCCAGACGGTGCTCGAAGAAGTAGCGGTTGGTGCAGCCGGTCAGCGAGTCGTGGTTGGCGAGGTGCGCAAGCTCCCGCGTCAGGCCTCGCTCGCGGCTGACGTCGCGCATGACGATGATGTGCCCGGTACCCGCCTCCTCGTCGAGCGACCCGGTCTCGGTGATGGCCAGGGTCAGGATCGTCTCCTCGCCACGGGTGCCGGACGGGTAGAGATCGTGCTCGCGGCGCTCGTTCGGCGCCATGTCGAGCAGCGTCGCATCCAGATCGAACGGGGAGTCGTCGTCCGTGTGGGCAAGGGAGATCAGCGACTCGAAGCGTTCGCCCAGCGGCTCGCCGCGGGACCTGCCGAGCAGCGTCTCGGCGGCCGGGTTGAGCTGGACGACGCGTCGCTCGGCATCGAGCGTGACCACCGCCTCGCCGATGCTGTCGAGCGTCTTCTTGGCCTTGATGCGCTCCGCGTCGAGAAGATCGGCACTGCGCGAGCGCCAGCGTATCGAGCGTCGCCGATGGTAGAGGAAGCCGGCCGCGAGCCCGCACAGGCAGAGCAGGAGCACGAGCAGGGCCAGCACGATCGCCGCGTTGCGCGACGGCACGCCGACCGGCTGCGACAGGCGCATCGAGACGTGCGACTCGCCGATCGTCCAGCCGGTCGTGATGACGCGCGCATCGTGGAGGCGCTGCAACCAGCGCCTCGGCCGTTCGCCCGCGCCGCGCGTCGCGATCGGCAGGAAGCGATCCCCGATGGTCACGCCGAGATCGATGTCGAAGCGGGTGCTCGTCGCCGGCAGCGCGTCGATCAGCCGTTCGCCGTCGATGGAGATCCAGTAGCCCCCGTCCGCCTGCTCGAGGCGTCCCCGAGCATCACGCGGGGGCTCGCGCCCCAGGTAGGCGGCGCGCAGCAGCATCAGATCGGTGCCCAGGTGCCAGTTCGAGGGCAGCCGGGCGGCCAGCGAGCGAGCGTTCGCCGCGAGGCGTGCGAGCAGCGTGTCGAGGTCGTCCACCGACGCCAGGTCGAGCCCCACCATGCGCAGGTTCTGCGGAGAGAGCGGCTCCACGAGGGTGATCGGCAGGTGCTCGGCGCGTGCCGGGCTCGGCACCCGCTGGCCCGCGTCGTCGACATCCCGGATGCGGAACGCGTGGTATCCCTCGTGGGCCATGCCGTTCTCGAAGTCGGTACGGGCCGCGGCCGGCACGGCGGTGTAGCGGCCGATGGCGCTCAGGAACGGGTACTGGGCGTGCAATCGCTCCGAGAGCGTGGACACCGGGCCGGTATCGAAGCCGCCGAAGGCGTGGTGCATGCCGATGAGCGAGGTCATCATCGTCTCCGCCTCGCCGAGGCGCGCACCGAGCGCGCCCGAGAGTTGCCTGGCCTCCGCATCGATGTCGGTCCGCTGATGCCAGCCGTTCATCCAGAGCGCGGTGCAGAGGAACATGCCCACGAGCGCGGCGAGGGCGCACAACCCGGTCGCACGCTCACCGGCGTCGAACAGCTCCGTCCTGTCGCGATCCTTCACCGGACGCGCTTGGCCGTGCGGGCGAACGCCGGGTCGATGCTCATGCCGATGCGCTCGAGCAGCGGCTCGTTGATCCAGGCGTCCCAACGGCGGTTGGTGATCAGGGGAATCTCGGCCGGCGAGAGGCCGCCGAGGATGGCGACGGCGGAGGCGGCCGCCCATTCGCCGAGTTCCTCGGGAACGCGTGTCAGTCCGACGGCGGCGTAGGGCATCGCCGCCTCGACGGTGGCGAACACCGGCAGGCGCGTGTTCGCCAGGGTGAAGCGACGCATCGCCTCCACCTGCCAGCTTTCGAACGCCCCGAGGTCGCCCAGGAGAATGAAGTCGTGATCGTTCTGGATGCGTCGCCAGGCGCTGTGCCAGCTCGCCACGGAGTCGACGAGCACGAAGTCGACCGACAGGCCGAGTTCGCCCGCCATCCGCTCCACACGCGCGTCCTCCTTGCGGGCGGTGAGCGTGTCGGCCGAGAAGTGCACCACCCGGCGACCACCCCCGGTGAGCTTGCGGCCCAGCTTCAGCAGTGCCTTCATCGGCGCCACCTCGATCATGCCGGTGACGTTCGGCGCCGGCAGGTCGTACTCCTCGATGGTCCAGTTGATGCCGGTGAAGACGACCGGCATGTCGGTGCCGATCAGCCAGGGTTCGACGAAGTGGCGTACCGCGTTGTCGTCCGAGGTGATGACGATATCCGGAGAAATCTCCATCATGCGCTCGTGAGCCGCCGCGCCCGTCGCCACCGATCTGTCGAGGTCGCCGTAGCGCTTGGTGTCCATGTGAAACGACTCGATCCGGCAGTGCCCCTGCAGGCCGGCGCGAAGCCCTCGCTCCACGCGGTCGGACCATTCCAGGCCGACGTGGTAGGAAGAGACGTAGTAGCAGAGCGGTTCGTCGTCGCCGGCACCGCCGATCGCGTTCGCGGAGATGGCGAACGAGAGCAGGGTGAGAAGTACGTCTGGCGGCGACATCGATTGGCTACCTGAGGCCGCGAAGGTGGCGAACGGCCTCTTCGCAGATCAAGGTAGCGGCCGAGCGTTGCCGTTGTTGAGCCCCGCTGCGGGTTCCCTCGCCCCCGGCCGGCCACACGGCCCTTCATCGGACGCGCTTGGCGGTGCGGGCGAACGCCGGGTCGATGCTCGCGCCGATGCGCTCGAGCAGCGGCTCGTTGATCCAGGCGTCCCAACGCCGGTTGGTGATCAGGGGGATCTCGGAGGGCGGCAGACCGCCGAGGATGGCCACGGCCGAGGTGCCGGCCCATTCGCCCAGCTCCTCGGGAATGCGCGTCAGTCCGACCGCGGCATAGATCATCGATGACTCGGCGGTGGCTAGCACCGGTATGCGCGTGGTCTCCAGCGTGAAGCGACGCATCTCCTCCTCCTCCCAGCTTCCGTAGAACGCCCCGCGATCGCCGAGGAGGATGAAGTCGTACTGCTCCTGGGCCCGCCGCCAGGCGGTGTGCCAGTTCGGGACGGAGTCGACGAGCACGGTATTGATCGACAGGTCGAGCTGGCGCGCCGTGCGCCGAACCTGGGAGACATCCTTGTAGGAGGTGAGCGTGTCGTCGGCGAAGAACACCGCCCGGCGGCCACCGCCGGAGAGCGTGCGGCCCAGCTCCAGCAGTGCCTTCATCGGCGCCACCTCGATCATGCCGGTGACGTTCGGCGCCGGCAGGTCGTACTCCTCGATGGTCCAGTTGATGCCGGTGAAGACGACCGGCATGTCGGTGTCGATCAGCCAGGGATCGACGAAGTGGCGCATCGCGCCGTCATCCGAGGTGATGACGATGTCCGGCCCGAGCTCGAGCATGCGCTCGTGAGCGGCCGCGCCGGCTGCCGCCATCTCATCGCGATGGCG
>Ga0209303_1000295_pt1 | contig 42199 bp, 34 predicted proteins | sample SidtaG_3_FD_187449 | JGI IMG/M metagenome (GOLD analysis project Ga0209303, IMG submission 187449) | Marine algal microbial communities from Sidmouth, United Kingdom - Sidmouth_Asex1 metaG (SPAdes) (version 2) | ecosystem: Host-associated > Algae > Red algae > Unclassified | place: Sidmouth...
ACTCACCATCCAACCGACGCGCTTTCACCACCCGACGAGCACCCATCGACAACACCACCATCACAACACCCCACAACACTCAAGCGTTGCACCCACCCCCTGAACCCAAGCAGACCCGGGGCGTTACGGGGTGTGGCGGGCGGTGACTCGGGGGATGCCGTCTTGCACCAGCCAGATCGTGGTGTTTACGTCAGTCTCGAGCATCGAGAGGGTCGTGTCGGCGCCGTACACGACGGGGCCGAGGTACTCGATCTCGGATCGGCCGGCCCGACTCTGCCCCGCCCCGGCCTCCTCCGACATCGTCCACGACGCTGCATTGTTGACGTGGTCGTACGGGTCGAGATCGGATCGCCGAACGTGCCACGGGATCGCCGTGGCGGCGAGATCGAGGTCGGGCAGCGAGAGTCGTGCCGACACCGTGCGACCGCTGGCCGCCGAGGCGTAGGTGTCGACGAAGTCCTGCTGCAGCCGGGTCGGCTTGATGGACGCCGGGTCGATCTGCACCCACAGGCTGACCGCTTCGATCGCCGCACCTCGGTCGCCGGTGAGTCGTGTCCGTCGCTCGGCCCAGGCCGGTCCCAGCGCGCTGCACCAGGTCGTGAGCGTCAATGGCTCGCGCAACCGGGCGGGAGTGGTGGTCACGATCATGGTGCGTCGGACCATCCAACTCCCACCACGCCCAAGCCCCGCATCGTTCGAGTCGTCGGTGGCGACGTCCTGCAGCAGCCGGGCGGTCGAGTCGAGACGGAGGCGTCCCGACGGATCGACGTCGCCGAGGCGGACAACCGCCTCGTTCGAGAACGTCCGAGCGTCGGCGTCGACGGGCAGGGGTGTCAGTTCGACGGCGGCGGGGGCTCTCGACACGCTGCGATCATGCCAGGCCATCCGCCGTGATCATCAGACCACGACATCGTTCGACCGCTCGCCCGCCAGCGCCTCAGCGAAAGTCGAGTCCGACGAACTCGCCCGACGACCGCCACCCGTCGATGTACTCGAAGTACGCGACGGGTCCCTCGGGGAAGCCGAGCGAGTTGCGTCGCGCCGATCCTTCGATCTCGTGACCCTCGTTGTTGTAGTAGCCGGGGGTGCACGTCGGGTCGCCACCGAAGGTCCGCCCGCCTGCTTCGAGCCGCTCGACCCATGCCCGCTCCACCTCGGCCGACACTTCGACTTCGGCGGCGCCGATGGCTTCGGCATGAGCGACGATGCAGGCGATGGTCTCGCCGGCCTCGGTCAGGTTGTGCGGCACGTTCGAGATGAGGTTCGCTGCCTGCGCCGGGCTGACGACGAACAGGTTCGGGAAGCCGTGGACGTGGATGCCGTGCAGCGACATCATCCCGTCGCCCCAGTGCTCCGACAGCAACTCGCCGTCACGACCCGTCACGTCGAACCCCGACCGGCGGGCGAACTCGGTCCCGACTTCGAACCCCGATGCGTAGATCAGGCAGTCGAGTTCGTACTCCTCCCCCGCCACGACGACGCCGTTCGGGGTGATGCGTTCGACGCCCCGCCCGTCGGTGTCGATCAGGTGGGCGCTCTCCTCGTTGAACGCCGCGAGATACTCGTCGTGAAAGCACGGGCGCTTGCACAGTTGCCGGTACCAGGGCTTGAGCGCCTCGGCGGTCGCCGGATCGCTGACGACGGCGTCGACCCGAGCACGGATCTCGGTCATCTTCTCGTCGTCGCTGTCGTGATACGCCCGCTGCATGCCTTCGGGGCTGAAGTCGGGTTCTACGGCCGCGAAGAGGCGATCACGGATGCGCTGGGAGATGTCGGTCCATCCGTCCATCACGAGATCTTCGTCGGCGAAACCTCCGGTCTGCAGCAGCGTGAAGTTCTCCATCCACCGGCGCTGCCAACCGGGTTCGAGCGTGTCGAACCAGTCGGGGTCGGTCGGCCGGTTGTCACGCACGTCGATCGACGACGGTGTCCGCTGGAAAACGAACAGCTCGCCGGCCGATCGGGCGAGGTGCGGGATGCACTGGACGGCGGTGGCGCCGGTTCCGATGATCCCCACCCGCTTGTCGGCCAAGCCCGTCAGCGGCGCACCCGACGGGTCGCCGCCGGTGTAGTCGTAGTCCCACCGACTCGTGTGGAAGCTGTGCCCCTCGTAGGTCTCGATGCCCTCGATGCCCGGCAGTTTCGGGCGATGAAGCGGACCGGTGCCCATGGCGACGTACTTCGCTCGCATCTCGTCACCTCGGTTGGTGCGGATGATCCAGCGTGACACGTCCGCGTCCCACTCGAGGCCGGAGACCTCAGTCGAGAAGAGGGCGTCTTCGTAGAGGTCGAACTGGCGGCCGATCCGACGGCAGTGCTCGGCGATCTCGGGCGCCTTGGTGTACTTCTCGGTCGGCATGTGCCCGGTTTCTTCGAGCAGCGGCAGGTAGATGAACGCCGCCGTGTCGCACTGGGCTCCGGGATACCGGTTCCAGTACCAGGTGCCACCAAAGTCGCCACCCTTCTCGATGATGCGGACCGATTCGACACCCGCCTGCTTCAGCTTGGCCCCGGTCAGGAGCCCGGCGAACCCGCCGCCGACGAACGCGACGTCGACCTCGTCGGTCAACGGTTCCCGCTCGACGGGCTCGGTGTGTGGGTCGTCGAGGAAGTGGGCGTACCTGCCGGTCGGCTCGATGTACTGCTCGTTGCCGTCGCTGCGTACTCGCTTGTCACGCTCTTCGGCGTACTTCGCGAGCAGTGTGTCCCGATCCGTCACGGCATCGTCTCCATCTCTGTCACCTTCCCGTCGTCCCGGCTCAGTCGTCCGCGCTCAGTTGTAGCGACCCGCCAGGTCGGCCAGGACCTGACGACACTCGTCCGCGCACTCGATGATGATGTCGGCGACGGGGCGGACCTCGTCGATGCGGCCGGCGACCTGACCGGTCAGAGCGAGGCTGGCGTTCATGTCACCGCCGAAGTACAGGTCGAGGGTGGATCCGACGAGCGCGGTCATCGCGTTCGTCTCGGTGTCGAACTCGAGCGCCTCGCTCCGTTCGGTGCGCAGCGCCCGCAGCGCCGGCGACGTATGGCCGTTGAGGAACACGGTGTCGGTCTCCGCTGCGTCGACGATCGACTGCTTCCAGTTCTCGTGGACCGGCGACTCGGCGGCCGACACCATGCGGGTTCCCATCTGGATTCCCTCGGCTCCGAGCGAGAACGCGGCTGCCATCGACGACCCGTCGACCATGCCGCCCGCGGCGATGATCGGCACGTCGACCTTCGACGCGACGAGTGGAAGAAGAACCATCAGGGCGACGTCACGCGGGTTCTTGAACCCACCGCCTTCGCCGCCTTCGACGACGAGTCCGTCGACGCCGGCCTCGACCGCCTTGAGCGCTCCGTAGAGGGTCGGCACCACGTGGAAGACGGTGAGCCCCGCCTCCTTGAGCTGGCCGGTGTATTTGGTCGGGTTCCCGGCCGAGGTGGTCACGAACTTGACGCCCTGGTCGACGACGAACTGCACGATGTCGGGGTCGCGCACGAACGCCTGAGCGATGTTGACGCCGAACGGCTTGTCGGTCAGGTCGGCCATCTTCTCGATCTCGGTGCGGACTGCGTCGAGCTCACCCGATGACGTCTCGATGATGCCCATGCCACCGGCGTTGGAGACGGCGGATGCCAGCGGTGACCGGGCGATCCACCCCATCGGGGCCTGCACGATCGGGTACTCGACGCCGAGCATCTCGGTGACTCGGTTGGGGAACGTGGTGCTCATCTCCCCACTGTCGCACCCGACCCTCGCCAGCGTCTCATCACAGGTCAGCCGATCCTGAGACGGCTCCTCCGGCGATTCGCGGCACTCCCCCATTGCGGCGACGGTGTCACTCCGTTGCGGCTCGATGAGCTTCCCGGATCTCCGGCCGCAAGCGTCCTCTATCACTCACCTGCAGGCCCGCAGCGATCGCCCAGGCCCGCACCTCGGCCGTCGTCGGTTCGGGAGCCGGCACCGGGCCACCGATCGGCAGCGCATCGACGCGGGCTGTGCCGACCACATCGTTGGCTCGGTGCTCGATCGCAGCACCGAAGAACCGATACGTCCACTCCTGAGCGAGCTGGCGGGTTTCGGCGAACACGATCGGCACCGTCGGATACCTCACCGCCGCCTCCGCGATCTGCTCGGCCACCGAGGCCGGCCGAACGCGAGTCAGCTTGAACAAAGACGAGTACCGATCATCGACGACCACAGCGGCATGAGAAATGACGGCCATCGCAGCGAGCAACGTCCAGAGCTTCCCACCGACGATCGTCGACACGAGATCCTCGATGCTCTTGCGTTCGACCACGGCCGCGATCTCACCATCCACTTCGACGGCGTAGTCCCCAACCGACAACGCCCGCTTCGAGGTCGTCGCCTGCTGCGACGAGAACTTCCAGGCGTAGCGCTCACGCGTGTCCACCACGATGTCGAGACGACGACCTGACGCGCGAGCCGTCGGCACCGCAACGTTCGGCCGAGCCTGCTTGCGGGTTCGCGCCGACTGCCAGAACACCACATCGCGACCCCGAGCCTTCGTGAACACGAACTGCGACCTGTTCTCCCGAGCCCGATCGAGAACCAGATCGATGGCGACACCGCGACGCACACAGGAGGTCACCGCCACCCGCTCGACGATCTCGAAATCCTCGGGATCTGGCCACTCGGTCGCCGGATGGCAGAACACCTTTGCAGTGCGGGGCCATGTGTCCTTCACCTTCAGGACGACCGGCCGGGAACCCATCGGCAAGCGCACCAGGAACGGCAGCGACGACGCTGGGTCAGGGTTGCGGGCGATGACGAACTCCACGACCCAACCGTAGATCGTCGAGCAACGGCGCCCGGGTGACGGCGCTCACTTCGTGAGTGACATTCCATGGGCGATCTCGGCCCTTCGGCCCAACGGTGACCTCACCCGAAAAAGCCGTTGACCAGGGCCGGAGCCCTGGTCAACAACAGATTTCTTTGGTGTCGAAGATGGGACTTGAACCCACACGCCCATTAATAGGGCACTAGCACCTCAAGCTAGCGCGTCTGCCAATTCCGCCACTTCGACGTGGTGAGGACCAGATCGTAGCCGCCCGGCGTGCGGCTCACACCGCACCGTTCGACCAATCGGGCCGATCAGCGGTTGTCGAGGAAAAACGTCACCGCAACCAGCGAGAAGATCCAGACGAGCGCCAAGATGAAGGTGATCCGGTTCAGGTTCCGCTCGGCGGCCGTCGAGCCCAGGGCCGCACCGCCGCCGCCGCCGAACATGTCGGACAGGCCGCCACCGCGCCCACTGTGGAGCAAGATGCCGGCGATCAGGGCGAAGAGCGACACCACGTTCAATACGAGGGTCACATAGAGCATCACGTCACGCACGAGCGCCGACTCTATCGCCAACCCAGGCCGTCTCGAATGCATGCTCCCGCTAGCTTCGCACCATGCCCGCCGAGGACGTCTCCGCCCGCCACACCGCCATCGCCACCCGCTTGATCGACGCCCGCAACACGGTCGGCCAACCTGCTGTCTCACCCGACGGAACACAGATCGCCTTCGTCGTCGCGACGACGAATCTGGAGAAGAACACGACCACCAGCCGGGTCTGGCTCGACGACGCTCCCCTCACGAGCGGCGACCACGACGGAAACCCCACGTGGTCACCCGACGGGCGCTTCCTCGCCTTCACGTCACGCCGCGGCGAGAAGAAGGGCGAGTCGACACTGCACGTCCTGCCAATCTCCGCCCCAGGCGAGACCCGCACGCTCTGCTCGATGCCCGACGGGCTCGGCGACGTTGCCTGGTCACCCGACGGTTCGACGATCGCATTCACCAGCCGCACGCAGGACGAGCGCTACACGAAAGACGATGCCTCGTGGCAGGCGCCCCGCAAGATCGAGCGCTTCTTCAGTCGGCTCAACGGCGACGACTGGATCTTCGACCGCCCACAGCACATCTACGCGGTCGCCGCCGATGGCACCGGCACCCCCCGCAACCTCACCCCCGGCGAGTTCCAGCACGGCGGCACGAGCTGGACGCCCGACTCGCGTGCCATCGTCACCACGGCCTCCCGTCACGACACCTGGGACCGAGACCTCGCCGACGACATCTATCTCGTCCCGATCGACGCCGACACGAACCCCGACGGCATCCGCTCGCTCACGAGCCACGACGCAACCTGCGCCATGGCGACGGTCTCCCCCGACGGCACCCGAGTCGCATTCGTCGGCGGCGACGACCCCGAAACTCTGCAGCAGAACTATCGAGTGGGCATCGTCCCCCTCGACGCCACCACGAAGGTCGATGACATCACGTGGATCTCGACGGCTCTCGATCGCTCGTTCTTCACCACGGTCGGTGCGAGCGGGCCCGCCTGGCAAGACGACGGCACCGTCCTGGCCCTCGGCGAAGATCGAGGCGACACCCACCTGTACCGGATCGACGCATCGGGTGGCTCCGCTCCGCAGCCCGTCACCGACGGGCCGATCAGCGTCACCTCGTTCGACCACGCCGGCGGAACTCTCGCCACCACGCAGACGGCGATCGACGCCACCGTCGAGCTGTACGTCGACGGCGAACGCCGCTCGACGGTCGGCGCCGAGATGTCGGCCGATCTGCTCCCGTGGGAGAAGTTCAGCGCACCGACCACCGACGGCACCGGCGAGGTCGACGCCTGGATCATGCGCCCCGCCGACTTCGACGAGACGCAGACCTACCCGGTCCTGCTCAACGTGCACGGCGGCCCCTTCACCCAATACGGCGAGTACTTCTTCGACGAGGCCCAGATGCAGGCGGCCGCCGGATTCGTCGTCGTGCTCGGCAACCCACGGGGCAGCAGCGGTCGCGACAGCGCATGGAGCCAGGCGATCATCGGCCCCAAGCACCCGAAGGTGCCGGGAACCGGGTGGGGCTCGGTCGACGTCGACGACGTCCTCGCGATCATCGACACCGCGCTCGATCGCTACTCGTTCTGCGACGCCGACCGGGTCGGCATGCTGGGCGGCTCGTACGGCGGCTTCATGGCCACGTGGCTCGCCGGATACCACGGCGAACGCTTCCGAGCGTTCTGTTCGGAGCGCGCTGTCAACAACCTCGTCTCTGAGGAGTGGAACAGCGACATCGGCACGGCATTCCGCACCGAGCACGGCCCGCTCTACATCGACGACGTGGAGGAATACGAACAACGCTCCCCCATCAAGGCGATCCGTGACATCGACTCACCGATGCTGATCATCCACTCCGAAGAGGACTGGCGTTGCCCGATCGGACAGGCCGAAGAACTCTGGATGGGCCTCAAGCTGCTGGGCAAGGAGGTCGACTTCTACCGATTCCCCGGCGAGAACCACGAACTCTCGCGGTCCGGTTCGCCCGTCCACCGAGTCCAGCGCGCCGAGATCATCCTCGACTGGTTCAGCGACAAGCTCGCGGCTGACTGACCAGCCCGCCAGTCGACGACATGGAGGACGACGGGAGGGTCGTGAACGACAGGCGCAAACGGCTCGGGCCGAACTACTACAAGCTGTTCGGTGCGAGCACCGTCTCGAACCTGGGCGACGGCATCGGCCTGCTGGCATACCCCTGGCTCGCCTCGGCGGTGACCCGCAACCCGTTGCTCATCTCGCTCGTCGCCGTCGTGCAACGCCTCCCCTGGTTGGTCTTCAGCCTCCCCGCCGGAGTCGTGACCGACCGCATGTCGCGGCGCACGCTGATGCTGCGAGCCAACACGGCTCGCTTCGTGGTCACGCTCGGCGTCGCCTTCGTCGTCCTCGCGCGACACGACGCGCTCCCCGGCCCCGACGAGCTCAGCTCGGGCGCCGCCGCGGCGATCGACGACAACGCGCTCTACCTCCTCATCCTGCTGGCCACCCTGCTGCTCGGCATCGCCGAAGTGTTCTACGACAACGCGGCCCAGACCTTCATGCCCGCCGTCGTCGACGCCGACGACCTCGAACGCGCCAACGGCCGGCTCTGGGCGACCGAACAGGTCGCCAACGAGTTCATCGGCCCGCCACTCGGTGGTTTCCTCCTCACCGTCGCCTTCGCACTCCCGTTCTTCGTCGACGCCACCACGTTCGCGCTGTCGGCGCTCCTGATCAGCTGGATCCCCGCCACGGTCCGGCGGAGCGCGCCCACGACCGAACGAGCGCCGTGGAAAAGCGATCTGCGGGAAGGCTTCACCTGGCTGTGGCGGCACCCACTGCTGCGACCCATGGCGATCATCCTCGGGTTGCTCAACGCCATCGGGATGATGTCGTTCTCGATCCTCGTCCTCTTCGCTCAGGAGGTTCTCGACACGACCACGACCGAGTTCGCTCTGCTCAGCACCGGCGGCGCGATCGGTGGAGTGATCGGTGGGTGGTCGGCGTCGGCGATCGCACGACGGATCGGGCCGGGTCCGTCGCTCGGCCTCACGCTCGTCGGGAGCGCCGCTGCGACTGCTGCGATCGGGTTCATGTCGTCGTGGCCGTGGGTCTGGCTGCTCTTCGGTTTCGAGATGCTGATCGGCACCCTCTGGAACGTCATCACGGTCAGCCTGCGCCAGGCGATCATCCCCGACCGGCTCCTCGGACGCGTCAACAGCGTCTACCGGTTCTTCGCCTGGGGGATGATGCCGATCGGCTCGATCGTCGGTGGAGCGATCGTGTTCCTCGCCGATCAGTCGGGCTCACGGGAGTTCGCGCTCCGCCTCCCCTGGTTCGTCGCGGGGGCGCTCTATCTCGTGCTGTTCGCCTTCGCGGCGCCTCGCCTCACCACCGCCAAGATCGAAGCAGCACGCTCGGCGCCGTCGGGCGGCGACTGACACCCACGACCGTTCACCCCTCGTCGGGCCGCCACCGACCACGACGGTAGATCCACGTCGGTGCCACCTCGTCCGACGGTCGAACGATGTCGTCGACCAGACGGACGGCGCGTGGGTCGGCGAACGACGTCGCCAACTCCTCCAACCGGTCGTACTCGCTTCCCGACTCGGCTTGATCGGCCAGCGTGTACCGACGCCGACCGATCACCGCGATGAGCCCGCGCCCGACCTGGCTCCGCCCCGAGAAGATCGACGAGCGCGGGCGCACGAGGCGATCGATCCGGTCCCACGAGATGTGGTGGCGCCGCAGCAGGCACCGCCGCGTGATCCCGGCCTCGTCGAACGTCGACGCGATCGTCACGTCGAGCGCCGTGCCGACGAGAACGACGACCCCCACGATCGACAGCGGAATCGAGATCAGGTTGGGCCCGCTCGAGATCAACGCCGCCACTCCGGCAGCGCACACCATCGACGCACCGAGGTAGATCGAGATGATCCCACGCCAACTCGAATGCAGCGTCACCGACATCGATCGCCGAAGCTCACCGTGTCCCAGAGCTACTTGGACACGAACTCGTCGGCGCGACCCAGTTCTTCGATCCGACCGAGGAGTGTGTCTCCGGCCTTCATCGGGAAGTGGCACGCCACCTGCTGCCCCGGAGCGACCTCGGTCAACTGCGGGACCTCTTCGCGACACTTGTCCTGGGCAATCGGGCAGCGCGGATGGAACCGACACCCCGACGGAGGCTTCGCCGGGCTCGGCACGTCGCCCTGCAGCAGGATCCGGGTCCGACTGCGCTCGCGGCGAGGATCGGCGATCGGCACCGCCGACAGCAGCGAGGCGGTGTACGGATGCGCCGGCTGGTCGTACAGCGAGTTCTTGTCGGCGACCTCGGCGAGACGGCCGAGATACATCACCGCCACACGATCGCTGGCATGGCGGACCACCGACAGGTCGTGTGCGATGAAGATGAAACTCAGGTCGAACTCATCTTGGATCTCTTCGAGCAGGTTGAGCACCTGCGCCTGGATCGACACGTCGAGCGCCGACACCGGCTCGTCGAGCACGATCACCTTCGGCCGCAGAGCCAGCGATCGAGCGATGCCGATGCGCTGACGCTGGCCACCTGAGAACTCGTGCGGATACCGGTTGCCGTGTTCGGGCAGCAGGCCCACCCGCTTCAGGAGGTCGCCGACACGCTCTCGGGACTCGCTCTTGGGAACGCCGTGGATGCGCATCGGCTCGCCCACGATGTCACGGATCGGCAGCCGCGGGTTCAGCGACGCGTACGGGTCCTGGAACACCATCTGCAGATCGCGTCGCAACTCACGCAGGCGACGCCGCGACGCCGTCGTGACGTCCTCGTCGCCGAAGATCACGCTGCCGCTGGTCGGCTCGATCAGTCGGAGCAACGACCGGCCGAGCGTGCTCTTGCCGCAGCCCGATTCGCCGACGACGCCGAGCGTCTCGTTCTGGAAGAGGTCGAACGACACGTCGCTCACCGCCTGCACCGCTCCGACGGTCCGGCGGAACACTCCGGCCTGGATCGGAAAGTGCTTCACGAGGTTCTGGACACGCAGGATCGGTGCCGACGAGTCGGTCGTGTCGAGTGCGCCCGAATCGAGGAACGTGTCGTCGGCCAGCGAGTCGCCGGACGTGACGGCCGAGGCGCTCATCGGGCCGCCTCCGTCTGCGCGTGTGCAGTTAGATCGTCGACCCGGTGGCAGCGGCTGGCGTGGGCTCCGTCGATGGTCACGAGCGCCGGATCCTCGACCCCGCAGCGATCGATCGCCCACGAGCAACGGGGCCGGAATGCGCACCCCACATTCTGGTTGAGCAGACTCGGCGGGTTGCCGGGAATCGGCTCCAGTTCGGTCTTCGTTCCTTCGAGATCGGGGATCGAATCGAGCAGTGCACGCGTGTACGGGTTGCGTGATTCGTAGAAGATGTCCTCGAGGTCGCCGGTCTCCATGAGACGACTCGCATACATCACCTGCACACGATCAGCCGACCCGGCGACGAGACCGAGGTCGTGCGTGATCAGCATCATCGCCGTACCGGTCTCTTTCTGGACATCGGCGAGCACGTCCATGACCTGGGCCTGCACGGTGACGTCGAGCGCAGTCGTCGGCTCGTCGGCGATCAACAAGACGGGGTCGTTGGAGATCGCCATCGCGATCATCGCCCGCTGACGCATCCCGCCCGAGTATTCGTGGGGATATTGGGAGGCACGCTGCTTCGGCTCGGGCACGCCGACCATCTCCAGCAGGCTGACCGCACGCGACCACGCCACTTCTTTCGACACGTCGCTGTGGATCCTGATCGCTTCGACGATCTGCGCACCGACCGTGAACACGGGGTTCATCGCCGTCATCGGATCCTGGAAGATCATCGAGACGTCGCGTCCACGGATCGCACGCATCTCCGGCTCGCTCATCGCCAGCAGATCGTGGCCGCGGAACATGACGCGTCCCGAGATCTCGGTATTGCGCGGATGCAACCGCATCAGTGCGAGCGCCGTGACCGACTTCCCCGACCCAGATTCGCCCACGACCGCAAGGGTCTCACCGGCATTGATCTCGAAGTTGGCGTCGGTGACCGCCTGCACGACCCCCGACTTCGTATGGAACCCGACGTTCAGGTTCTCGACCCGCAGGACTGGCTCGCTCATACGCTTCCCACCGCTTCACCGGCATCGACGCCGGCAGCGTTCTTGTCCTTGGCTGCCTTGACCGGCTTGTTGCCCTCGGCCTTGGAGCGAGGGTCGAGAGCGTCACGCAGACCGTCGCCCAGGAAGTTGACGCACAACACGATGAAGACGATGCAGAGGCCGGGCGTGAGCACCCGCAGCGGATCGTCGTCGATGTTGCTCTTCGCGTCGGCGACGAGCGTGCCGAGCGACGCGTTCGGCGGTTGCACACCGAGGCCGAGGAACGACAGCGTCGATTCGAGCACGATGGCGGTACCGAGCAGCAGGGTGATCTCGACGGCGATGGCACCCACCACGTTGGGGATCACGTGGCGGAAGATGATGCGGACGTGCGATGCCCCAGCCGAGCGGGCCGCCATGATGAACTCCTGCTCCTTGATGGAGAACACGACGCCACGCACGACTCGGGCGATCCGGGTCCAGAGCAGGAGGGCCAGCACGACCGACAAGCCGTTTGCGCTGCTGCCGAACTTCTGGGCGAACACTGCCAAGATGACGAGGTACGGGACGACGAGGAACAGGTTGATGACCTGGGAGACCACGATGTCGATCGCCTTGCCGAAGTAGCCGGCGACGGCGCCCATCAGCGTGCCGAAGACGGTCGACAGGATCGCCACGGTGATGCCGATCCGCATGGAGTATCGGCCGCCTTGCGCGGTGCGAACGTACAGGTCACGTCCGATGGTGTCGGTACCGAACGGATGGTCCCACGACGGTCCCTCGAGGCGACGCACGACGTCGGGTTCGTCGAAGGAGTAGTCGCTCAGGTACGGAGCGAAGTAGAACGCGAGGAAGATGAGCACGAGACCGATGGCGCCGAGCAGCGCCAGTCGGTGGTTCAGGAAGCGCTCCCAAGCGAGCTTGCCGAACGATTTCGGGTTCTCGCTCAGACCTTCGGCGTCGACGGCTGCCAGACGCTTCGCGGTCTCGGACATCTGCTCGGTCTCGGCGGCGAGATCGACGAGTTCGTCGGACCCACCGACCGGAATCTGCGTGTCGGCCATCGATCAGTCCAATCGAATGCGGGGGTCGAGGACGCCGTACAGGATGTCGGCGACCAGGTTGAAGAAGACGGTGACGATGGCGATGAACATCACGATGCCGAGGACGAGATACTGGTCGGCCTCGTTCAGGCCACGAACGAGTGCGGGGCCGAGCCCGGGCCACGAGAAGATCGTCTCGGTCACGATCGACCCGCCGAGCAGGGCAGAGAAGTTGAGCGCCCACAGCGTGACGAGCGGGATCAAGCCGTTGCGCAGTGCGTGTTTCCACACGACGGTCCGTTCGGGCAATCCCTTTGCGCGGGCGGTCCGGATGTAGTCCTGGTTGAGCGTCTCGAGCATCGAGGAGCGACCGAACCGGCTGTCGGCGGAGATGAACAAGATGGACAGAGAGATGGCCGGGAGAGTGATGTCGCGCAGCAACTCGATGAAGTTGGTGTTCGACTTTCGACCCGTGTTGAACGGCTTGACGCCGATCACCTCGGGCATCTTGACTGCGACGAAGTACTGCAGGACGAGCGCGAGCACGAATGACGGCATCGCCAGGCCGAGGAACGACAAGCCGGTGAAGAAGTAGTCGCCCTTCGAGTACTGGTTCTTCGCCGAGTACACCGACAGCAGGAGAGCGAAGATCGCGCTGACGAGGAACGCTGGGATCGCGATCAGAGCGGTGTTCCAGCCGCGCTGGAGGAGGATCTCGCCGACCGACTCGCCGTATGCGTTCGAGTCGCCGAGGCTCCCCTGGAACAAGTCGGCGAAGTAGGTGAACGGTCGGATCCAGATGTTGACGTCGAGGTTGTACACCTCGGTGATCTGGTCGTATCCCGCCTGGCACTGCGGGCGGCAGAGGATGAAATCGGCACGCGGGTTGGTCGTTGCCGAGATGCCGACGTGGACCACGTAGAGCGCAATCGCCAACAGCGGGATGGTGGAGAGCAGGCGACGTGTGATGTAGGCGAACACGGTGATGGGAACCTAGACGATCGACGACGGAATGAGGAACGAGAGCGGACCGACGCATGCCGGGACCCCGCAACGGCGAGGCCCCGGCAACTACGTCAGCGCACTGTGTTCAAGTGATCAGCCCGCGAACGAGTAGTCCACGACGTTGGTCAGCGGCCCGGCGCCCTGGGCGTCGGGTGCGACTCCGGCCGTGGCCAGGTCGTCGGTGAAGCCGAAGAACGTCGGCTTCTGCGTGATCGGGAGCATGAACAGGCCATTCTCCGGGTCGAGTTCCAACGTGGTGACGTAACGGTCGGCCGTGTTGTAGCAGGCAGCGCGCTCGGCGTCGTCGGGAGTCGAGTCACACGTGTCGGTCAGAGCGTCGAACTCGGCGTTCTGGAATCCGTACGTGTTGTTCTCGCTGCCGGTGCGGTACGCGGTGGTCTGGCCACCGGGCCACGGGCCACCGACCCACGCGAACTGCGTGATCTCGAAGGTGTCGCAGTTGCCCTCGGCACCACCGGAGGTGGCGCACAGGATGTGGTCGGCACCGAACGGGATGTCGAAGTAGGCGCCGCCCTCGACGTTGTCGATGACGATGTCGATCCCGGCCTGGCCCATCTGGGCCTGGATGAGTTCCTGCTGGACCTCACGGAGGCGGTTGCCACCGGTCGTGCCGACCCGCAGGGTCAGGGCTCCGTCTTCGGGGTGCGTGTACACGCCACCGTCGTCGACGTAACCGACCGACTCGAGCGCCGCCCGAGCGGAGTCGACGTCACCGGCACCGTAACCGGCGTCGCCGGCGTGATTCTCGTAGTTGCTCTGGTTGGACAGCCAGTACGTGTTACCCAGGCCTTCAGCCGGGAGTGTGTCACCGAAGATCGGCGTGTACAGACCGGCCATGACCTGCGACTTGTCCATCGCGAAGGCGAGTGCCTCGCGAACTTCGGGCTTGGCGAGGTGCACGTTGTTGAGGTTCAGACCCCAGTGCTCGAACACCGGACCGGCGGAGGAGGCAACGGTGAACTCGTCATCGCTGGCGAGATCCTCGAATGCCTGCTGCGGCTGGGTGAAGATGATCTGAGCTTCCTTCGCCTGCAGCGCGTTGATCTGCGCATCGGTGTCGGTCACGAAGTTGATCTGCACACCGTCGATCATCGCGACACCGTCGTTGCTGGCGTCGGGGCTGATCGAGCCGTGGTAGCTGTCGTTGCGCACCATGTTCAGCTGCGTGCCGCGATCCCACGACTCGAAGAGCATCGGGCCCGACGAGGCCATGGTGTCGCCGCTCGGCGTGGTCCACTCGCGCAGTCCGTCGTTGAGCTCGGCCGCAGCTGCAGCCGGGTCGGCGTCGAACTGGTGCGCCGGGTAGATCTCCGACAGAGCGTTGCGCAGACCGGCGTTGAACTGCTCGAGCTCGAACGTGAACTCGGTCTCGCTGTTCACGGTGAGCGAGGTGATGCCGGCGTACGCGCTGCGGTCACCGAGGAGGTAGATGTAGTTCGGGTCGCCGTCTTCGGTCTCGCCGTCGGCGGCCTGGATGACGTTGTAGGTGAACTCGACGTCGGCCGTGGTGAGCGGCGTGCCGTCGCTCCACATCAGTCCGTCACGGAGCTTGTAGTCGACGGTGAAACCGTCGCCGCTCTCGACGAACTCGATGTCGGATTCGAGCAGCTCGGGGTAGAACTCGGTCGCGCCGGAGATCCCGAACAGACCCTCGATGAGTGCGGCACGGATGTTCGACGTGATCGTCAGGTTGTTCTCGGGATCGTCGAGGTGGAGGTCCGGCGGCTCCTGCTCGTGGGCCCAGATCAGAGTGCCACCGTCGTCGCCGGCGGGCTCGGGGTCGGCTTCGGTGCCGGTGTCGCCTTCAGCTTCGTCACCGGTGTCGCCCTCGCCGCCGCCCGTGTCACCGGTGTCGGTTTCGGTGGCAGAGTCGGTGTCGTCGAGGCTTGCGTCGTCGTCGCTGCCTCCGCAGGCGGCGAGGACGAGCGCAGTGGCGGCTGCGGTCGCAAGGAGCTTGTTGCTCCGTCGAGTGGTGTTCACGTGGGTGTCCTCCTGTGTTGGACGGGTACAGACGGGAGGTGTCTGTTGTGCGGGAACCGCTCGGCTGTGCCGACGTTCGACCGCTGCGACGGGCGTCATCGTCGATGCCCTCCGGTCTGAACCCCTCCCCGGTGATTCAGACGCCCCGACGATATCAGCGGGACCGACGTCGAAAAGCTCCGTCCGTTTCAGCTCCGTGAACTCTCGCTCGACGCGCCGCGCGTACCTCGCCACCCTCGGAGCGATCTGATCGAGACCTGCGCGTGGAGAACCGTCAGCTGCCGAACTGGATGACGCGGGCGAACTCGTCGGGGTCGAGGCTGGCACCGCCGACGAGTGCACCGTCGATGTCGGCCTGCGACATCAACTCGGTGGCGTTGCCACCCTTGACCGATCCGCCGTACTGAATTCGTACGGCGTCAGCCGTGACATCATCGGTCATCTCCCGAATCTTCACCCGGATCGCGGCGCACGCTGTCTGCGCGTCGTCGGCGGTCGCTGTCTTGCCCGTACCGATCGCCCAGATCGGCTCGTAGGCGACCACCATCGAGGCGATCTGCTCGTTCGACACGCCGGCCAGTCCGGCCTCGATCTGGCCGAGCACCTTGGACTCCATCTCCCCCGCTTCGCGCTCGGCGAGCGTCTCGCCACAGCAGAGGATCGGCGTCATTCCGTGCTTCAGGATGGCCAGCACCTTGGCGTTGATCGTCTCATCGGTCTCGCCGAAGATCTCACGCCGCTCGCTGTGCCCGCAGATCACGTACTTCGTGTTCAACTTCGCCAGGAACGCCGGCGACACCTCACCGGTGAAGGCGCCGGAATCCTCCGAGTGACAGTGCTGGGCTCCGAGCGCGAACTCGAGTTCGTCGCTCTCGATGAGTGTCTGGACCGACCGGATGTCGGTGAACGGCGGGTGCAGCGACACGTCGACGGCCTCGAAGGTCTCCTTCGGCACCAGGTAGTGGAGCTTCTGGACGATCTGGATCGCCTCGAAGTGGTTGAGGTTCATCTTCCAGTTGCCGGAGATGAGCGGAGTGCGTGACATGGGGTCCTCGTTCGTGTCGGAACGATCGGTGCCAGGCACCGACGGTTCGGTTCAGGTGGTGCGGAGTGCTTCGAGGCCGGGGAGATCGCCGTTCTCGAGCAGTTCGAGGCTCGCTCCCCCGCCGGTGGAGACGTGATCGACCTCGTCGTCGAGACGGAACTGCGCCAGCGCTGCTGCTGAATCTCCGCCACCGACGACCGTGAAGGCCTTGGTGTCGGCCATCGCCTGGGCGATGGTGCGGGTGCCCGACTCGAAACGCTCGTCTTCGAACATGCCCATCGGGCCGTTCCAGAACACCATGCGGGCATCCATCACGACGTCGGTGAACGCCGCGGCAGAACCAGGGCCGATGTCGTAGCCGACGCAGCCGTCGCCGAGGCGGGAACCGAACTGGGCGAACTCGCCCGAGGCGTCGGTGCCCGTGATGTCGTCGGGAAGGTGGATGGTCTTGCCCTTCGCTGCTGCGGATTCGAGCAGGTCACGGCATGTGTCGACCATGTCAGGCTCGAACAGCGAGTTGCCGATCGGCTTGCCCTGTGCGGCGAAGAACGTGAAGCACATCGCCCCGCCGATGATGATCGCGTCGACCGTGTCGAGCAGCGCTTCGATCACACCGAGCTTGTCGGAGATCTTGGCGCCGCCGAGGACGGCGACGAACGGGTGCTTCGGCGAGTTCCGCAGCCCGAGCAGGACCTCGACCTCGCGCTCCAACAGACGCCCCATCGCCGACGGAACGTGTTGGGGCGGGCCGACGATCGACGCATGAGAGCGGTGCGACGCACCGAATGCGTCGTTCACGTAGCCGTCGATCCCGTCGACCAACTGCGCCACGAACTCGGCCGAGTTGCCTGTCTCGCCCGCGTCGAACCGGAGGTTCTCGCGCAACTCGACTCCGGGCGCCAACTCAGCGAGCCGGGTTCGGACTGCGTCCAGCGAGAACTGCGGGTCGGGCGTGCCCTTCGGGCGACCGAGATGGCTGGCCGTGACGACGTTCGCGCCACGCTCGGTCAACCACTCGATGGTCGGCAGTGCCGCTCGGATCCGGAAATCGTCGGTAATCGCGCCGTCGTCGTCGAGAGGCACGTTGAAGTCGGTACGCACGAGGATGCGCTTGCCCGACAGGTCACCCAGCCGGCTCTCCAGATCCTCGAGGGTCGGGATCTCGGCCATCGTTCCCTCGCTCAGCGCTTGACTTTGGAGCCGGTGAAGACGGCCATGTCGACGAGACGGTTGGAGTAGCCCCACTCGTTGTCGTACCAGCCGTTGATCTTGGCCATCTTGCCCTGCACCATCGTCATGCCGGCGTCGAACGTGCAGCTCGACGGGTCGGTGGTGATGTCGCTCGACACGATCGGCGCCTCGGTGTAGCTGAGGACGTCCTTGAGCGCTCCGGACTTGGCGGCCTTGGCGAATGCGGCGTTGATCTCGTCGACCGACGCCTTCTTCTTGAGGTTGGCCGTGAAGTCGGTGAGCGAGCCGGTCGGGATCGGCACACGCAGTGCGCCGCCGTCGAGCTTGCCCTTCATCGACTCCATCACGAGAGCTGTCGCACGAGCAGCGCCGGTCGAGGTGGGGATGATGTTGATCGCCGCGGCGCGTGCACGACGCAGGTCGCTGTGCGGGCCGTCGACGATCGACTGGTCGCCGGTGTAGGCGTGGACGGTCGTCATCAGACCTTCGACGACACCGAACGCGTCGTCGAGGACCTTGACCATCGGCACGATGCAGTTCGTGGTGCAGCTCGCGTTCGAGATGACCTGATGCTTGGTGATGCGGAAGTCCTTGTGGTTGACGCCGTACACGAACGTGGCGTCGGCCTCGCTGCACGGAGCCGACACGATCACGAGCGGAGCGCCGGCATCGAGGTGCGCGCTCGCAGCGCTGCGCGAGTTGAAGAAACCGGTCGACTCGATCACGACGTCGACGCCGAGATCGCCCCACGGCAGGTCGGCGGGGTTGCGCTCGCTCAGGACCTTCAGCGTGTCGTTGCCGACCTTGAGCCCGCCCTTGGTGACCTTGACCTCCTGAGGGAAGCGACCGAGGACGGAGTCGTACGAGAGCAGGTGCGCCATCGTGTCGAGCGAGCCGAGGTCGTTGACGGCCACGAAGTCGATGTCTGCTCCCTGCGCCTTCGCAGCGCGGAAGAAGTTGCGGCCGATACGCCCGAAGCCGTTGATGCCGACGCGAACAGTCATGTGATGTTTCCTTCTTGGTGGGGGATTCGTGTGGTGGGCGGCGGTGGGCCTGCCCGAGGAGAGGCCTGCCCTCCGCTGCCGACTGTAGCGCTTGGCCCCGAGTCGCGATGGATGATCGGTCGGCGTGTGCCGACGGACCCGAGATCAGCGCGAGAGGTCGCGATGAGCAGCGCGTACGGCCACGCCCCGAGCACGCAGGCGTGCCGCCAACTCCTCGGCGACGGCCACCGAACGATGTCGCCCACCGGTGCACCCGATCGCCACGGTGAGATAGCTCCGGCCTTCGGCCTCGTACTGCGGCAGCAAGCTCCCGAGCAGGTCGTCGAAGCGGTCGACGAAGTCGCTCCCGCTCGATGTCTCCAACACATAGTCACTCACGGCCGGGTCGTGGCCGGTGAGCGGGCGCAACGCTTCGTCCCAGTGCGGGTTCGGGAGGAACCGGACGTCCATCACCATGTCGGCGTCGATCGGAAGACCGTGCTTGAACCCGAAGCTCTCGACCGACACCTGGAGGTGCGATTCTTCGCTTTCGTCGAATGCCTGGAGGATGCGCTCCTTGAGCTGATGCACGTTGAGGTCGGTGGTGTCGATGACGAGGTCGGCGGCACCGCGAACCGGGTCGAGCTTGCCGCGCTCGATCTCGATCGATTCGACCAGGCCTCCTGCTTCGCCCGCGAGCGGATGCCGACGGCGGGTCGCGTTGTACCGCTTGACCAGTTCCTGGGTCGAGGCGTCGAGGAACAACACCCGGACCCGGTGCCCCGACGTCCGCAGGTCGGCCACCCGTTCGAGCACGCGATCGTGGTCACGCCCGCCGACGAGCGCCAGGCGATCGATCTCGCTGCCCGGTTGAGCGGCGAGATCGACGAACGTGGACAGCAGTGCGGTCGGCAGGTTGTCGATGACATACCAGCCCAGGTCGTCGAGCACGTCGGCCGCGCCGGAGCGACCGGCTCCCGACAACCCGGAGATCAAGACGATTTCCGCCACTGCCGAGTAAACCTACTGCGGGGAGAGCTCTTGCCCGCGACGCGAAACGCCAGCGACACGGCGCAGCGGTTCGTATACGCCGGTCAGGTCGCGCGTAGACGGAAGTACAGCAGGCGTGGATACGCCGCAGCGGCCCGATAGCTCGCAGACCGCTCGAGGAAACCCTCCGGCGGCGCCGGCTCGATCATCCGCTCGATCACGAGGCCTTGCTCGGCCAGTGCGTTGACGTAGCGAGACATCGGTCGGTGGACGAAGCGGATCCAGACGTCGAGTTCGACCTGCTCGACCGTGCTCGACTCCACGAGGTACGGACCCATCCGCCAGTACTGCTCGGGCGGGTCGATCATGTGGTCGTCGATCCATCCCGACTCGGGCGTCTGCAGGATCGGATGGTTGAGGAAGAAGCAGAACCGACCGCCGGGTTCGAGGACCCGAGCCACCTCGGCGATCGCTTCGTCGACGTCGTCGATGTGCTCGAACACCAGGCATGCGACCACGGCGTCGAAGGAATCGTCGGCGAAGGGAAGGCCGGCGGCGTCGGCACGCAGGTACCCGGGGCCGCCACCACGTTCGGCGGCCACCGTGAGGCAGTTCCAAGTCGGGTCGATCCCCACGACCGTTGCTCCGCTCGCTGCGGCGAGACGGCTGATCTGACCGTCACCGCTTCCGACGTCGAGCACTCGTCGCGCACCCGACAACTCGGCCGCCGCCATCGGCAGGATCTGCTGGACGTACTCGGGGTCGGCGCCCTCGGTGAATCCGTCGATCCACCACTCGGCATGCTGCTCCCACAGGTCGTCGGACACCGCCGCAGCGTACGGGTCAGGCGACCGCCGCCAACCCACGCAGATACGTTGCGCACGTGAAGTTCTCCGTCTGGCCCAACCCGTCCCGCACCCCCGCCGAAGTCCTCGACCTCGCCCGTTTCGCCGACGACGGCGAGTGGCACTGCATCTGGTATGCCGATCACTACATGCCCAACACCGGCGACGAGTCGTTCGAAGCCGGCGACGTCCACGAGTGCTGGTCGATCCTCCCGGCGGTCGCCGCGGTGACGTCGCGCGTCCGATTCGGGCCACTGGTTGCGCCGACGTCGATCCACCATCCGGCACTGCTCGCGAACCGTGCGGCCACCCTCGACCAGCTGTCGTCAGGACGCTTCACGCTCGGCCTCGGAGCGGGCTGGCAGATCAACGAGCACGCCGCGTACGGCTTCGAGCTGGAGGCGCCGGGAGCACGAGTCGACCGGTTCGAGGAGTCGATTCAGATCGTCCGCTCGATGCTCGACGACGACCGCACCACGTTTCACGGCGAGATCTACGACGTCACCGATGCACCGAGCGACCCGATGCCCGTGCAGGAGAAGCTCCCGATCCTGGTCGGTACGGGCAGCCCGCGGATGCTCGCCATCACGGCCCGCCATGCGCAGGAGTGGAACACGTGGGGCGCTCCCGAACTGGCAGCCGATCGCCATCAGGTCTTCGTCGACGCCTGCGCGACGGCCGGCACCGACCCCGACGCGCTGCACACCTCGGTCCAGTCGCTCGTGTTCATGACCGACGACGCCTCGAAGGCGGAGAAGATCCTGGCCGGAGAGATGGGCGACCGCTCGATCGTCGGGTCGTCCGAGCATCTCGTCGAACAGATCGGTCGCTACGCCGAGCAGGGTTTCGACGAGGTCATCGTCCCCGACTTCACGCTGGGCGCCACGCCCGCCGAGCGACTCGAACAGTACGAGCGTTTCGACACCGAGGTCGCCGCACACCTCCGCTGAGCCCGGTCTCCAGCCGGGCGACACCGACACGATCGAGCACATCGCTGCGGGGCTGTCGGGGCCGACTCAATCGAGTTCCGACCCGTCGGCGGGCGCTACGTCGCTGGTCGGTTCGACCGGATCTGCATCTGCGCGGAACTTGGCGTGGACCGCCTCGGCCACGGCGTCGGGGAGGAAGCTGTACTCGCGTAGCTCGTCGAGCGTTGCCCTCTTGACCGCGTTGACGCCACCCATGGCCTTCGTCAGCTTCTTCTTGCGGACCTCGCCGAGGCCGGGGATGTCGTCGAGGGCGCTGACCGTCATGGCCTTGCTCCGGCGTTCGCGGTGGAACGAGTTGGCGAAGCGGTGCGCTTCGTCACGGATGCGCTGCAGCATGAACAGCGCGTCGGAGCCGCGCGGGATCTCGACGGGCGCCGATCGACCCGGCACATAGATCTCCTCGAACCGCTTCGCCAGCCCGGCGACGGGGATCTCGTCCGCGAGCCCGAGTTCCTCGACGACCGCCTGGGTCGCGCTGACCTGGCCTTTGCCGCCGTCGACCAAGAGGAGCTGCGGCGGGTAGGCGAACTTGCCCGATGCGCGTTCGCGCTGCTTCGACGGCATGTCGTCGTCCTGGGGCCCCGTCCGTTCGTCGACCCGCTTCTCCCGATCGAGGAGGTACGCCGTCAGTCGACGTCGGACGACCTCGGCCATCGCCGCGTAGTCGTCGCTCCCCTCCCCCACCTGCTCGCCGCCGACCGAGTTCACCTTGAAGCGTCGATATTCGCGTTTGGCGGGAAGGCCGTCTTCGAGCACGACCATCGAACCGACGTAGTTGGTGCCCTGCAGGTGCGCCATGTCGTAGCACTCGATGCGCAGCGGCGCTTCGGGAAGCCCGAGGTGTTCCTGCAGTTCGGTGAGTGCCCGACTGCGGGTGTTGTGGTCGCTCGCCCGCTTCATCCGGTGCCGGGTGAACTCCTCCTGGGCATTGCGGGTGACCGTCTCGAGCAGAGACTTCTTGTCGCCGCGCTGCGGCACACGGACCTGCACCTTCGACCCGCGGATCATCTCCAGCCAGTTCTCGTAGGTTTCCACGTCGTCGGCCTCGTAGGGCACGAGCACCTGTTTCGGGACACCGACGACGGGCTCTTCGCCGTACATCGACTCCAGGATGCGGTCGATCAGCAGGCCCGGCGTGAGCGCTTCGACCTTGTCGAGGATGAACCCCTTGCGTCCCATCACGCGCCCTTTGCGGACGTAGAAGACCTGGACCGACGCTTCGAGTTCGTCCTCGGCGATTCCGATCACGTCGAGGTCTTCGTTCTTCTCGGCGACCATCTGCTGCTTTGCGATCGCCTTGCGGACCGCTTCGAGTCGGTCGCGCAGCCGAGCCGCCTTCTCGAAGTCGAGGTCGGTCGCCGCTGTACGCATTTCGGCGTCGAGCCGCTTCACGATCTCGTCGGTGTCGCCGTCGAGAAACTCGCACAGTTCGGTGACGAGTTGGCGATACTCCATCTCCTCGATCTCGCCGACGCACGGGCCCGAACACTTCTCGATGTGGAACAGCAGGCACGGCCGACCGAGTCGTTCATGTTCGTCGAACTTGTTCTGGCTGCACGTGCGGATCGGGAAGCTGCGCAGCAGGAGGTCGAGCGTGTCACGGATCGCGTATGCGTGCGCGTAGGGGCCGAAGTACCGGGTGCCCTTCTTCTTCGTCCCGCGCATCACCACCGCGCGCGGCCAGACGTCGCCGTTGGTGACCGCCAGGAAGGGATAGCTCTTGTCGTCACGGAGCCGCACGTTGAAGCGGGGATCGTGCTCCTTGATCAACGAGTACTCGAGCATCAACGCTTCGACTTCGTTGTTGACGATCGTCCATTCGACCGACTCGGCCGTCTCCACCATCTGCGCCGTGCGCGGGTGCATGTTGCGCGGGTTCTGGAAGTAGTTCGACAGTCGTTGGCGCAAGCTCGACGCCTTCCCGACATAGATCACGCGACCGTGCCGGTCCTTGAACTGGTAGGAACCCGGTTCGTCGGGGATGGTTCCGGCTGGCGGGCGCTTGACCATGACCTCCCCAGGATACGAGCGGGCGGGTACCGTAGGCGGCTGATGTCGCAGTACTTCTCCTCCCTGTTCCGTCGGCGCCCGAACGAGGGATGGTTCCGTGCCGGCGCCTACGACGTCACCACCACCGACATCTTGACGGTCGTCGCCGTCTTCACGATGTTCGTCTACGGCATCCTCGGCGCCGAGACGTTCTCCAACCTGACCTTCCAGTCGTTCCTCGTTCGCGAAGACCTCCAGATCTGGCGGATCTTCACGTGGTCGACCGCCAGTCAACCCAGCTTCTTCGAACTGATCGGCGTCGTGTTCTTCTGGTCGTTCGGTCAACAGCTCGAAGCACTCTTCGGCAAGGCCAGGTACGTGATGTGGGTCGTCGCCGTCACGGTCATCCCGGCAATCGCCCTCACGGGCATCGGCTACCTGTCCCAGACCGTCGACTTCACGAACGGCGAACTCGGGCTGCACGTCCTGTTCCTGTCGGGCATCTGGGTCTACGCCGCCACCTACCCCAACGTCCGCTTCTTCGACGTCATCCCCGTCTGGGCATTCGCCGGCATCTTCACGGTGCTCGACCTGCTGCAGTTCAACGGCGCCGGGGCACGCGGCAAGGTGCTCTTCCTCCTCATCGCGATCGGAGCGGCTCTTTCGGTGGCACGCTCGCTCGGGCTCGCCAATGCCTGGCCGATCCCGCACATCCCGATCGGCTCGGGCGGCCCCGGCAAGGTCAAGACGCCCAAGGCTCCGAAGCCGACCAAGCCGAAGCGCCCACGCCGTGGCGGGCCGACCGCCAGCCCCGGTCGTGTCGTCGACGGGCCATGGAAGGCGCCCGCCGGCGCTCCCCCGCCACCGAACCCGTCATCGGCACCCACCGCGTCGCCGGCCGACCAGGCCGAACTCGACGGCCTCCTCGACAAGATCGGCGCCGATGGTATGGACTCGCTCTCGTCGGGCGAGAAGCAGCGCCTCAACGAGTTGAGCAAGCGCCTCCGCAACCGCTGACCGTGGAGATCGGTGTCAGACACCGATCTCCACTTTCTCAGGCGAGGAGTGGGGTGAGGAAGTGGCCGGTGTGGCTCTCGGGCACCGACGCGATGTGCTCGGGCGGGCCTTCGGCGACGACCGTGCCGCCTCCGCTGCCACCGTTCGGACCGAGGTCGATCACCCAGTCGGCGGTCTTGATCACGTCGAGGCTGTGCTCGATGACCAACACCGTGTTGCCCTTGTCGACGAGCCGCTGCAGCACCGTCAGCAAGCGACGCACATCGTCGAAGTGCAGGCCGGTCGTGGGCTCGTCCAGCAGGTAGATCGTCTTGCCGGTCGAGCGCTTGGCCAGTTCGGTCGCCAGTTTGACGCGCTGCGCCTCGCCACCCGACAGCGTGGGCGCCGACTGCCCGAGGCGGACGTAACCGAGACCGACATCCATCAGCGTCTCCATGAACCGTGCGATGCCCGGCTGATTGGCGAAGAACTCGACCGCCTCCGACACCGGCATGTCGAGCACGTCGGCGATGTTCTTGCCCTTGAACTCGATGTCGAGCGTGTCGCGATTGAAGCGGGCGCCCTTGCAGACCTCGCAGGGCACGTACACGTCAGGCAGGAAGTGCATCTCGATCTTGATGGTGCCGTCACCGGCGCACGCCTCGCAGCGCCCGCCCTTGACGTTGAACGAGAAGCGCCCCGGCAGGTACCCGCGGATCTTGGCTTCGTTCGTCGACGAGAAGAGCTTGCGGATCTTGTCGAACACACCCGTGTAGGTGGCCGGATTCGAGCGCGGGGTGCGTCCGATCGGTGACTGATCCATGTCGATCACCTTGTCGAGGTGCTCGACGCCGTGGATCCGCTTGTGTTTGCCGGCCGGCATCTTCGACTTGTAGATCTTCTGCATCAGGACCGGCAGCAGGATGTCGCGAATGAGCGTCGACTTGCCCGAGCCCGAGACGCCCGTGACACACACGAAGTTGCCGAGCGGGATGTCGACGGTGAGGTCGAGCAGGTTGTGCTCCCGCGCTCCGACGATCTGCAGTGTGTCGAGCGACTGGGACCGACGCTCGGCCGGGACCGGGATCGACTTGCGGCCCGAGAGATACTGCCCGGTGACCGAGTCCTTGACCTTCTCGATGCCCTTCACGGGTCCGGCGTAGACGACCTCGCCTCCGTGCTCGCCGGCGCCCGGGCCGATGTCGACGATCCAATCCGACGTGCGGATGGTGTCTTCGTCGTGCTCGACGACGATCACGGTGTTGCCGAGATCGCGTAGCCGGGTGAGCGTGTCGATGAGGCGGGCGTTGTCACGCTGGTGCAACCCGATCGACGGCTCGTCGAGGACGTAGAGCGTGCCGACCAGGCCCGACCCGATCTGCGAGGCCAGGCGGATGCGTTGGGCCTCGCCACCGGCGAGCGTGCCGGCCGAGCGCGACATCGTGAGGTAATCCAGGCCGACGTCGAGCAGGAACCCGAGCCGGGCGTTGATCTCCTTCGTGACCCGTTCGGCGATCAACCGCTCGCGCTCGGTCAGTTCGAGCGCGCGTAGGAACTCGGCGGAGTCGCCGATCGACATGTCGCAGACCTCGGCGATGTGCTTGCCGTTGATCGTGATCGCCAGGGTGGACGGCTTGAGTCGGGCTCCTCCACACGAGCCGCAGGCGACCAGGCGCATGTAGCCCTCGTACTGCTCGCGGGCCCACTCGGAATCGGACCCCTCGTGGCGTCGCTTCAGCCACGGGATGACGCCTTCGTACTCGGTCGAGTACGACCGCGACCGGCCGTACCGGTTCTTGTACTTCACCGTCATCTTGCCCTTCACGCCGTGCATGACGAGCTTCTGCTGCTTGGCGGTCAGGTCGTCCCACGGAGATTGCAGATCGATGTCGTTGACGTTCGCGACCGACTCGAGCATGCGCGTGAAGTACTGGGTGTTGGCACTGCGCCACGGGGCGATCGCTCCGTCGGCCAGGGCGATGTCGCCGTCAGGGACGATCAGCTCGGGGTCGACCTCGAAGGTCGTGCCGAGCCCGTCGCACTTGGCGCATGCGCCGTACGGCGAGTTGAACGAGAAGTTGCGTGGCGCGGGCTCCTCGAAGCTGCGATCACACTTCGGGCATGCGAGGTACTGCGAGAACGTGATGTGCTCGTTCACGGAGTCGCCTCCCTGAGAATCACGGTTGACGATCTCGATCTCGGCGACGCCGTCGGCGAGGCGCAGTGCACCTTCGAGCGAGTCGGTCAGGCGACGTTCGATGCCCTCCTTCAGCACCAGGCGGTCGACGACGATCGCGATCGTGTGGTTCTCGTACTTGGCGAGGCGTTCGTCGCGGTCGAGGAACTCGTCGATGTCGACCGTCTCGCCGTCGACCACCGCTCGGACGTAGCCCTGACCGGAGAGGTCTTGGAGCAGCGTGTCGTACTCACCCTTGCGGCCACGCACGACCGGCGCCAGCACCTGGAATCGCATCCCGGTCTCCATGGTGAGGATGCGGTCGACGATCTGCTGGGGGGTCTGACGCTGGAGCGCCGTGCCGTCGTCGGGGCAGTGCTGGATACCGATGCGGGCGTACAGCAGGCGCAGGTAGTCGTAGACCTCGGTGATCGTGCCGACGGTCGAGCGCGGGTTGCGCGACCCCGACTTCTGGTCGATCGAGATGGCGGGCGACAAGCCGTCGATGACGTCGACGTCGGGCTTGTCCATCTGGCCGAGGAACTGGCGGGCATAGGCGCTGAGCGACTCGACGTAGCGGCGCTGGCCCTCAGCGTAGATCGTGTCGAAGGCGAGGCTCGACTTCCCCGACCCCGACAACCCGGTGAACACCACGAGCTTGTCTCGGGGCAGTTCGACGTTGACGTTCTTCAGGTTGTGCTCGCGAGCACCGCGTACGACGATCTGCGGATCGCTCGACGAAGACTTCGAACGGGCCGCTCGCTTCTTCTTCGGTGCGGCAGCGCCGGTGCCGCTCGTCGACGTGCGGGGCTTTTTCGTGGCGGAGTCGGTGGTGCGGGTGGCCATGAGGGCTCCACGATATCGGGCGAACATGTGTTCAAGAAGTGCACCTTCGTCACGCTCGGCGTGACAGAGTGAGGCCGTGACGGCAACCCTGCCCGCCCGCCCGTTCACGACCGGCGTGACGATGTTGCGCGCCATCGCCGTCGCACGTTGGTTGACCTGGCTGTGGATGCTCGGACTCGTGATCGTGGCCGCCACGCGCGAGGTCGACGAGACGCTCGCCAGCGACACCAGCGGCGCCGACACCGCCTTTCGTCATCCATTCGTCGCCTTCGTGTGCGTCGCCGCCGTGCTGGCGATGTGTGTGATCGGAACGTTGCTGGCGCGTCGTGGAACCGAGCGACCTCTCCGGCCCGGGTTCGCGATCGCCGAAGGCGCACTCGCCACCGCCGTCAGCGTTCTCGACGGATGGGTGTTCGACCCCGGCCACGTCTTCGAGACCTCCCAGAGCCTTGCCACCCAGTACCCGCTGATCGCCATGGCGACGGTCGGGCTGACCTTCGGTCCGTGGGTCGCCGCTGCGTTCGGCACCCTGCTCGGGCCCGCCGAGGCGTGGGCGGCCGAACTCAACGCCTTCGGCCCGTGGGAGACCCGGCACATCCTCTCGATCGTCGCGACCTCGATCTTCTTCGCCGCCGCGGGCGCCCTGTTCGGCTGGTTGGGCAGGTTGCTGCGCAGCGTGGAGGCCGAGATCGCCGATCGTCGGGCGAAGGACGAGGTCGGCCGGGTGCTGCACGACACCGTTCTCCAGACACTTGCCCTCGTCGAGAACCGGACGGCGACGAGCGACCCCGAACTGGCTCGGGCGGCCCGCAACGCCGATCGGGACCTGCGTCGCTTCCTCTTCGGCGCGGCGAGCCGGGAACGCCACACCCTCGAGTCACGCATCCGGTCGACCATCGAGCGGGCAACCGCCCACCATGATGTGAACGTGACGATCAACGTGCTCGACGACGGCTGCAGAGCGAGCGAGGTCCAGCAGGACGCGCTGGCGGGCGCCATCGGCGAAGCGGTGACCAATGCGGTCAAGCACGCGCAGGCCGGACGGATCATCGTGTTCGTCGAGACCGACGACGACGGCCAGGTCTTCGCATCGGTCCGCGACGACGGCGTCGGCTTCGACCCCACCGTCGTCACCGCCGGCCACGGACTCACCGGGTCGATCGCCGCCCGGATGGCCGACGTCGGCGGCCGCTCCGAGGTCGCCAGCACCCCCGGAACCGGCACCGACGTCAAGATCTGGACCTCCGCATGACGAACGCAGCCAGTCCCGCCGTCACCGACGCCGACGAGCCGAAACCTCCGATCCGGACGGTGCTCGCCGACGACCACGAGATCGTGCGGTCGGGCATGCGTCACGAACTCGGCGCCCGCTTCGAGGTCGTCGGTGAGGCCGACGATGCGGAGGGGGCGATCGACGTGATCACCGCCCGGCAGCCCGACCTCGTGGTGAGTGACCTGCACATGCCTCGCGGCGGTGGGCTCGCCGTCGTGCAGGCGTGCGCGACGATGTGTCCCGTCGTCATCCTCACGGTCAGCGAAGCCGAGCGAGACCTGCTCGACGCCGTCGCTGCCGGTGCAGCGGGATACCTGCTCAAGAACTCACCGATCGCCGATGTCCGCACCTCGCTGGTCGCCGCGGCGGCGGGCGAGCCCGTGTTCTCCCCCTCGCTGGCGGCGCTGGTGCTCGGCGAGTTCCGGCGGATGGCGAAATCGACCGACACGAACCCGCTGACCGATCGCGAGCGTCAGGTCCTCCAACTCGTCGCCCGCGGCTTGACCTACAAAGAGCTCGGGAACGAGCTGACCATCTCACCGAAGACGGTCGAGAACCACGTCCGCAACATTCTCGGAAAGCTCCACCTCAGCCGGCGCAGCGACCTCGTCCGCTACGCCGTCGAACACGGCCTCGACTGACGCGCGTCGATCAGGGCCAGACCGCTGCCGGCACGGCGAAGTGTCGCTGCAGGGTCTGATGCCAGTGATTGGCAGGCAGATCCGGGTGGATGGCGGCGAGCGACGTGCAGTACTTGCTGATGGGCGTCGGTCGGATCCCTCGATGCCAGAGTCGACGATCGACGGCGCCGATCCCTCCGGACGTCTTGCTCTCGATGATGACGATCGGCGGCGACACCACCGCGCCGTCGGGGGCAACGGCTTGCAGCGAACGGTCGATCGTGCAGCGCGAGGCTCCGCCCGCCCCGAGCAGGGTCGTCCTCGTGAACGACGTGACCAGCGACGGAGCGAGGCGTTCGGTCAGGTCGGTGTCGACGTGAGTGTCGACCATGCCCCGCACGGCATCGTCGAGATCCTCTGTTTCACCTTCGTACCCGAGGCGATGCTTGACGGTTTTGCCTCGTCCGTTTCTCGTCTTGATCTCGATCATCGTCAGACCGCTGTCGAGATAGGTGCGGACACGGGCCTTGAACCTCTTCGGGCGACGCCGGGCCGTGTCGAGGTACAGGTCGAGCCCCGGGGTGTCGTAGTAGGTCGTCTGGTACTCGAACTCGCGGACTCCGTCGATGTCCAGGACCGCTCCCTCGAACCGATCGATGAGGTCGACGACGACTGCGGAAGTCACCACGTACTTGCGGTCGACCCGCGTCTGCAGGCTCGCTCCGGCGTCGATCGCCTCGAGCGTCGTCGGCGCCAACGCCTGCAGCGCGACGACGAAGGCATCGGTCACCGGAGTCCACCCGAAGCGTTCACGTCGTAGCGGACGTCGACCACCGTGGTGTCGTTGACGAGGTTGACCCGACGGACCTTCATCCGCCGGACGCGCCCGTCGAGCAGCGACTCGAGCCGGGCGATCAGTTCGGCTTCGTCGGTGAAGGCAGCGTCGAGGGTCACCACCTGGCTCCGCGTCCGAGCGAACAGTTTCGGATGATCGCCGATGTACAGCGCGGCCAGCACGCCGGACATCAGTGTGGGCGCGACCCAATCCGGGTCGACCCGAATACTGCCGAGCAGACCGAGCGCCAGAGCCGAGAAGTAGTAGGCCACCTCTTCCTGGTCGAGTTCCTGCGAGCGCAACCGGATGATCGACAGCACACCGAACAGGCCGAGGCCGAGACCGGCGGCGACTTCGGAGCGTGCGAGCACCGTGGCGACACTCAGCACACCGACGTTGATGCTCAGGATCGCCACCACCATGTCGCGGCGTCGGTAGCGCGGGAAGTACAGAACGAAGGTCAACACGATGACCGCGATGACGTCGGCGACGATGAGCTGCGGCTGCGTCACTTCAGGCTCCCGCTTCGACGTTCGACGCCTCGATGTCGGCCAGCAGCGAGTCGACGGCGAGTTCCCACTCCTGCGGCGTCGGTTGGTCGGAGCCGAGTGCTGTTGCCTCGGCGACGACAGGAGCGATCTGCGCGCTCCATGTCTCGAGTTGGCGGCGCACCTGGTCGGTCGAGAACGGACCCGCTCGGAACTCGGCGTCGATGCGGGCGAACTCGTCGTCGAGCAACGCCCAGGCCCCGATGATCGGGTCGCAGGCGGCCGATCGCTGCGTGATCGGCAACGGACCGACGGTGAACGGCTGGCAGTCGTTCTGGACCTCGCCGAAGCCGTCAGGGATGTAGGTGATCGGGTTCTGTGCAGCCAGGTTCTCGAACGAGTTGTCGAGGTCCCACGGGATGAAGTGGACACGGCGCGCCGACGGGTCTTCGTAGATGTAGAAGTTGTGCGGATCGCACGGGCCGCTGAAGCAGTACCAGTGGAACACGCCGTCGTCGTTCGCGATCGCCCGGTCGACGACTGCGTAGGCGACGGTCGACTCGACATCGGTCCACTCGTCGAACACGCTGCGGGCTGCCTCCGCGTCGGATGCTGCGCCTCGCTCGAGCACGTCGGCAGCGAACGCCTGGACGATCTCGGTGGTGGGGTCTTCGTCTTCGTTGGTCTCCAGCGAGCCGATCAGATCGGCTGACGGCCGGACCGCGCCGTCGGAGTCGGTCGGCCACATCTCCTTGTACAGATTGCCCTTGCCGTCGTCGAAACGATCGCGGGTGAACCGGCCGTCGATCTGTTCGACGAGTGCGAACAGGCCAGCGAACTCACCGTTGATCATCAGGCGTGCGTGCGTCGAGCGAGGAGCGGGCACCCCGGCCTGCTCGAAGAGCCAGTATCCGAGCCGATCTCGCATCAGCGTCGGGTCGAGGTTCATCGAGTGCAACTGGATCTTGCGCTGCCCGTAGAACTCGTCGGACGAATCGTTCCAATTGATCTTCACCTTCATCGACAACTTGGTGCAGGTCTTCGCGCCGGACGGAACGAACGGATTTCCACCAGCCGTACACCCCAGGAATGCACCGATCGACCCCTTGTAGCGGATGCCGACCTCGGCAAGCGTCTCGCCTTCGAAAGTCATCGAACCCTCGACGTACTCCTCGGCGGCCGGGTCGGCGTTCAGTTCGGCGAACGCCTCGTCGCTGAGGTCCAGCTCGAAGGTGTGCAGCATCTCCTGATCGAAGAGGTACTCGGAGTCCCCCGAGAGGTAGCGGGGCTCCGGCTCGTCGGAGTCCGGTTCGTCCTCGTCGGAATCGTCTGCGTCGGCGCCCGCCGAGTCCTGACCGTCGACATCGGGCTCGTCGCTGTCGGGCTCGTCCTCATCGGCGTCGTCACCGTCGGCCGGTTCTTCGACCTCGGCGTCACCGTCCGACATCGCCGCTTCGACCGAGTCGTCGGTGTCGGGCGTCGGCGCATCATCGGACCCACTGCTGCAGGCACCGATGACGACCGCCCCTACGAGTAGCACCACTCGAGTTCGCTTCACCGATACCGCCCCTTCCCCTCGACGCCGGCCCACCGGCGTCGCCCGAAACTAGCTCAGGACCGGACTTTCCGATGGATCAGCAACGTCGTCAGACATCGATCGGCGGGTGTGCGCGCAAGAAGTCCATCGCCTCGTCAACCGTGTCGGCCGAGCCGATGAGGTCGGCGTAGGGCCGGTCGCCGGCGAGTGTGCGTAGCAGCGGTTCGGCGGGGAGGGTCTCGTTCCAGAACGTCGAGTCGAGGAACAGCATCGGGCTGATCGACGAGAACACGCCGTAGTGGTTCTGCGTCGCGTCCTGGAAGACCTCCTGGGTGGTGCCCGCCGCTCCCGGCGAGAACACGACGCCGCGCGTCGCGATCGCCAGCAATCCGTCCTCTCGGATCGAGTTCGCGAAGTACTTGGCGACGGACGTGGCGAACTGGTTCGTCGGCTCGTGTCCGTAGAACCAGGTCGGGACCGCCAAGCTCTCGGCGCCGTCGGGGAACCGCTCGAGCACCTCGACGCCGGCGCTCAGATAGCCATCGGCGTTGCGGTAGTCGACCTCCGCACACAGCAGATCGATCGCTGTGTCGAGTGCGTCGTCACGATGCGGCGCCAGCCAGGCACCGAGGTTCGCCGCCTCCATCGCCCCCGGTCCGCCTCCGGTCGCAACATGCCAGCCTTCCCGGGCCATCGTGCGCCCGAGTTCGACCACGACGCGGAACTCCGGATCGGAACGCAGCATCGAGTGGCCACCCATCACGGCGACCACGTCGGAGTGTTTCGCCAGGTGCTCACCCATCGCATCGTCGATCGCATGATCGTGGAGCCGGCGTGCGAGCGCCTCGAGCACGGGCGGGTTCTGCCCTTTCGGGTGCCGCGACGCCCACCGATAGATCTGCGAGTCGAGCGCGTCCCGGTCGAACGACTCGCTGTCGCCAGGCGTCCACCCCTCCAACAGTTCGCCCTGTCGGTACAGGCGGCTGCGGTAGGGGCGGAACGGGAGACCCGGCAAGTTCGGAAACACGACCGCTCCCCCATCGATCACGTGACGCAGAGTCCGCTCGGCCAGATTGCACCCGAGGAACGTGCCACCGACGCACGAGACCGCCTCGATCTGCGCCGACCGCTCGGACAGGTCGACTCCCTGCACGACGACGTCGTCGAGCCGCTGGCTCTGCTGCACGTACTCGTCGAACTCGGCCAACGAGTGGATGTCGAACATGGCCGGATCGTACGAGACGCGGCGGCCCGATGGCCGACAGCGACGGGTGGCTCGTACGGGTCAGCCGGCGTCGACGACCTGGCGGCGCAGGTCGTTGATCTCGTCACGCAGCTTGGCGGCGTACTCGAATTTGAGGTCGGCAGATGCGGCGTGCATCTCCTCCTCCAACGTGCGGATCAGACGCGACAGCTCCTGCTGCGGCAAGTTCTTGAGCTCGTCGCTGACCTTGTCACGCTCACGCTGACGACGGCGGTCCTTGCCCGGTACCGGAGCACGATCCTCGGGACCACGCAGCATCGAGAGGATGTCACCGACGGCCTTGCGGATCGTCTCGGGGTTGATTCCGTGCTCCTCGTTGTGGGCGATCTGCAGCAGGCGTCGCTGCTGGGTGACCTCGATCGCCTGAGCCATCGAGTCGGTCACCTTGTCGGCGTACATCACGACCTGGCCGTCGACGTTGCGAGCGGCGCGACCGATCATCTGGATCAGTGACGTCTCGGAACGCAGAAAGCCCTCCTTGTCGGCGTCGAGGATGCACACGAGCGACACTTCGGGAAGGTCGAGGCCCTCGCGCAGCAGGTTGATGCCGACGAGCACGTCGAACTCGCCGAGGCGCAGGGCACGCAGGATCTCGATGCGCTGGATCGTGTCGATGTTGGAGTGCAGGTACCGCACTCGCAGCCCCTGTTCGAGCAGGTAGTCGGTGAGGTCCTCCGCCATCTTCTTGGTCAGGGTGGTGACGAGCGCACGATCGCCCATCGCAATGCGGCCGTTGACCAGATCCATGAGGTCGTCGATCTGACCCTTGGTCGGCTTGACGATCACCTCGGGGTCGATCAGACCGGTCGGGCGGATGACCTGCTCGACGAGGTTCGTGGAGACGCGCGTCTCGTACTCTGACGGAGTGGCCGAGACGAAGATCCCCTGGTTGACCCGTTCGAGGACCTCTTCGAAGGTGAGGGGGCGGTTGTCGCGCGCCGACGGGAGGCGGAAGCCGTGGTTGACGAGCATGTCCTTGCGGCTGCGGTCGCCGGCGTACTGGCCGTGCAGCTGCGGCACGGCGACGTGGCTCTCGTCGACCACCAGCAGGTAGTCGTCGGGGAAGTAGTCGAGCAGGGTGAACGGGGGCTCGCCGTACTCGCGTCCGTCCATGTGCATCGAGTAGTTCTCGATGCCGTTGCAGTACCCGACCTCGCTCATCATCTCGAGGTCGTACGACGTGCGCATCCGGAGGCGCTGCGCTTCGAGCAGTTGGTCATTCTCCTCGAACTCCTTGAGCCGCACCTGCAGTTCGTGTTCGATCTTGCCCATCGCCGTCTGCAAGCGCTCGGCCGAGGTGGCGTAGTGGGTGGCGGGGAACACGTAAGCCCGGTCGAGTTCGCGCAGGTTCTCGCCGGTGATCGGGTCGATGGTGGTGATCCGCTCGATCGTGTCGCCGAACATCTCGATCCGCAGCACGTTCTCCTCGTACGCGGGATGCACCTCGATCGTGTCACCACGGACGCGGAAGTTGCCGCGCCCGAGCGTCATGTCGTTGCGGTCGTACTGCATGTCGACGAGACGCCGCAGGATCGAGCGCATGTCGTAGTCGACACCGACGTTGAGGTCGAGCAGGTGCCCGCGGTACTCCTCGGGATTGCCCATGCCGTAGATGCACGAGACCGAGGCGACGACGATGGTGTCACGGCGTGTGAGCAGTGCGGCGGTCGCCGAGTGGCGTAGCCGATCGATCTCGTCGTTGACCGACGAGTCCTTCTCGATGAACGTGTCGCTCGACGGGATGTACGCCTCGGGCTGGTAGTAGTCGTAGTACGAGACGAAGTACTCGACCCGGTTGTTCGGGAAGAACTCGCGCATCTCCTGGGCCAACTGCGCGGCGAGCGACTTGTTCGGAGCGAGGATCAGTGTCGGGCGCTGCACCTTCTCGATGGTCCACGCGATCGTTGCCGACTTGCCCGACCCCGTGATGCCGAGCAGCGTCTGGAATCGCTGGCCCTCGTCGACGCCCTTCGCCAACGACGAAATCGCCTCGGGCTGGGCGCCGGCCGGCTGGAATTCCGACTCGACGGTGAAGGGACGGTCGTCGCCGACTCCGTAGTTCGACGCCTGGATGTCGCCGTCGCCGAGGATCATCAGATCCTGCGCGACGCCCGCCTTCTTCGGCGGCACCGCCGCGACGGCTTCGTCAGTGGCTTCGACGACGTCGGTCATCGCCACAGTGTACCGAACACGAACGTGCGTTCGCCAGCCCGCCGAGGTCTGCGGGTCAAGAGGCGTCGACGGTCAGGCGGACGCGCAGGGTGTCGATGGCGTAGGCGTCCATCGCCAACACCTCGAACGAGCCGAGTTCGGTCTCGACACTGTCGCCGACCGACGGGATCTCGTCGAACGCTGCGATCACGTACCCCGCCACGGTCTGCCAATCACCCTCGGGCAGCGCCACGCCCGTGTACTCCTCGAACTCGTCGTGGCGCAGTGTCCCGTTCACGCGGAACGTGCCGTCGGCGAGCTTCTGGCAGTCGCCGTGGCGCCGGTCGGACTCGTCGTCGAAGTCGCCGATCAGCTCTTCGAGTACGTCTTCGAGGGTGACCACACCGAGAACGGTGCCGTGCTCGTCGACGACGAGTGCGATGTGCTGGCGTTCGGTGCGCATCTCGAGCAGCAGGTCTTCGAGCCGGTGGTGTTCGGGCGTGACCATCACGCGTCGGGCGATCGAGCCGACCGTCGCCGTTGCCCAGGTCTCGTTCGGGAGTCGCAGCAAGTCTTTCGCGTGCACGAAGCCCTTCACGTGGTCGAGGTCGTCCTCGAAGACGATGATCCGGCTCCGGCCGGTCCGATGAGCTTCGGCAGCGGCCACTTCGGCCGAGGCGTCGGCCGAGACCGCGACGATGTCGCGGCGAACCGTCATCGCATCGGCGGCGGTGTGGCCGGACAGCTCCAGCGATCGGGTGAGCAGTTCGTGTTCGGTCGCCTTGAGGCCCCCGTGGCCGGCTGACTCGTCGAGCAGGAGCAGCAGATCGCTCGGCGAGTGGGCCATCGCCCGCTCGTCCTGCGGTTCGACGCCGACCAACCGCACGACCACGTTGGCGATCGAGTTCATGAACCAGATGACCGGCCGGAACATCGTCACGAAACCGCGGAACGGGATGGTCAGCTTGAGCGCCGAGGACTCGGGGTGCGAGATCGCCCACGACTTCGGCGCCATCTCACCGACGACCATGTGCAGGAACACGACGATCGACAGTGCGATCGCAAAGCCGACGATGTGCGACAGCGACTGACCGAAGATCGACGTGTCGGCCAGGAATGCGACCTCCCCGAACAGGCCTTCGAAGATGGCGGCGACGGCGGGCTCGGCCACGAGACCGAGTCCGAGTGAACACATCGTGATGCCCAACTGTGCGCCGGCGAGCATCAGCGTGAGCTCGCGGATGCCGGCGAGGGCCGACTTGGCCTTGCGACTGCCGTCGGCGGCGAGCTGTTCGATGCGTGAACGGCGAGAGGCCAGCAGGGCGAACTCGGCGGCGACGAAGAAACCGTTCAGTGCCAACAGGACGAGTGCGAGCCCGAGCGCGAAGCCGTCGAACTCGATCCCCTCCCCCGCCTCGGCGGCGATCAGCGCGGCGATCATCCGTGATCCTTGCCGGAGTGCTCGTCGGAATGGTCGTCATGAGAGTCGGACGAAGTCGCCGAGTCATCCGACTCGCCGTCGACGGCCGGGAGTTCGGCGTCGGGGTCGACCTGGATCCGCACCTCTTCGATGGCGTACCCGTCGACCTCGGTCACCTCGATCGCGATGCCGTCGACCACGACCGTGTCACCGACCTCGGCGAGCCGTTCGAGGCGGTCGAGGACCAGACCGGCCACCGTGTCGTACTCGCCGTCGGGCAGGTCGAAACCGGTCACGCGCTCGATCTCGTCGGGGCGGGTCGTGGCCGTCACCGTCCAGACGCCGGGTTGATGCTCGGTCTGCTCGCTGGTCTCGGTCGGGTCGTACTCGTCTTCGATCTCGCCGACCAGTTCTTCGACGACGTCTTCGAGCGTGATGATCCCCGCCGGGCCGCCGTACTCGTCGATGACGAGCGCCATCTCGGTGCTGTTCGTGCGCAGTTCGGTGAGGACGGCGTTGAGGCCCGCCGACTCGGGCACGGCGATCACCTCGTGCATCATGTCGCGAACCGGTGTGGTGGCGTAGTCACCGCGGGCCACGCCGAGCAGGTCCTTGGCGTGGACGATGCCGTGGACCTTGCCGTCGCCGTCCACGACCGGAAAGCGCGACCGACGCGAGTCCATCGCATCACGGAGGTCGCCAGCGTTCTGCGTGCCGTCGATGGTGGTGACCTTGTTCCAAGCGACCATCGCATCGGATGCCTCGAGTTCGGCGAAGTCGATCGCCCGCTCGAGCAACGATGCCTGCGACACGGTCAGGTGACCCGACTCGGCGGAGGAATCGACGATGTAATCGAGTTCGTCGACCGACACTCCGCCGTGCAGTTCTTCGACGGGCTCGATGCCGATGAGGCGCAGCAGGCGGTTGGCCGCACCGTCGAAGAGGCGGATCAGCGGACCGGCGAACTTCATGAAGAACAGTGTCGAACCGGCGACTGCCCGGGCGACCGGCTCGGGCTTGGCGATGGCCAGGTTCTTCGGGGCGAGTTCGCCGAACACCATCTGAGCGATCGTGGCGAGAACGAAAGCGAGCGCGATCGACACGCCGGTCACACCGCTCTCGAGACCGAACGCTTCGAGCACCGGTTCGATCGCCCCGGCGATGGCGGGGCGGGCGATGAAGCCGAGCACCAGCGACGTGACCGTGATGCCGAGCTGCGCACCCGAGAGCATGAAGCTCAGACGCTTGTGAACCTCGAGTGCCTTGGTCGCCGTCTTGTCGCCCTCGGCGTGCCCCTCGACGAACTTCGACCGCCGGGCGGCGACGTACGCGAACTCGGCGGCGACGAAGTAACCGTTCGCAGAGATCAATACGACGACGGCGATGAGCCCGACAGCGGTCCACATGCTGATCAGCGAGGACTCGGAGGGTGATGGACGGCGCGCAGCGCTGCGTTCATCGAGGGTTGTTCGCCGACGGACATGTGGAGGGAGATGTTATCCACCCGCTCCCCCATGCGGGCGACGCAATACCAACCGGTATCGGTCCGACCCCGTTGCCCTGGCGCTACGGTCGGCCGCATGAGTTTCCACGACATCACCATGACCTCCATCGTCGGCGACCAGGTCGACTTCTCCGACTACGAGGGCCAGCTCGCTCTCGTCGTCAACGTCGCCAGCGCTTGAGGCCTCACGCCTCAGTACGCAGGTCTGCGTACGCTTCACCACGACCATGACGACCTCGTCGTCCTCGGCGTCCCCTGCAACCAGTTCGGTGACCAGGAACCCGGTTCCGACGCCGAGATCCGGGAGTTCGTCACCTCGAAGTTCGACGTCGACTTCCCGATGTTCTCGAAGGTCGACGTGAACGGTGACTCCGAGTGCGAGCTCTACACACTCCTGAAGTCGGAGCAGCCCGGCGACGGCGACACCGCCGACATCACGTGGAATTTCGAGAAGTTCCTCGTCGACGGATCGGGCAAGGTCGTCAAGCGGTACGCACCGCCCGTCACCCCCGAAGAGGTCGCAGCCGACCTCGACAGCTTCCGCTGACCCCGATCCGCCCCGAGCAAGGCGGGCGATCAGAACGGCATGCGAGCCCGCCACACCGGCCCGGTCTGGCGGGCTCGTCGCGTCTCGGCGTCGAACCGATCAGCGCTCGACCGCCTCCACGACGTCGGCGAGCGGGATGTCGGGCGCCGGAGTCGTCGAGCGGTAGCGCTCCTGCTGCGCGCCACCCAGTGCGGCGAATGCATCGTCCACCAGGTCCCAGTAGGTGCGTCGGACACCGGCCGTTCCGCCGTCCCGGGCGTCCTCGTAGTGAGCGATCGACTCGGCCCGAGGGACATAGGTGACCACGCAGTCCACGCCCGGGGCCGTGGTGGTCACCAGGTGGGTCACGTCGACCCGGTCGTAACTGCGCTCCCGGCGATCGAGTCGTTCGAGCTCGGCGTCGGTCAGGCTCGCGACGACTCCGTTCACCGTCTCGCCAGGTGACTCCACCACGCCGAGCGCCACGATCACGCCGTCGTCGACCCGAGATCCGTCGTCGAACTCCAACGTCGCCGAGATGTGCATCACCCCGTAGTTCCATCGCCGCCCGTAGCCCGAGAGCTCGGCTTCGAAGAAGTCGACACCCGGCTCGGCCACGCGCGAGATGGTGCGTGACATGGAGGTCGGGCTCACCAGCGATCCGTAGCCGAACACCCAGGTCGTGCGTTGCTCGACCTCGGTGCCGTCGGTCGGCGACTCGTCGGGCTCACCGGCGTCGGATGCCGTCGTCGGAGGGAGCTCGATGAGTCGTGGCCAGAGCTGGTCGACCTGGGCCACGAGGTCGACGAGGTCTCCCCCGTTGTCGATCACGTGCGTCGCCGACTCGAGCCGCTTCTCCCGGCTGATCTGGCTGGTGATCCGCTTGCGGACGTCGTCTTCGTCCATGCCTCTCCCCACCGCACGCTCGACCGCCGTGGCGTAGTCGACGTCGACGACGATAATTGCAGCGAGCCCCTTGCGTGGGTTCTCGCCGAGCAGCGGAAAGTCGAGCACGACGAGCCGGTCGGTGTCGGCGTTCAGGTCGATCTGGCGTTGGATCTCGGCCTGCATCGCCGGGTGGACGATGCCGTTGAGATCCTTCAACGCCTGCTCGTCGGAGAAGACGATCTTCGCGACCTCGGGCCGGATCAGCGCACCCTCGTCGTCGAGGATGTGATCGCCGAAACGCTCGGCCATCTGCTGCACCACGGGCGTGCCGGGTGCCTGCAGGTCACGGGCGATCTGATCGGCGTCGATGATGGCCGCACCGCGCTCGGCGAGCAGCTTCGACACCGTCGATTTCCCCGCTCCGATTCCACCGGTCAACCCCACGACGATCACGACGCCAATCTAGTTTCGGCGCACCCACCCGACTGCTTTCCACGCCGGTGAGGTGAGCGCCGAGCCAGGGTTGCTCACTGGCGCTCACTGCCCCGGCCGAAAACCTCGTTTCGGCGCACCCACCCGACCGCTTTCCACGCCGGTGAGGTGAGCGCCGAGCCAGGGTTACTCACTGGCGCTCACTGCCCCGGCCGAAAACCTCGTTTCGGCGCACCCACCCGACCGCTTTCCACGCCGGCCGAAAACGAGCGCTGCCCGACTCCGAGGAGTCGGGCAGCAGTCGGTTCTGGAGGCCGACCTCAGCCGGCAGACCGATCACTCGGTGGTGGTGGTCTCCTCCGAGGCGGGTGCCGGTTCGGCCTCGACGTTGGCAGCCACGTCATCGGCTGCCGCCTCGGCGACCTGCTCGACGGCTTCGCCCTCGGTGACGGGCTCGGTGGCGGGCGCATCGGCGCTGCCGTCGGTCTCGGCGGTGGGGCTCGCCTCGGCGTTGTCGTCGCCGTAGTACTCGCTCCACGCAGCCTCGGCCTCGGCCGACGCCTCACCCTGGACGTAGTTGCCGGCTTCGTCGATCTCGAAGTGCTCGCGGTATTCGGCTGCGAGCTCGCCACCTTCGGCGGCCTGCTTGATCGAGAGGCTGATCCGGCGGCGCTGGAGGTCGAGGTCGATGATCTTGACCCAGAGCTCTTCGCCCGGCGTGACGACCTGCTCGGGGCTGTCGACGTGGTGCGCCGACATCTCCGAGATGTGCACGAGACCTTCGATGCCGTCGCCGACCTGGACGAACGCACCGAACTGGACGAGCTTGGTGACCCGGCCGTACACGAGCTGGCCGACCTGGTGGCCTTCGGCGAACTCCTGCCACGGATCCTGCTGCGTGGCCTTCAGCGAGAGGCTGATGCGCTCGCGGCTGAAGTCGACATCGAGGACCTGCACCTTGACCGGGTCACCGACGGCGACGACGGATCCTGGGTGGTCGACGTGCTTCCACGACAGCTCGGACACGTGAATGAGTCCGTCCATGCCGCCGAGGTCGACGAACGCACCGAACGACACGACGCTCGACACCGTTCCTTCGCGGACTTCGCCGACCTTGAGGTTGTTGAGGAACTGGTCGCGGGTCTCCTTCTGGTTCTCTTCCAGGTAGGCGCGACGGGACAGGACCACGTTGTTGCGGTTCTTGTCGAGTTCGATGATCTTGGCGTGGACCTGCGTGCCGATGTACGGAGCGAGGTCACGGACACGACGCAGCTCGACGAGCGATGCGGGCAGGAAGCCACGCAGGCCGATGTCGACGATCAGGCCGCCCTTGACCACTTCGATGACGGGTCCGGAGACGACTTCGTCGGCTTCCTTCTTCGCCTCGATGTCGCCCCAGGCACGCTCGTACTGCGCACGCTTCTTGGAGAGGACGAGGCGCCCTTCCTTGTCTTCCTTCGTGAGGACGAGCGCTTCGATGGTCTCGCCGATGCCGACGACCTCGGACGGGTCGACGTCGTTGCGGATGCTCAGCTCACGGCTCGGGATGACACCCTCGCTCTTGTAGCCGATGTCGAGGAGGACTTCGTCCTTGTCGATCTTGACGACGGTGCCGTTCACCATCTGGCCGTCTTCGACCTCCACCATGGTGCCGGAGATGGCGTCTTCGAAGGACATGCCGAGGTCATCGTTGATGATCTCGCGCGGGGTGTAGTTGCCCTCGTCGTCGAAGGTGCCGAACTGGGCGTC